>Ga0066639_10002285_pt1 | contig 16789 bp, 21 predicted proteins | sample CryGeyCG2114_010_2_FD_59504 | JGI IMG/M metagenome (GOLD analysis project Ga0066639, IMG submission 59504) | Groundwater microbial communities from aquifer - Crystal Geyser CG10_big_fil_rev_8/21/14_0.10 | ecosystem: Environmental > Aquatic > Deep subsurface > Groundwater | place: USA: Utah...
CGGCCCTGGCCTAAAACATTATTTTTGTATTTAAAAAATGAACCTGATTTTTTAACCACATCCAGCTCAACCGCCACATCTAAGATCCCGCCAGCCCGGGAAATTCCTTTTTCATTCATAATATCAAACTCAGCAATCCTAAAAGGAGGGGCGACTTTATTTTTAACCACTTTAACCCGATGCCGGGAGCCAACTACCTTGTCACCATCAGTAATATTGCCAATTTTCCGGCTGTCAAGCCTAACACTGGAATAAAACTTTAACGCCATCCCGCCGGTGGTGGTTTCCGGATTGCCAAACATCACTCCAATCTTCATTCTGATTTGATTGGTAAAAACCATGACTGTTTTTGATTTAGAAATGGCTCCGGACAGCTTTCTCATTGCCTGGCTCATTAACCTGGCTTGAACGCCGATCATGGCATCACCCATTTCTCCTTCAATTTCGGCTTTGGGAACTAGGGCGGCAACTGAATCAATGCAAATAACATCCAAACCGCCAGAGCGGATCAAGGTTTCGGTAATTTCCAACGCCTGTTCACCATTATCCGGCTGGGAAATAATTAAATCATCTAAATTAACCCCAATTGCTTCCGCTCTTAAAGGATCCAGGGCATGTTCAGCGTCAATAAAAGCAGCGGTACCGCCGGCTTTCTGAGCTTCGGCAATCAAATGAAGACAAATAGTTGTTTTACCTGATGCTTCAGGTCCATAAATCTCAACAATTCTTCCCCTAGGCAAACCACCAATGCCTAAAGCCAAATCCAAGGCAATTGAACCAGTCGGAATAACATCAACTTTAAAGTCCTGGCCGCTTTCTCCCAATCTCATAATTGATCCTTTGCCATACTGTTTTTCAATCTGCTCCATAGCAATCTTAATCGCTTGGAGTTTTTGATTATTTTTATCATTTATCATAAAACCCTCTCTTGGGCAGACATTAATTTAATTAAGTAAATTAATTTATTTGGCTTTTTTAATATCAGACAAAATTGCTTCCAAGTCTTCCTCATGTTCAACTTCATCTTCTAAAATATCTAAAACCAAATGATAAGTAATTGGATCTTTATCTTTAGTTAATTTAACTAAATAGTTATAAACGCCAATGGCGCATTGTTCACCTTTAATGTTTTGTTTAAGCAAACTTACTACATCAGAATTATTAGGCGCTTCATAACCGCAATTACTATATTGATACCATTCCTTTGGCTGTAAAATCGGCGTACCGCCAAGCTGAACAATCCGGTCAACTAATTTTTCCGCATGTTCCAATTCTTCTTTGGCATGTTCAATTAGTTCTGCTTCGACTAATTTTCTCATCATTCCCTGAACCACTTTAGCGCCAACCCAATATTGATAATAAGCCAGCCATTCATCAGCCAAAGCTTTGTTTAACAAACCAACTAGTTTTTTAATATCTAAATTAACTATTTTCTTGCCAACAGTTCCTATGGTTATCACCTCCTTTAAAAATCAAACTTTAAAAATTAAAAATTATTATTTACCTTTTTTCTTTTTCTTAGTTCCACATCCACAACAACCCATGGTTATCACCTCCTAATTTTTTTACTAGCATATTTTTATTTTAACATCTATTTTAAATTTTACCAACCATTTAATCCAGGTTTAAGAGTTTTTTTATTTAATTTTTCCTTTAAAAATAATTTCTGATAATTGCTTCCGGCCAGAAGGATATTCAACTTTTTGCAAATAATCAGGCAGCTGATTAACTTTCCCTTTTTGGCCAATAGTAATCATTGCCTCAACTTGATAATTATTATCAAGCTTTAACATTTTTTTTGCCTGCTGGTAATCAAAACCAGCCATGGCATGAACCACCAAACCCAAACTTGATCCTTGAAGAGCCAGATTTTGCCAGACAGCCCCAGTATCAAATGAATGGCTAGCAATCGACTTGTTTTGGTAATCAGCGATCTTTTTTGAAACAACAATTACCAAAACTGAAGCATTTTTAACCCAAATCTTATTACCATCATTTAATAAATCAAAAAACGGCTGCCAATAACGACTTTTTTCATCAGCATAAACAAATCTCCATGGCTGATTATTATTAGCTGACGGCGCCCAACGAGCGGCTTCAAACAATAACATCAACTTAGCCAAAGGAATATCTTGGCCAGATATGGCCCGACCAGACCAGCGCTGATAAAATATCTGATTAATTTTATAATCCGGCTGGCGGTATTTACTAATCAAGCTTATTGTTTTCTTTAATTTAATCATTTTAAGTCTTGGCTTTAGCTGCTAAAAACAGCTGATTAACCTGCTGCCAATTAATAATATTAAAAAAGGCGTTGATATAATCAACCCTTTTATTCTGATATTTAAGATAATAAGCATGCTCCCAAACATCCAGGGTTAACAAGGGAATATCGCCCTGGCTTAAAGGTGAATCCTGGTTGCTGGTTTGATAAACTGCCAGTTTATCTTTTTTTAATACCAGCCAAGCCCAACCACTGCCAAAAACCGATGCGGCCGTAGTGCTAAAAACATCTTTAAATTTATCAAAACTGCCAAAATCAGAAATAATGGCTTTAGTCACCTGATTATCAGGAACTCCCTGATTTTTAGTTAAAATGCTCCAAAACAGACTATGGTTGGCATGGCCGCCGCCATGGTTTTTGACCAAAGTCCTAATCTCAACCGGAAGTTTATCTAAATCCGATAACAACTGCTCCACGGTTTTATCCTGCAAATCCTGATAACCAGCAATGGCCTTATTTAAATTATCCACATAACCCTGATGATGCTTATCATGATGAGTTATCATTGTCTGTTCATCAATATAAGGCTCTAAAGAATTATAAGCATAGGGTAATTTTGCTAAAGTAAACATTATCCGTCTTTCCTTTCACCAAGCTTTTGGTCTAACATCAAAAGACCCTGGTTGTTATGGTTAACTAATTTTAGTTTTTGGACAATCTGGTCAGCCAAAGCTTCTTCTTCCACTTGCTCATCAACAAACCATTGCAAAAAACTTAAACTGGCTTTGTCTTTTTCTTTATAAGCCAAGTCAACCAAGTCATCAATCATTTTAGTTACTTTCTGCTCATGAGCTAAGCCAGCTTCAAACACTGCCAAAGGAGATTTCCAAGTTAAGGCCGGCTGATCAATACTAACCAAAGTAACCTCCCCCCGTCTTTCAAAAATAAATTTATAAAACTTCATGGCATGAGCCGCTTCCTCCTTGGCCTGAGCCCTCATCCAATGAGCTAAACCAGGCATATTAATGGTTTCCAAGTAAGCAGACATTGATAAATATAAATAAGCGGAAAACAGCTCAGCATTAATCTGCTGATTAAAAGCAGTTTGCATTTTTTGGGAAATTTTCATTTTTTACCTCTTTTTTCCTGGCATTTTTGACAAATACCATACAAATTAACCTGATAATTTTCAACTTGACCAATATTTTTAGCCTTTGAAATCACTTTAGTCAAACAATTTTCTTTAATAAACAGGTCATAAATATTACCACAACGATAACAAATAAAATGATAATGAGCTGAAAGATCGCCATCAAAGCGAAAAATCCGCTGACAAGAAAACTGCTGACAATCGCCTTTTTGGGCTAAGACTTTAAGATTGCGGTAAACTGTTGCCATACTGATCCGGGGAAGCTTTTTTTTAACTGCTAAATAAACCTGCTCAGCTGTAGGATGGTGGTTAACACTTTTTAGATAATCTAAAATTATCTGTTTCTGATTAGTGATTCTTTCCTTATTAGTAATCATTCTTAATTAGATATTATTACTAATAATACTATTTGTCAAGTAACAAAATAAACAACAATTTAATGCCTTAGAATATATCAGTAAGGGTTGGTGGACTTTGTAGCAACCTGGATAAAAGATAAGATAATTTGTTTAAAACCACTAAATATTACTTATTTCCCCATTTTACCAAAAAAATATCCTATAACTATGGTATAATTTTACTATGTCAGGCCGTGAAGTTATTAGAAACATATCAGATCTTATCGATGTTCAAACACAAGGGCGAATTCCTTATGAGCATTTAATCACTGTATCAATTAAGAATTGGACTCAACCAGCATTTGATTGGTTGCCACCAGACATGCCAGTTGTAGAAACTCATTGTGGCAAGGGTTGGCTTGGCGCCCATCTTCCAGAAAGAATAAAACCAAATCATATTCAAACTGATATCGACCCAGAAAATATCGCAACTGTCAATCAAATAAGAAATCCGGCTCAACCTGCTTTTGTTGCTGATGCCAGTAAATTGTCAGAATTTTTTGCACCAGAGTCGGTTGGCGTTTTTATTGATTATAATGAGATAAATAACCAACCTTCAAGAGGAAAATTAGCTATTTTAAAAGATAGATATAAATGCTTGACTCCTGGCGGGTGGACAGTTTCAATGCTAGATGCACAACCCAGTCTTAATGCGATCGCTTCTAGATATAAATCAAAAGTATGAATAGCTGATATTGTTGGTTATAATCAACTATCTGGCGATGAATTAGGAACTTACTTTGGCCAAACTGTATATATTCCAATAGATTATTTAGATTTTAAAGTAATGTTTGCCTCATATCCGCCAACAGATGCCTTTGTTAATTTTTGGGCAGAAAACGCTCTAGAATATCCAAACTTATCAGTGGATGAAGTATGTGAAGCAACTGGTGTTGATTATATGATGGGAATTACTAGAATTGCCGCTTGGTTTTATGAGGCAAAAACTGTTGTGAGGAAAATACCAAAATTAGGAAAAGAATTGGTGGGCATTATCGCCTATCAGGATGATCTTGTTCATCAGGCTAAAAAAGCTGGCTTTGTTGATATTGAGGCATTTCCATACATAAGTGAGGTAAAAATTAGTCAAAAACTAGCAGAAGAATTATTAGGTGTAAATTATATGAAGGAAACTGTAGGGCAAGGCAAAAATGTTGTTTTTCATGATATCGGAATACGAAAAAGACTATCTGATCCTTTAGTTGAATCAGAACAAATACTACTCAAACACCGGATCCATTGTTTCAGAGCCAGAAAGCCAGAAGCATAAGAACTAATAAAGGTTACTAATAAATATTTTATTAGTAGACGCTGGTAAACTTTGTTAGAACCTGCTTTAAACTATTGTTTAACTATGAAGTTTAATATCCAGCTTCATATCAATAGCTTGAGCAATCTTCATTAAAGTTTCAATCGTTGCATTTCGCATCCCTGTTTCAATTCTGCTTAAGGTAGTGCGATTAATATTAGCCTTTTTTGCTAAAGTTTCCTGACTAAGATTTTTTTCCTGACGACTTTTTTTAAAACTTTGCAACAAATCATAGTATTTAAGTTCATTGCTAAGAATTCCTTTTTGTTTTTGACTAAAACCTTTACTAAACTGTTTAATGCTAATGGTTTTAGGTTTTTTGGCTTTCATATTACCTCCTGATACTGCTTAAGACGATTAAGCGCTTTTTTAATTTCTTTAATAGGTGTTTTCTGGGTCTTTTTTAAAAAAGCGGATAAAATAATAACCCAAAATTTATCTAGATAAGCATATAAAGACCGCCATTGTCCTTGATACTTTATCCTAATTTCAAAAAGCTGAGTATTTATTCTTTTGCCATATGGGAGATGTAAATATCCATCTCTTTCTAAAATGGTAAACATTGCGACAAATCTTGCCTGAACTTCTTTGGGAAAATTTTTCAATTCTTTCCCTGCTCTTATATCAATCTCAACTTTTTTCTTCACATCTTCATTGTTGCATAAAAGCAACATAAAATCAAGAACTAACTAGTATTATCCAAAATTATAACTATATTTAATATAGCAGCAAGAACTTTTATGGATTATGTGGGAATTTACATGTTAAACTTAATATATTACTAAAGCTAATCACCATATGAAAATAAATCAAAGTAAAAAGCTAATTTTAATCATCATGATATTTTTTATCCTAGCGATCACTAGTTTTTTATTAATAAAAAATATAAACTCAAAAAATATTAAAAAAGAAAGTAAAGAAAATAATCAAAATCAAGAAAACATTTCCCAGCCGCTAGCTCAACCCTCCCCCTTACCAACCATAACCATTGAAAATTGCACTTTTATTATTGAAACAGCCATTAGTCCAGAACAAAAACAGCAAGGCCTTTCCCAGCGCCAAAGTTTGAACCAAGACTCAGGCATGCTGTTTATCTTTGATCAAAAAAATAAATATGGTTTTTGGATGAAGGACATGAATTTTGCTTTGGATTTTGTCTGGATCAGTGATGACAAAATTGTTGACTTGTCAGAAAACGTGCCAATCTTTAAAAATAACCAAATAACCAAAATCATCCCGAAAAATCCAGTTAATAAAGTCTTGGAAATCAATGCCGGCATGATCAAACAATGCCAGATTAGCAAAAACAGCATAATCAAATTTAATTAACCAGCAAAATGAAAAATATCAAGCCTTAATTATAAAACAATGGGCAGTCATCACATTTTTTATGAGCCTGGCAATAAACTTCCCGACCAACCTTAATCTTTTTAACCAAACCTCTTTTAACCAGCTTGTTAACATGAAAAGTAACGGTTGGCTGGCGCAAACCAGTTAACTTAACCAGAAAGTTGAGATTAACTTTTTGTCTTTTCTTTTTCTTTAAAAAATCAAAGATTAAAAATCTTTTTCTGGTTGATAATGTTTTAAAACAATTAAGACAACCATACTTCATATTATATAGATAACCACTTATACAATAACTTGTCAATAAGATGATAAAAAAAATAAAACCTATTTGGCCGGCTGATAAACCTTGTCATAACAGGTTTTGGATTTAACAAAGCCGGCAGCCACTGCCTCATCTTCAGAACAAAACCAGTCCTCGCCAAGATCTTTTTCAACTATGGTAAATTGATACTGGGCGCAGCCGGGAAAATAATACTTTTTATTATCAGTATATTTATTTTTATCAATATTGCCTTTAATTAAACAGCCAGGCTTGGCCAAGTTCTCCTTTTGATAGCACTGGGAGCTGAAAATGCCTTTTTGCTCCTGCTTGGCCTTATCAGCCTCAGCTTTTAAAACCTTAGTCTGATCAGTCTTATCAGAATGATACCTAACCCAGCCACTTTTCATCATCTGCTGATTAACCAAAAGATGATCAAGATAAACCAAGGCCATTGGCCGACCCTGCTGGTCAATAATCTGTTCTTGCAAAACCACTTTTTTATCCTTAACCAACTTTATAAGTTCATCTTTGGCTTCCTGGCCACCACAATAATCAAGTTCCGGAGCATCAACATGCCTTAACCTGACCCTGACTTTGTTTTCCAAAAGCAAAGTATCACCATCCAAAACCTCAATTACTTTTATCCCGGGCCGCAAAAATTGATTTTGCTGATAAAGAAAATAATTAACCACTAAAGAAGGAATTAATAACAAAAAACCCAACCATTTTAACCAACCTTTCTTACCCAGCTTCAGCCCCATATTTTTATTTTAGCTAAATTTATTAAATTTATAAAGAAAAGTAAATATTAAACAATCGAAAACCTAACAAGTAAGAAGGATTTTAAAATAAACTATTGATAATTTACTTTTAGGATTTTATTACCGGAAGATAATTTCTATAATGTCTTTCTACCTTAGCATATAATTCATTTGGATCATTTATTGCTGGAGACCGCTCATAAACAGTTACGGTATATAAAGGATTGGCAACAATGCCTGGACAACCCTCATACTGACCAGGCAAGCCATGATGTTTTAGCTTAACTTGATGGGTAATAGGATTACACTGAATCAAATTTAAATCATACTCTGCCACAGGATAAGTAAGCTTGGCAACTCCGGCAGCAATAACTAAATTACCATTATCTAAACAAGCAGTATTAGACATAGAAACACCTTCTAATCCAATAATATGGGTATTTACTATTCCTCCTGCTAATTCATAAATTCTTAAATAATTAGCGCCATTGACTGTTTGTTCAACAATATAATGAGTGTCAGGAGTTGAAAGCAAACTTTGCTGGCGATCAAAACCACTGGTTGGATTTAATATTCCTTGTTGGACAACCCCTCCTTCTGGGTCCAAAAGCACATAATTCAACCCCGGATAATCCCAAAATGGTGTCCCAGCCATGGTAATCAACATTTGTTCATTTCCTGGATGAAAAGAAACACTTGGATAAGCCATCTTCTGACCAACCAATCTTTCACCTGATATATTGCCATCATCATCAACCATAACATAACTAACCCTAAGATTATCTGGTCCATCTCTACCATCAGTGTAAACCAACAAATAATTATCCCCTAAAAAAACCAGGCTTAAGCCATACCTGACAATATTATCAGTAAATGGCAAAACTATGGTTTCCCCAATTCCACCAGCAGCAGTAGCTGACTGAACTGCCAGTATTTTTTTTTGAGTTCCAGGGTAATAAATACTGGCAGCAACAACATATTTATCAGCAACCTTATTATAAACACCACAACTATCAACAATCTCAGAATTTGGGGTTAAAACAGATTCAAAAAGAGGCAGTGATCCACTAACTACTGTCTGATCACCAACGCAGGTTAACAAACGGGCTTTAATATCAGCATAACGCAGATATTCTCCAGTTCTGCCAACATAATAGGTGGTTAAAAAACTGTTATCGCCCCCAGCCATAACATCCCCTAAAAAAATTTCTCTGCTTGGCTCATCTTCAGTCAACCAAACATCAGCCAACTCTGGCGTAAGTATTTCTTTGGGAACATATCTTCTCAATGCCCCATAAGCTACTGCCTCAAATGTCTTTTCTAGAAATAACCTTCTACTTAATAAAGATTCCATCGTTTTAAAATATTTAAAATTATCTTGGGATATTTTACCTTATCAGGCTTAAATAAAAAAGCTTCTTTACTGAAAATATAAGATTTTAAATTTAGATCTCTTTAAAACTTAAATATTAAAAGATATCAACTTTTTAAGATAAAAGTTAAAAAGCCCTACTTTAGCCCCATAATTTATTTTCAATTAAGGGAATAATTAAAGGAAATTTCTTATAAGGCTGATTAAATTTGGATGAACCCATATGACCCTCACCATGCCTTATAATTAATGTTCCTCCCAGTTTTTTAAATAAATATTTTCCCTGCTTAATATCACAGCCCCAAGGATCATTATCAGAGTGAATAAAAACAATCTCTTTAACATTGCTTTTAATCCTCTGCCAATCATAATGTGCTTTAAGTGTCTTATTAGTAACTGGCGGGGACAAAGGAGTGGCATAGCCTGCCACTAAAATAGCTTGTTTGATTTTAATATTAATCTTTTCCAAAACTGCCAAAGTCAATGGACAACCATCAGAATGAGCAATAATCACAGTTTCCCTGGTAAACTTACCATTTTTTAACACCCAAGGCAAAAACTTTTTCAAATCCAAATCATCCTGGCTTTGAAGATAAGGCAGCCAAACCCGATAACCCCTTTTAACCAACTCTTTTTTTAAATAAGGATACCAAAAAGAATTATTACTACTACCGCCGCCATGGAAAATAATGGCATTTTTCATCTCCAGCTCCTTAAATATATATTTTATCATGCCTAAAAAGAACTACAAAGAACTACAAAAATCTAATATTGTTCTTAATTTTCCAAAACACTTAAATATCTTTCTCCACCATCAGCAAAAACAGTAACTATTCTAACTTGCTTATTAATTCCTTTGGCCAATTTTTTGATTGCAGAGATATTAGCACCACTAGAAAAACCCACTAATAAACCATTGGTTCTTGCTAAGCTTTTAGTTTCAACAATTGCTTGATGGCTAGATACTCTAATAACCAGATCAATCAACTGTCTTTTTACTAATTTTGGAACAAAACCTTCGCCAATGCCTTGAATACCATGATGTCCTGGTTTTCTGCCGCTAAGAACAGCTGATTCTTCTGGCTCTACCGCAATAATTTTTACCTTTGGATAATTTTCCTTGATTACCTTACTAATTCCCATCAGTGTTCCTCCGGTACCAATACCATGGACAACATAGTCTATTCTTCCCTTTACCTGGTTTAATATTTCCTTGCCAATTCCCAGTTCATGTGACTTAAGATTATCAAAATTATCAAACTGGCTTGGCGCCCAAGAGTCTGGTATTTTCCTGGCCAATTTATCTCTCATCTTAATCGCACCCTTAGGCCCTTGAGCTTTGGGAGTAAGGATAACTTTAGCTCCATACAGCTTTAATATCTCTATTCTTTCCTTACTAACATCTTCTGGGATAGTAACGATCAAATTATAACCATAGATGTTGGCTAGGGCTGCCAAGGCAATGCCCGTATTACCGGTCGTGGCCTCAATAATATTAAAACCTTTTTTAAGCCAGCCTTTTTTTTGAGCTTTTTTAATCAGATATAAAGCCATTCTATCTTTAATGCTTCCAGTTAGATTGTAAGACTCCAGCTTAGCCAATAGATTAATTTTGGCTATTCCTATATCTATTTTAACCAGCGGGGTATTGCCAATTAACTTTAAATTATTTTTTATCTTATTCATTTTAATCTCCTTTAATTTTTAACCATTAAAAAACCTCCCGCTTGGGGAGGTTAAAAAAATACTTTAAAAGATTAAATCAACAGCAAAACCTCCCCGTCAAAAAGGAAGTACAACAAAGATTTAATAAAGTTCTATCTTTAAAACTCATGTTAATATTATATCATAGAAAAAAAGACTGATATAACAGACTTTTAATGAATTAATTCCCAGTAGTAGATAAAATTAAAACCTAATATTCTATTTCTAGTCCTTGACAAATTGTTTAATTTTGTTACAATATAAACTATAATTGTAACAAATATGTCAAAACCCAAACAACTTTTTACTGCCCAGAAGCTGGAAAAAATTCTTGGAGAAAAGTATTTTTATCGGCAAAGTCTTTATCGATTGGCTGAGAATAATGAAACCAGTTTATACAAAGTAAACAATATTAATTACTTTTCAAAAAAAGAAGTAATTAATTCAGCATTAAAAAAACTTGCCGAAAGCATTGCCCGAAGACACCCCTGGATTCCAGCTAATACCCTATGGATAAAGTACAACAAACAAATGAAAAAAATCATTATTTACGGCTTTAGTAAAAATGAAACCATTGAAGCTAATACCAACAAAGAAACTGAAAACGATCTTTTAAATAAAATTGAAAATATTAGAGAGGAGGTGAAATATATGCCAGATGTTCCAGTCAAACCACATCACGATGTCCCACCGCCTCCACCACCTCATCATGGTCCTCATCCTAAACCGCCACACCATGAGGAAATAATTGAGGTTCTAAGGAGAATCGAAGACAGACTGCGAAGAATTGAAGAAAAACTAGAAAGATAAAATAATAGAGTGGCCACTCATTAAACTTGAATATTAATATCAGCCTGTTATTAAAGCCTTAAGTCAAGCTAACTTAAGCATATTAAGTTCTAACTAACTTCTTACAATAGAAGAAGTTAAAATTCCTCTATCACTGACCTAAGTTTTTCTAACATAGCTAAATTAAACGGTGCTTTTAACTCTCCCTTATCTACCCACTCGTAATACTCAAACTCAGTTGTGTTTTTATCTAGAGATTTAAATGAATATCGACAATGATAGACGTGATCTTTTGAAACCCATTCCACCATGTCATTTTCTTTTAAAACAGTTGCCACCACTTCAAAACATTTACCATTTTTATCATAAAGTTTATAAACAGTTCCCACCTGAACCGGCCATTGATTGGTTTCTTCTTTAATGACTGACTTTATCCAAAGAGTTGAATTTGGCGGAGTAATGGTAAATTTAAAAACTTGATCAACCGGTTTTTTTATCCGGATCCTTAATTTATTGCTTTTCATCTATAAATTAATTATAGCAAAATTTCTAATGAGTTAGTTTCTTTAAAGTAAAGAAAGTTAGAACTTGCCAGAGATATAATCTAATAGTTTATTTATAAAACCAGTTTGGCAAGGAAATCCACTAAGCCATCGTCTTTGACACTTCCAATCACTTCATCAGCAACATCTTTCAAATCTTTGACAGCATTACCCATGGCCACCTTGTAATTAACCGCATTAAACAAATGAATATCATTGAGTCCATCACCGATGCCAATGGTATTTTCTGGCTCAACGCCAATTATCCCAAGCAGTTTAGCCACCGCCTGCTCCTTGGTTGCCTCCCGATTCACAATATGCAAGTCTTTACAGCCTGGCTTTTGAGCGGTAGCCATCACACAGTCAACTCCTTCTATCTTATTCAGCTCCCTATAGATTTTTTCAGCAATTTTGTTGGGAACAAAGACTTGATTCAAAACATAAACAGGCTGATTAAAAGGAAAGTCTTTTGGATTTATCCCGCCATAAAAATAATCATTTTCATTAATATCATTAAACAATAACTTATACTCAGGATATTTACTCAAAAACTTAATTGCTTTAACCAAAGCCTTTTTACTTAAAAACTTCTGCCACAAAACCTTGCCAGTGGCCGGATTACAAATCTGGGTTCCGGCAGAAATAATACAAGGATCTGTCAGTCCTAAAGCTTCCAAGATTGGCTTGGCAAAAGTCCAAACCCTGCCGGTAGCCGCACAAAGATAATAATCATCTTGCAAACAGACAACCAGCTGAACCAGCTTTTTACTAGGAAGCTTTTGTTTAGGAGAATCAACCACCACTCCATCTAAATCAATAATTATGGCTTTGTTTTTCATTTGATACCACTTTATCTTAACAAAATTTTAAATTCAAATAATGACATTAAACTTTCTTGAGGAAAATTGCTAGCTCCTTTGCTAAAATATTATCTAAACTGTTATTTAATATTTTGAAAAAGGTCAATATATTCCCATAGGAAAAACAAACGATTTCTAGCTTGACCAGTTTTTTCTTTAAGTAGCCCTGCTTGTAAAAACTCTTCTGCTAAAATATTTGCTGTAGGAAAAGTTACCGACAAGATTTGACTAATATTTTTAACACTAACTGTAGGTGTAGAAAAAAGTTTTAACAATAATTGTAGAGCTAATTTTCGCCTCTTAGCAGAAATTCTGGCCTTAATTAGTTTTTCATAATGCCTACGAAGCTTAGTAATATTTTCAAAAGTCAGCTTGCCTTTTTTGCTAGTTTCAGCCACAGCTACTAGAAAAAATTTAAGCCATTGATCTAGATCATTTGCTAGTCTAACTCTTGTTAACGAATCCAAATAACTTCCTCTATTCTTTTCAAAAAAATCAGACAAATACAAACTAGGTTTAACTAAAATGCCAAAATAAATTAAATATAAAGTAATCATTAGTCGGCCAATTCTTCCATTGCCATCTAAAAAAGGATGAATTGTTTCAAACTGGTAGTGACTAATAGCTACTTTAATCAAGTGAGGCATTGATAAGTTTTGATTGTGCCAAAATTTTTCTAAATCTGATAATAATTCTGGTACTTCTTCCTGGTGTGGAGGAATAAAAACTGCATCTTTTAAACTACTACCGCCAATCCAATTTTGACTTTTACGTATTTCTCCAGGCAATTTATATGATCCTCTCGCTCCAGTTAAAAGTATTTTGTGGGCCCTTTTTAATAAACGAATTGATAAAGGCAGTTTATCTAGTTTCTTAATAGACCAATTCATCGCCTCAATATAATTTTGCACCTCCTGCCAATCATCTCTTCTCTCAACCGAAATTTCTTCTTTTGGCATTAAGGCCTCATTCAGATTAGTTTTAGTTCCTTCAATTTTTGAAGAATCAGTAGCTTCTTTAACTACATTCATCTTAATAAAATAATCTACATCGGGAATTAGGTTAGAAAAAGCATTAAGTTCACTTAGAAAATGGGTTGCTTGTTCTAATAAGACATCAATCTCTCTATCCTGCCAATAATAAGGTTTATTGATTTTGCTAGGAAGAAAGCTTTTATATTGATCTTGCTGTTTATAAGATCCAACAATAAAATAATTTTTATCAGGCATAACTTTTAATAACAATTAATATTATTAAAAGTTTAACCTTTTTCTTTTAATAATGCAAGCAGCAATTTAAAGAAGTTTTATTTAAATCCAACGAGGGACTGATTTTGTATAATCAATATAATCATGGCCAAACCTTTGTTTCAAAATCAGCTCTTCATGCTTAATAATATAAAGATTAAAGCCAATTGCCCCGATAATCACGTAAATCAACAACATTAAATGACCTAAAAAGATAAAAAGCCCTAAAAAAATCATTAAATGAGCCAGATAAATTGGATTTCTGGTTTTTTGATACAAACCTTTAATTACTAACTTTTTTGGCGGCTCAATAATCACCGGTGTCCCAGTACCAACCTTAATAAAAGTTAAGCTGGCAATCAAGGCTATTATCAAGCCTGAAACAACTAAAATTATACCTATCAGTCTAAACATACCAAAAATATAAACCGGCAGTCCCAGCCATTGATTTAAAATAATAAACAACAAGGGAAAAACAAACCAAAGCAACAAAAGAAAGCTGATGGCCAAGACCAAGGACTTAATCTTCATAACTCGATTATAATCAAAATCTATATTTTTTATATAATCATGTCATAATCGTGTCATAAATCAGGTCACGGCCTAAGTAAAATAATAAACTTACCAAAATACTTTCCATATAAAACATTATTCCAACTCTAAAAACTTACCATTCTTGACAAACAATTAATATGGTATTTAGTAAAAATTAACACAAACCATATTAATCATTATAAAATATCTAGATGTTCAAATTCAGCAAAGAATTGCCTATCATATTGTAAAAATCTCCTTTTCTGTTTAATATAGATATATGCTTAAACAACAAGCGCAATTAAGTGGTATTCAGTTAACAAAAACTATTTCTCTTTCCTCCCAAGATAGACCTCAAAAAATCTTTATAACAGGAATTCCCGGAACAGGTGTATCTTTTTATCTTACTAGCCTTTTGAAACAAGATATTAATGCTAAAAACCCCACGATACTGTTGGATCCTTATGGAAATTTAACTGAGAATTTAAAATCAGTTTTAACCAGTGAACTAAAAGAAAATGTCTATTTTATCGATATCGGCAAAGAAAAACAGAAATTTAATTTAAATATTTTTGAAGATAAAAAAGAAAGTGATAAAAAAGAGGTTGCTGAGACAATTATTAACCTTATGTATGATCTTTATGATCCAAACAAGACTGGTATTATCGGGCCAAGATTTGAACAAGTTGTTAGAAATGCTATTTTAACCGTTATGTATGATAAAAATGCTACCTTTGTTGATTTAGTAAGACTTTTGACTGATTATTCATATTTACAAAAACTTCTTCCTAAAGTAAAAGATGAGTTTTTAAAAAATTATTGGTTAAAACAGAAAAATGAAATTTCAGATACTAATAAATCAGAAGTTGTTAACTATGTCATATCAAAATTCAGGCCTTTTGTAACTGATAAAAAAATACTACCGATTTTAAGTCAATCTAAAAATATATTTAACATTGAAAAGCTTTTTGATAATGGAAAAATAGTTGTTTTTAATTTTGCTAACCTTGGGGGAAATAAAGATACAATTAAAATCGTAAGCTATTTTTTAATGACTAAACTAATAAAAATATTTAAAAATAGAAATAGAAAAGATTATAAAACAGTAAGTTTATATATTGACGAAGTATCTTTTTGGCCATTAGCTTCTATTTTAAAACTATGTCAAAGTGGCCGTCTATATGGAATAAACCTTACATTAACCACTAACAATATCTCCGAAGCCCATCTAGCCCTAAAACAAGAACTACTAAAAATTGAAAATCTTGTTTCCTTTAGATTAACTACAAAAGATGCAAAAATTATTGCCGAAGAGTTTCATTCTGCCAAAATTACAGATGATTCCATCTGCATGTTAAAAAAATATCATGTTTATATCAAATATTTAAGAAGTGGCAATCCCTTTATTACAGAAAAGCCCATTAATTTGGAAAAAGAATTGAAATAATTAGGAAACAAACAGACTAATAATAATCACGCAAACTTAGCTTTTAAATATCTAAACTCTTGCCTCAAAATATTAAAACATTCTACTAAAGATAACTTTTCCGTATCTAACTTTATTGATCCAACCCATGGCTTCTTTTTAATAATTGAGTCAAGATAAGTAATTGTTTTATTACCAAGTGGCCTTCTACAACCTTCCTTCACACCCGGCCTATTTTTATCTCTTATTTGAAGAGTTTTTAGAGAACACTTTAGTTCATAAACTTTAAATGGAATGTTTTTTTGGATCGCAACTTTTGTTGCTAATGTAATGAACTTTGGTTCTTGAAAAATTCCTTCCATAACAACCGAAAAACCTTGCTCAAGAAGATATTCAAGAACATTTATTGCCGACTCATTAACAAAATGTAGTGCTTTTGAAGCATCTTCAGCAAAAAATACTTTAAAAACATCAACTTTTAACCAAACAATCTTTTTTTCAAAGTTTCTAAGCTTTTTGGCAATGGTTGACTTTCCGCTAGAGGGAGCTCCTCGAAGAATAATTAACTTTTGCATACCAATATTCTACTTAAGTTATCTAACTTAATAAAGTCCATTCCCTTAAGATTTAAAGAAAAAACTGAACAAACCCGTAGATTATTCTATCCGAACCACAAAAAATACCAGCTCTCAAAATGGCAATTTAATTGACAAGCGAAGTTTATCAGTTACGTTAATCTATCCTTTTTTTCTTCTATGTCACTATTTCTGTCGTACTTAATTCTTGGAGTTTGGCGATAAGTTTGTCAATCCCTGAATTTACAGTACCACTAACGGCTTTTTTGTAAGAAAGATTTGGTAA
>Ga0066639_10002287_pt1 | contig 16780 bp, 15 predicted proteins | sample CryGeyCG2114_010_2_FD_59504 | JGI IMG/M metagenome (GOLD analysis project Ga0066639, IMG submission 59504) | Groundwater microbial communities from aquifer - Crystal Geyser CG10_big_fil_rev_8/21/14_0.10 | ecosystem: Environmental > Aquatic > Deep subsurface > Groundwater | place: USA: Utah...
ATGGTCTGCATTTATTTCACTTGGGATATTATCTTTCGACTCTCTTCGTTTTCGAGCTGGCTTTTGTCGCTCTCCTGACTCAGAAAATCGATAACCAACCAATCAGTAGACTCGTTCCAAGAGCCGTGACTCATTCTGTTTCCCAAAAAGACCAACGTTCCCCCCAGATTGACCCCTATTTTACTAACTTTACCATCCAGGACAACATGATCGTGAGACCAAATGCTCTCATTAGAGTATTTGAGATTGAACCGTACGATATTTCCCTTTTAAATGAACAGGATCGAGAACACTTCTTTATAAAGCTTAAACAAATGATTCATGCGTTACCGTCTCAAGGACAGATTCTCGTCAAAAAGCAGAAATCTTCAATTGGTGATTATTCCAAACATATATTTTCGCTGTATTCTAAGTCCTCGGGGAAGACAGAACCATTAATCGAAAACTACATTCAGGACTTAACTAGTCTAGTCAAAACAAATGAATTCAACACCATTAGGTATTTTGTCATTTTTTCCGTCACGGCCGTTACTGCAAAGCCAAAGTCGACGTTAACTGGAATCTCCAAGCTGAACGACATTACCCTAAGGTTTGCGTCCTCTGCCTTTTCAAGCAATCTCACTATCCGACCTCTTTTGAACGAAGAGATTATTAGTTTTATGAAGCAACAACTGAGATGAAACCCCAGAAACTTAAGTCAAAACAACCAAGAAAAGGACCAATAAATGGGTTTCAGATAAAAATCCTTCAATTTCGCTTAGGAGAAGCCTTACAAAGAAGGGTTGATAGGCTCACCGATCTTGAAGGACAGCTGACCTTTGAAACCAAAGAGCTTAGAAAACAACATGACCTTTATGAAACCAATATTAAGAGTCTAAAAGCGTTTGAAAAAACATTCTTTGATAAAAACTTAAACGGTCAGGCAGATAAGGTTGTCTCTTCAATCCTTAAAATGGAGATTCAAAAACTCATGGAAACAATCAGGGTGCAGCAAGAAGTAATCAGTAACTCCCATTTTACGATCAGCGAGATTGCCCAGATGAAAAAACCTAAAATGGCCACCAGTAGGTATCCCTGGGATAAATTAAATAATTTCCTCATCTATAAAAAAGATGTAAGAAACTATGAGAATGTGGTAAGGAGCAAGAACCATACGAACTACGAGCATATTATTCTGAAAAAGTCGAATCAGGGTCTGGAAATCGATATTGACGGAACAAAGAATTACAAGAGCGAGTATCTTAAGGTAACTGATACGGCGGTAGCCTTTGGAGATATGCTCAAGCGGGTTTATTATCTGGCAGATATTCCCGCCTTTTTAAGCCCGTATGTTTTCTTCAGACTTTTAACCAGTGATCTTCCTTTTACGATTTGTATTTTCGTTGAGCCAGCAACCAGCGCTGAACTTCTTAAAAAAGCCAAGCAGCGGTTGTCCGTCTTAGAAATGCAACAAAATGAGCGTCTACGTGACGGAAAGGTACGGGACCAACAGCTTGACAAAAATATGGAAGAAGTAGCCAGTTTTATTGATGAACTTGTCCACGAATCAGAACGAGGTGTGATTTATTCGTTTTATTTAAAACTTGAAGCCAAAGATAAGAAAGAGCTGGAAGAATTGCACAAGAAGCTGCAAAACGTCGCTGGAGGAATGGATTTGACATTTAATACATACACTTTTGGCCAAAAACAGGCATTTAAGACCATGCTTCCCTTTAATGAAGACCATGTTAAGGAGAATCGAATCATTCAATCAACAGCCGCTTCTTACCTTATGCCTTTTGTTTCAAAACAGCTATCTGATCCTGAGGGAATATTTATGGGAGTGAACGCTTATAACAATAGTTTAGTATTTTTAAATCCATTTACCTCACGAAACAACAATATCAATATTTTTGGAGTTTCCGGATCGGGAAAAAGCGTCACTGCAAAAACTCTCCTTTACCGTCTATATTTACAAGGTATCCAAAGTGTGGTTATTGATCCGGAACGTGAATATGTAGACCTGGCCCGGAAACTCGGGGGAGAAGTGATCCAATTCTCCAGAGAGAATGGCATCAATCCTTTCTACGTTCAAAGCTCCAAAGAGAACGATATTTTGGATCACATTTCCACCTTAAAAACCTTCTTCAAGTTTTTTATTCCTCAACACCACTATAATGGGGCCCTTCTCGATCAAAAGCTCATTCAGTTGTATGATTCAGGCATTCCCAACTTCGATAATCTCCTTGAACTTCTCAAAGGAAATCTCATGCACCAGGACTTAAGCGTATTGTCGACGGGAAGTTTACGAGGAGTTTTTAGCTCGACGAGAAAATTGGAATTGAATAGCGATATTATTGTTTTGGATCTTTATGATCTCAAAAAAGACGAGAAACGCGATCCGGCAATGTATCTTCTTACCTCTTTGATCTGGAATTTATTCAACAAACAGACAGAAAGAAAACGCATGTTGTTTATTGATGAAGCGCACAAACTTCTGATTGATGATGACGTTGCCGTGTTTTATCGGGAGCTGGTAAAACAAGCTCGGAAGCGAAATGTCGGTGTGGTCTCAATAACCCAAGATGTTGAGGACTTTTTACGGAAAGAGTATGGAAAGGCAATCATCACCAATTCTGAGACTAAGATCATTCTTAAGCAGGCCTACGCGACCCTAGGAGACATTGGTACCATCTATCCCATGACTGATGAGGAAAAGGGTCAGCTTGGACATCTGGGGATCGGTGAAATGCTTCTTTTTCGAGAAGAAGAGCATATTCGTCTCGATATGATTGTTCTTCCTCATGAGAAACCATTAGTATTTCCCAAGACTTCAAACGAGCATGAAGATAGGTAAATTTGTTCAGGCCGGGAGACGCTTAAAGAACGACCCCCTAGGCTTTCTTTTAGATATTCTGATCTTAATAGTTGCGAACCTGCTTATCCCGATTCCTCTTGTTGGTAATCTTATTCTTGAGTTTCGTGGCTTTGCCCTGGGAGCTTTGGGTTTTCTTACCGTTTTAGTCTTATTTATCTTTCTCTCCATTGGCGTTGTTTTTGCCACCCCGCTTCTTATTGCCTCTGGGTATTTAAATAGCATCTTTCCCCAATCTGTACATGCCAGCTCACAAAATGATGATAATTTTGCCGATGTTTCTATACCGCAGCAAAACCCTTTTGGCGGGTCCGGCCTTTCCTATGTAACTATCACTGCTTACTTTCATGACCCAAACTATTATTTAACCTTTGGGAAAATACATACGGGAATTGATATGGTCCCCAATGACACTTATTTTCAAAATAGTAAAACATATAAAACCACCGTCAAAATGATACCTCTGTCCTCGTTGTCAGGCACAGTCGATTATTACGTAGATGGTGACGGAGGAAATACAGTAGTCGTGACTAATGGTCAAAACTCGCTTCGCGCTTTATCTCTTCATCTTAGTCAGGTGTTTGTATCTTCCGGACAAACGATTAAAGCCGGAACTCCACTTGGAGTAATGGGCCATACTGGTTTTGCTACCGCTGATCATTTACACTATGAAATACAGATTAATGATAATGGTGTATGGACACCAGTTGATCCATTACCTTATATCCAATAATCCTATGACAAAACTAATTACACTTAATCCATTTAACCAAAATCAAAGAAGACTGTTTCAATTTGGTATCGTTTTTCTTCTTTTAATTTTCTTTGCTATCCTTTTCCTTCTCTGGAGTAGAAACAGCTCAAATATTGTTTCAGGAGTAATTCTTCATGATTCAGAACTTCAGGTGTTTGATCAAGTCTACGATCGTTTCGATTATCCGGATCGAATCAGTATTCATTACCCCTATTTATTAATTATTCAACCGGAGAAGACTTTAACAACAGTTTATGATTTAGACAAAAGAAAAGGGAAGGAGAAATTTAAGCAAGTTCTCTTGGATTATGACGGGAAGAATATGGTCTACAACGGAAAGGATACATTTTTTAACAATATAGATTTAGGAGTATTGTGCAGTAGTGCGTTCATTAAGTCTGATGAGGAAATCCTCTGCGTAACTAATATAAATACCTATATTGCCCAATATGGAATAATGAGCATTGATCCTCAATCTAAGCTACAAAGAATTATTTATCAAACTAATAATCTTATTACAAGTGTAACAATGATTAAGGGAAAGCAATATATTGGAGAAATAGATACTAAAACCAATGAAAATTTTCTAACGGTTGATGGAAATAAAATAAATGTGCCAAGTCCCATTAATCTTATTTACCCAATGAATAATCAGATTTATGTAGCTTCTTTTAAGAGTGTGTTTACTAGTAATAAAAATTACTATTATTTAATCCAGGATGGTCAAGTTATTATACAAAGTAGGGATAAAGCCGTTGTTTTGGGAGATTAATTTGTACTCTTTTTTTATTCAAAAGTTTGTGGCCAGTTTTTGGTTGATTTTCTACCAAACAAGTTAAGATCGGATTGTTATAACCCATTTCTAAAGCTTTCTTTTTTACAAACGCTGCGGATTTACCGGTACAAATTATTGTACGTTCATCATCCTTTAAAGTTGCCCATGTACCTTTAAATTTATCCAAAAGATCGATGGGGCCAAATGACATAGGATCTTTTTTTGTTTTCTCGTCTTGCTTATTGGGTATATATAAGAACAGTATATATAACTTCGTGTTTAATAGCGGATCACCCTTATTTAAAAGGGAATATCTTTTTGATCAGAATTATGATGAGTAAGTTCATCACCCGCGTGTCTATATTTACACCATTTACAAGATTTGCTTTCTTCAGGCATTGCACCGGAAAGAAGTTCATCAACTTCTTTCGCAAAAGATAAAAATCTCTCTTGATCAATTGGTACTTCCAACCATTTTGGAGGAAAATCGAGTCTAGCGATTCCATCGTCAAAAGAAACCGTATCAGGGTAAAAAATAAGAAGCCCGAGTTTAGTTAACTTAACGGATTTTCCTCTTGCAGGGTTTTCAACAGCAAATTGATAAGCTGCAAGTTGTGTTTTATATTTATCAATCTTTTCTACATCAGGTTGGCTTATTTTAAGATCAACCAGAATATATGAATTATCGGGACGCCGAACAAGAAGATCGTATTTCCCTTTTATAAAGACATTTGTTCCGGGAACGGGTTTTGATTCAACCCATCCTTCTTGATTTTCTACAATTCCTTCAGGTAAATCTTTAGAGAGTGATTGTAAATTTTTACCAACAAGGGTTCCTTGTAAACGAGTATTAATAGCGGAGAAAACACCTGGCATAGGCATACTCGGCTGATAAATCCCATGTTTTACTTTTAAGCAATAACAAAGTTTACATTCTTCATAAAGGTAAGCAAAATCTGATGGTGAAAGTTTATACATAGGAGTATTTTTTATTTGGATTGTAATATTTGGACATAATTAATCAAAAGCTGCACCCCAACATTTTGAAACAGCTTCAAAGAATAATTTCATTTCAGTTTCAAATTGTTGTCGAGTAATATTATCTCCGACATTTTGGGCCAAAGTTATTTTTTCGGAACCAGTCATTTTTTTAACCTTAATATTAGTTTTTTTCCAAGTTGCTGGGTAGTACTCTTCAATACTTTCTTGTGGAGACTCGACGAATTGATTATTTGTCTGAATATATGGGTGATTTGTTAGAAAAGTACTAATAGCAGCCCTATTGGTTTGTTTATCTAAATATAATACCAATTTCCCTTTATAAATACTTCTTTCTAAAGGCTTAAATATCTGTTCTATCGCATTCATAGAACGTTGCGCCTGAATAACATCTCCATCTGCAGCTATAACTTGTATATCTTTCCTATCTTTATAATGTCTACGGATTACTCTTGTAACAAACTCTAAATCGCTTTTGCCTTCAACAACGAGGAAGTTTCTAGGAAGCAGCAAATCAGCTGGACTTCCCCCGAGAAGTTCATAAATAATATAAGGCTTTTCAAGTTCAATGATCGGGAGGATGCAGGTTATTTTATTAATCTTTTCTACTTTATATATTGATTGATTCGTATGCTCATCTACCACCAGAACTGAAGAATGAGTATTTACTAATACTTGGTCTCCTGCTTCCGATACTTCAATCAATGCGTTTTTCAGAGCCCTTTGAGCAGTGGGGTGTAAATGTAGTTCAGCCTCATCAATCATAAATAAAAAGTCCTTTGATTCCCCATTAGTTTTTCTAAAGTTCGCGTATGCCTGTATTATTGCCAACATTAATGCCCTTTGCATTCCATCTCCCTTTTCAGAAGAATCGTTTTCAATACCATCATCAACTGTCGTTTTAAATTTTTTAAAAAGGTCCTCTAATTCAGGGTTTTCTACTTTAAACTTAATGTCAACGCAATCAGGAAATTGTTTCTGTAGAAAGGCCGCTACAATTCCTCCAATGTCATCAATGCTTTTTCTTACCTGAGTTTTCTTTGATGGATCTTCTGCGTCACCAAATAGTTCCGAAAACTGTTTTTTAAAAGCACTATACTGAGGGTCGGACTCTAACATTTTTTCCAAAACAGCGGAAAACATTTTGCTAATCGGAGTTGCTTTGCCATACTTCGCAACATCCTCAAGAAATTTCTTTGTACTTACATACTCGAGCGTTGGAAGGAACTGTCTCCACGTAGTATCTCTGCCAAGTGGATTTTCCCATGTTTTGGTCTTAGGGTTATATAATTGCCTTTCGTCTCCCTTTTCGTACGTACTTGATCTTCTGATTGTTATTTTATCATCAGCTCCAAACATTTCTGACAACAACTTTCTTTGCTTATCATTTGTTACTAAACTAAGTGCCTTTTGAAAACCGGAAAATTCTATTTCAACATATACTTCTTTTGTTAAATCTCGCATAAAACTAATATCAAGGAGATCTCCCGTAGGAGTGAAAAACCATTCAATAGCTTCAAAAAAATTAGTTTTTCCGTGATTATTTTGACCAACAAATACGTTGAATGAATCGATTCCCAGGTTTACTACCTTTTCAATCGATCTAAAGTTTTTTATTGTTAGGTTATTAATTTTCATGGTTTTGTTTCATTAATTTATCAACAAATATTTTTTAAAGTTTTAGTCCACCATTTGGGTTCAAGAATTCGAGTATATTTTTGCGGGCGATATTCAAATGTATATTCCTCTAAGTGTTTTATCTTATCAGCGTCAATGTATTGCTTAATAATCTCTGTAGCCTGTTCAAATAGATTCTCGTCCTTCAAATAGGGATTTGATATCTTGAGAAGCATACCTCCGTCAGTAAATGCAAATACAGCGATTAAATCTTTTTTACGTACGATAAACGAAGCTATACGAATTAAAGTACCGGCGGGATTTTCAAAGCCTGAGCTGTGAGGAATAATATCATAGTCTTTGTACTTTGTCGGCTCGTATCCAGCTCTTATTTTCAATAAATCTTCTAATCTGTATTTTCGATCTCCTCTTTCACCGACTTTTATGGCCTTTAACTTAGCTTCTCTGTCCCATCGCCTCAAAGTTTCAGGATGCAACTTAAGAATATCCGCTGCTTCTTGAATAGAAAGTAAATTCGACATAAATTATACATACTTATACATTTAGCTTTATTAAATGTCAACATGTAATTCGTTTTAGCCACATTTCAAATAGTTTAAACGGAGTACTAATATTGATATAGTTTGATATATGGCGCGACGGAAATAAATTGTGTAGACTAATAATATGGCAAAAAATAAACCAAAAGTAATTTCATTATTTTCCGGCTGCGGAGGTCTTGATCTTGGTTTTGTTCAAGAAGACTTTGATATAGTATGGGCAAACGATTTCTTCCATGCTGCCTGTGAAACATATAAAAAGAACTTCGGCGATCATATTTTTGAGGGAGATATTGCTGATGTTGACTTTAAAAAGCTCCCTGATTGCGATGTGATAACAGGCGGGTTTCCTTGCCAAGACTTTTCTATGATTTGGAAACGGGGCGGGATTAATACGGACAGGGGCAATTTATACAAATATTTTGTAAAAGCTGTTTCAGAAAAACTGCCCAAAGTATTTGTAGCAGAAAATGTAAAAGGTTTGCTGACTGCCAATAAAGGAAAGGCAATTAAACAAATAGTAAAGGACTTCCAAAAGATAGACGGCTACGGGTACAGGATTTACATAAATCTTTATAACTTTGCTGAGTATGGAGTTCCCCAATTAAGAGAAAGAGTGATGATCGTCGGGGTACGAAATGACCTGCCTTATAATTTCGAAAAGCCTGTTCCTACTCATAACGAAAAGAATTACATGACAGCAGGCGAAGCTCTGAAAAATGTTGAAAAAGCTCCATATAACAATGAGCATCTCAATATCAAAGAAAGAACAAAAAAGATCATCAGCCTTATACCAGAAGGCGGTAATTTTACAAGTATACCAAAGGACAGCCCGTATTATGTTAAAGGAATGATAAGCCATGTTTATAGAAGGTTAGATCGAAATAAGCCCTCGACAACAATCATTGCCGGCGGCGGTGGAGGCACTTGGGGGTATCATTTTGAAGAGCCGAGACCGCTTACAAACCGAGAAAGAGCAAGGCTGTTTGGTTATCCAGACGATTTTATATTTGAAGGATCTACTACTGAGGTAAGGAAACAAATAGGTAATTCTGTCCCCCCGCCCGGAGCAAGAGTGGTTGCAAAAGAGTTAAAAAAACTATTTGACGGAAAGTATAATAAAAAGTACAACGGTGAATTAAAAGCATTATCAGGAGACGCATTAAGGTACGTTAATTTTGAAGAAATTAACCAATTATCTTTGACTGAATAAATATGTTGTGGACTAATACAGACAACGCAGGAGGAAACTTCCTGCATCAAGTTGAAAAAGAGTTTGATAACTCCGACGGAGTTACTATCGCTTCAGGCTACGTTTCATTGGACATAATCAATAAGTTTTATTCTGGTTTTGAAAAAATCGCTGCAAATGGAGGAAGATCCCGGTTATTGGTCGGAATGGCATTTTACGAAGGACTAAGCGCTAATAAACTGACTTTACTGAGCAACCTTAATAAGAAATTAGAGCAGACAGGCAGAGGAAGCGGAGTATACGTAAGCTATAACGGTAAATATCATGGCAAGGTTTATCATTTTCAAAACAATAACCGCAACAACTTTTATATTGGTTCGTCTAATTTTTCAAGAAGCGGTTTATCTGAAAATATCGAATGTACTGTATCAATCCCAGATACTGAAACTCAAACAGGCTTAACTTCTTTTTTGGACTTTTTGTTTCTTCCTGACAATGCAGCAGCTATTGATAAGGCAGAAATTGTAGTTCCGGGAAGCTCAGAATACGGCAGAAGGATTTCTCTTGAAACATTAGACGATCTGCCAAAATATGACCCCGCAACAGTAGATAAGAGTTTGTTGCCAAAGTTAGGTTATCCTCTATCAAGAGTGGCTGATAAAGAAAGATCAAGTCTCAATGTATATTTTGGCAAAGGACGTTGGAGCAGGACTACTGGAAAGGTTTTGGCAAGACCGTGGTATGAAGTTGAACTAATTGCTAATAGAGAAATAACATCAAATCCTATGTATCCAAAGGGCGATTTTATGGCATATACAGATGACGGCTATGTTATGCCGATGAAAACAAGCGGAGACTATTTCAAAAACATACGATCACGGGGCAATCTTTCTCTTTTAGGACAGTGGATAAAGGGAAAACTGCAAAAAAGCGGTGCGCTTTTACCTCTTACGCCGGTAACACAAGATGTCTTAGATGCTTATGGTAAGGACTCAATAAACTTTTATAAGATGAGCGATGATAAGTTTTACATGGAGTTCTAACCTGCCAATGAAAGATATTAAAAAATGGACAATCTTACGAAGGATCAGCGAAGACTTAATATGTCTCGCATCCGAAGCAGCAATACAAAATTAGAGCAATCTTTCTTAGATCTTCTTAACGAGGATAATATCCCCTTTACTGATCATCCTAAACTATATGGTAAGCCGGATTACCAAATTGGAGACAAATTACTTATATTTGTTGACAGTGATTTCTGGCACGGCTGGCATTTTAACCAATGGAAGAATAGAATGCCAAAGAAGTATTGGATACAGAAAATCGAAGGAAATATAGCAAGAGACCGCCGGAAGTCCCAAAAACTCAAGAGATCTGGGTTCGTAGTTATTAGGATATGGGAACACGAATTAAAGAATAAAATGAAGGTTATAAATAAATTAAAGAAGTTTTTATTAAAATGACCTATTTGTTTGGTTAAAGTTAGATACTTAACCTCCATGGATTTTTCTTATTCAGCCTGCAACAAAATTATATGTCGTCTTATATCAAATTACAGGATAGAAAATGATGCACAATCAAAACTTCTTGCTTGCCAATAATTAACTTCCTATCATTTTATCCTGTCCTTTTCTTCTCATTATATGGGGTTCAAAACATCTATCAAAAGGTGGGTTTTCAACCTGTAGAAAAATGCAAATAAGAATAGAACTTATCTTTTAATGTCCGCATTTTTCTGACAGGCGTTAAAATCCTTTTTCTTCGTTTTACTTCAGAAAAACTTTTGACATCTGTTTCTCGCCCCATGCCCCTTTTTTTGATGGACAGGACAAAGCAATCTGTCCAGCTTATTTATTTCAAAACAGATTGGAGGTGAAAATATATGTATGTACTACCAACTTATAAAGGCTATACCGTTGATGAGCGACTTAAAGAGTTTAGAGTTGCAATCTACGGCAAGAAGCTTGAATTTATCAGTTTTGACAGCGGGAAAGGCAAAAAAATCCTTGCCGGTTATAGAAAGGAGCAATCTATGAAAATACTAACAAAAGAAATACTGGAGAAATTAGCGCCTCTTTACTCACAGGAGGAAGTAAAAGATCCAATGGTTATCTGTAAGTTTTTTTACCCGGATTTTGATTGGACCTGGTATGCGATAGAGTTTGACGGTAAGGATTTATTCTATGGCCTGGTTAACGGTTTTGACCAGGAACTCGGTTACTTCCGTTTGTCAGAATTGTTATCAAATACGGGTAAATTGGGGTTACCTATTGAACGGGATCTCTACTTCAGACCTCAAAAGTTATCTGCAGTTATGAAGCTTCATAAAGGGTAAATGCACCAAGCCCTGCCGTTCGTAACTCCTACGGGCGGCAGGTTTTATTCTTCGTTTTTTTCCTCACTGACAAAATCCATATCTTTTAATCCCACATAGGTCATTGATTTAAAATAAATCGTATCAATGCTTTTATCTTCAAGCGCTCTTTTTGTGAATCTGTTTACAAATTTAGCCATAGATTCGTTTGGACAGACAAAAAGAATCCGGGTATCCGGTTCGTCTTCAAAAAAGTCAACGAATTTCGATATTCGGTTACGGATAAAATACCGTGGTTGTTTCTCATTAAATAATTCACAGATGTAGGCGATTTTATTATTGCCTTCTTTTTTAATAAACCCAAATGTGGGCATAACGTCCCGTATTACTCCGTTAGTTGGGTAATCCGATTGCGTGAAGAAGGAGATATCCTGCCCGTATCTTTTTACAAGTGCAGTAAAAATGTCAGCGATGAACATGCAGCGCTCTTTAAACTTATCTGAGGTAAATGATTCACGGTAAAATTTCCTTAATGACTTTTTATCAATTGAGGATAATGTTCTTAGATAACGAATCCCGTTTATCGCCAAATGGTATCTTGCCGGTATTGTTCGACCCTGGAATGTATTTTTATAATCTCTTTTAATGTAGTTTTTTTCGGTTAAATCTTTGAGCCAATGGTTAATGGTTTTGTAGTCTTTGTGATTAAGGAATGTTTGTATCTGGACTCTATTTAAAACTCTGAAGCGATAAAGTAAGTGAGGTATTTCTTGTTGTTTATTGGTAATGGGTGGTAATGTCATAACAAGTTTACTCCCCTCTTTTTTCCTCCCCATGGGAGGAATGTTGTATTTCCTTTATTATATATATAATATATAATACGATACATACTGTATATAATTAACTTGAGATGACGGCCTAATTAATTTCTATCTTACCCTAGCGAATTAGGGCAAAAAATATTTTTTTACTCGCTCGAGAACATTCTTCTTTTGTTTACTTTGACCGCTCTTTTTATTGATGTTATTGGATATTACAGTCTTATTACTTTTAAGCTGCGATAAAGGAACACTGTACTTTTTCCTGGATAATTCGACGATAATTTTTCTAACATCATCATTTTCCGGTAGACTGAACTTTTCAACTATTCCGGTAAAGGTATCTTGAGGTTTGATGGCTTGAAGCTTAATATAAAATGTATACGATTCCAGATTCATTATTTCGTTTTTGATTACTTGGGGAGAAAAGATAGGTAACAGCAAATCCTCGTCAGACGGGTTGCTGGTCCTAAAAGAAATGATAGTCCCCGCATTGGCTAAAATAATTTTTATAAGGTCGGTGTCTTCAATTTGAGACATTGTCTGGTGAACCAGAATAGTATTAAGCCGATACTTTCGCGATTCCGAAAGGATTTGCCCAAACGAATGGGTGGCAAAGTTTTGGAATTCATCGATATAGAGAAAGAAGTCTACCCGTTCCTCTTCTTTAATATGGACCCTTCTTAGAGCGGCCAGTTGAATCTTGGCGACAATAAGGCTGCCTAAAAAGGATGAGTTATCTTCGCCTATCTTTCCCTTTGCCAAATCGCAAATAAGAATCTTCTTCCCATTGATAATCTTCTCAAAATCCAACGTACTTTTTTCCTGAGTAATTATATTGTTGACAAGTTCGGTTGTAAGGAATGCCCCTAGTTTATAGGTTATTGGCGATATAGTTTCCGCTTTCTGGGGAGCCGACAGTTTTTCAAATTCTTCCTTCCAGAAGTTTTTAATAAGGTCATTGCTTATATGGGTTATCGCTTCTTTACGGAAGGAGTAATTGGTCAAAAGTAGATAAATTGTCTCAAAAGTTGGGTTTTCTAACTCGAGTGCTGTCAAAATAGAGTTTCTTAATACATGTTCCATCTTAGGTCCCATATACCGAGGAGGGTACAATTTATGGAAAATCGAGATAATCGTTGAGACAATCAGACCTTTTTCTCTTTGTAAATCAACCGCGGACAAGTTTTTAGGCAATTCCAAAAGGTTTAGACCGCTGGGATATTCAATATTATAAGGGTTAAAGTGTACAACATTATTTCTGCGGTTTTTGGGAATAATCCCAAGAAGCTTGTGGCTTAAATCGCCATGCGGATCAATAACCACCAGCCCTTTCCCATTGACCATATCTTGGTACACCATATGGGTTAAAAGTGTGGTTTTCCCGGTTCCGGTTGCCCCAATGATGTAGGTAGGGCGTCTTCGTTCTTCTAGAGTTTGTCCAATTGGCGTGATTGATTCACCGTGAATATTAAAGGCAAATTGAATATCAAGTTTGACATCAGTCTTTTTAAGACTCAGGGGTGTTGGAAGCTGGATTGATTTAATCTTGACCAGATCTTCGGTCTGGGTAGTTTTGGTGTAGGGAAAGTGATATATCGAGGAAATTTCAGAAATGGAAAGAATAGGGTTTGAGGAAAGCGACAGGAGCCGGTGTTTAATCTGGAGTTCTTCAAATCTACTGAAGAGAGAATTGATAAAGGGCAACCCGTTTTTTACTTTTATACTCTGGTATTTAGGGTTGGTGAATGTGGAAAAGGATGAAACGATACCTTTTCTTCGCTCGTCGACACTCTTTTTTGACGAAGCGCGGATATATAGACGAATGGTTGTTTCGAAGAGACTCTGGTCAATTTTTTTGGAAACTAATTCTTGTATCTCTTTTTGCTTGGGTGTTAGTTCTGTATCCTTTTCTCTGTATCTTCGTTCAGACTCATCTTTCTGAATTTTTATGTATTGATACTGTGGTTTTCGGGTTGACATAGCAAAATCCATAGTCCAGTTCCCAAGGGCTTCTGTAGCTCCTTTTACAATATTAAACAGTCCAACAAAGATCGCTTCAGTAATCTTCACTACAGTTGTTAGTGAATTGTGATATAGCTCCGACTCAATTTCCTGTCCTTTGCCCATCCGTTTGTTGAGCTCCAGGATGTGGTCCATAATGCCTCCTTGGAATGAAGAATTTACTGGTGTGGTTACAACCTGTAGGACAATAAGATCATTTTGTTCGAGCTTAGTCATTTGGGCAGTCAGATAGGCAATAGGGTCATATTGGCCAAGTATTTCCTGGTCTTGAAGTGGCAGGACGTAGGATTTGGCGAGTTTAAATTCAGACACAGAAGATTTATTATTCCGAAAATCTTCTTTCTGAAGCAGATAATCAGCAACTTCATGAACTGAAACACCTGGAAGATATGCCAGAAGATTTTTGGTAATGATAGACATGTTTTCTTGCGGAACAGAAAGCAAATATCGTATTCCCTCTTCCCGCGTTGAGACTATCTCATAGCTTATTCTTTTTTTTACTTTTAAGAGTTTATCGACAAAAGTTAGGTCGTGATCTAATGAATGAAGAATGGTAAAAAGCTGTTTTGTTGAAAACGCCGACTGGAGCGACACGGACGGTGGTTTTATCTCTAAAATAACTGACTTTTGAGATAGATGTTTTTTAAAACGAAGATAAAGCAAGTATGTATAGGCAATAAAAAAAAGGGCAAAAGTAAAAAGAAGAATAACTAAGAAAGGTATTGTCGATAAGTTACTGAAGTGAAAAGAAAACAGTGGGCTAAGATATGAAGGAAAAGCACTCTTCCAATCAATATTTGATGTTAGTATTGGGTGAATTATTGGTCGAAATAACATATATACACAAAAGAAATATATTGTCACGACGTGATACAACAAGAGAAGTATATCAAATAATATCAGGAAAAGAAAGTTATAGGTCTTCTGGATACCTTACAAATCTATCAAAAATGTACTTGACAATTATCTATATTTCGATATATACTATCTATATATCGATAGTTATTAAAGCTTATGCAAGAGTTGGAACTACCACTTTTTTCGATAAGAGATTCTGTCGCACAACTGAAACCTGTAGTAAAAGAGAGACCCACTAATGAGTCTTATGCTTATAGCCAAAATCCTCAAGCGTCGATCGAAACTGCTCTCAATAATATATTTCCTCAACAAAGCGAGGAGAATAGGATTTTTCGAACAAGAAGAATACTTGGTATGACTGCCAAGACTTTATCTGATGGACAAATAGAAACGATTGTTACCGAATTTCAATTCATGATTGACTCCTGGCTTGATGAATTTGAAAGGAATGTTTTTAACGGAATGACATTAAAGGAAATTTTGAATGAAGGATAAATATGGACCTATCAAAGAACATTATTAATAAAAAACAGGCAGTCGTTTATCTTCGTGTTTCAACCGAAGAACAGGTAGATAATTTTTCTCTGGAAACCCAGGAAAGGATATGCAAACAAGAAGCAGAACGCCGGAGTATAGAGATAGTTCAAATTTTTAAGGAAGAAGGACGTTCGGCCAAAAATATCACTGGAAGACCGACTCTTATCGAATTATTGGAGTTCTGTCGAAAAAATAAGAAAAATATTGGCGCATTAATCGTTTACAGGCTCGATCGTCTTTCTCGCCAAACAGGAGATTTTCTAGCAATTAGAAAAAGGCTAGCCGAGTATCAAATAGTTTTGATTTCTGCATCTGAACCTACCGGAAACAGCCCGACAGAAAGGTTTATTGAAACGATGCTGGCAAGTTTTGCCCAAATGGACAATGACGTTAGAAGCGAGAGGACTAAAAATGGGTTGAGAGCGAGATTTCTAGCCGGACTTACGAGTGGCGCTCCACCGCTTGGATATGTAAGCGGAAATGGCTACGCAATTAAAGATCCGAAAACTTGGGATAAAATCAAAAAAACTTGGGAATTGATGGGGACTGGAACAAAAACTTTAAGGGAGATGGCAAATCTTATGAATGAATGGGGGCTTAGGCAAATATTTCATGGGAAAGAGCACATGATAAGACCTCAAGCCATAGGAAGAATGTTTAGAAATAAGTACTACATAGGAATACTGACTTCTGAAAAATACCCTGAGGAGGTACGGGGACAACACCTGCCAATGGTTTCAGAAGCTCTCTTTTATCGCGTCCAGGCCTTTATTGACGGTAGGAATACAAATATCCATGTGCCTATTGCCAGAAGAAACAAAGATAATCGCGAATTTCCATTAAGAAGAATCGTTAAATGTGATAAATGCGGAAATCCTGTGACCGGTGGCTGGAGCAAAGGCAAAAAAGAAAGATATGCCTATTACCGCTGTCAAAAAGGCTGTGATGTACCATCTATTTCAGCAGATAAACTCAATGAAACGACAATTCACTTTTTATCGAGCATCACACCAACCAGGGAGGCCCTGGACGCCTTCATTGCACTTTTAAGAAGGACTTATTATCAAAGAGTCACTCAGCTTCAAAAAAGAAAAAACGAGGCAGATAAGGAGCTGAAACGCCTCTACGAACAGCGCCATGTCCTTATTCAGAAAAATCTAAACGGCGTCTATTCTGACGAGATATTCAAAGAGCAAAATAAACTCATTGAAAACCAAATAGCAACCGTTCAAATGGCTAAGGATGATGCCTTGCTCGCAAAATACAACCTTGAGACGATTGTGAAGTTTATGTGAAGTAAATTTGCTAATTTAGGACAAACCTACCAGATGTCTACTTTGGGTCAGTTAAGAGTACTTTTGTGTTCAATATTCCCCTCTGGATTGCGTTGGAGCTATCCGGGCTACTACAACACCAAAATTAGCCCGATATATCAATCCATTCGTATGCTTGAGACAACGGATGACTCCTTAGGTGT
>Ga0066639_10002290_pt1 | contig 16775 bp, 24 predicted proteins | sample CryGeyCG2114_010_2_FD_59504 | JGI IMG/M metagenome (GOLD analysis project Ga0066639, IMG submission 59504) | Groundwater microbial communities from aquifer - Crystal Geyser CG10_big_fil_rev_8/21/14_0.10 | ecosystem: Environmental > Aquatic > Deep subsurface > Groundwater | place: USA: Utah...
CGGTTTGGCATAGATTGATTCGATCATGCCAATCACCTGATCATTGCGAAAGTAATAGACGGCAAAGGCTATTGCAAAGGCTATTGCTGTTGTCAGCGCCTTGCCAAGAAGATCCTTGCCTGCATCTGCAGCCTTACCTGCACTCTGGGTTAGGTTTTTCATACCTCCCATTTTGATTAACTCCTTGCTATGAATTGGTACCAACTCTTGCTTGGAGTCATCCTATAACCCCTTATACGCAGCTATCCTATACATTTTACATCCTCTACAGGAATTATGAGGATGTTGCTTTCCGGAAGAATCTCACACAAGCCTTTATAGAAACAGAGTGGGCATGGATCGCCGGCCTTCAGAACACACGTTGTTTTGAATGGGCCCGATAACGTGTATCCTTCACCACCTTCCAGCCAATCTGTCATTTCAAGATCATCAAAAAGAATCACCCAAAAAATAGAATGTGTGAAGTCACTTCCGCAGTTCATGCAGATTAGAGACTTTTCATCAGACATTGTTTCTACTCCTATTTAGCTTTAAGGGTAGAAACGTCCTATGTACACCTAACCTCCTTGTATACTCCTCCTTTCTTTCAAGCCTCACGGGTTTGCCATCATGTTTTTGGCAGTCTCGATTGCATCAGGATCCTGAAAATATGTTCCATAGATAATGAGTGCAATCACCAACACCACAACCAAGTACAACCACACATTGTTTGCCTTCTTAATGACAAACAACACAGTGATTGCCAAAAGAATCAAGGCTATTGCATACAACATAACACCCTCCCCTACTTTAAACAGTACCAGATAGTCAAGAGAGCTACGGCTATGGCACATATCCCGCCAAACACCTCAGCTCCTGACTTGTTTATCGATTCAATACGCTTGTACTCTTCATCACCTCCTTCTGTGATGTAAATTGTTTCATCATCTGTTCGAAGCAGTCCCATCCTTTCCAACTGCTGGATTGAATTGCAAACCTTCTCGTCTTGCATGATGCCAAGTAGATCCTCCTTTTCAATCTCACCGGCATCTCTCATGATTTCCAACACTACCTCATCTGTTCCATGGAGGCGCTTTGCTTTCAAGGCATTTGAGCAATTATGTTTCAGCGCCCCCCATCCGAGATAGACTGCAACCACAAGGATGGTTGCAACAGCAAGATATTCCATCATACCTCCTTTCAATTCATCTTTTTGATTTTGGATATTTCAGACACTCTCTTACTGAGAACGGGAACCTGGGGGTGTCCTGGCTGATTAAATATGTTTCGTTCCCATAGAAGAGTATCACAGATAATAGTGTACCTCCTATCAGTATATTATGAAAAAGGGAATCAAATCCTTTGATGAACCAATCTGAGAACACAGATATCATCAAGCCAGTCATCCAGACGTTGGTGGATCCCCACCGAATTGCAAGGTCTGGTAGTCTACTACGGATCTCATTCTTGGTGTGACAGTTCATGCCGTAATAGGCAAGAATTATGCCCGCCACCACAACATAATCAAATCCGCAGAATGAAGAAGTAAATGCGAGGAATGTATACAAAAGCATGAAAATATAGGTTCCCAGCGTACATCCTATGTTTCCAATAAAATTACTCCATTCGGCTATTTTTGGATCCATTTCCAAGACCTCCTATCTATGATTCCTATCGTTTTTTTCCTTATTTGCTCTTTTCCTTTCCTTGTTGATTTTTCTCCTGCGTCGGCCTCTGTTCTCAGAGACTTCCAGATAAGAACCTATACCGAACATCCTTCCCAACCGTGACAAAATATGTAAAGCCATCCTTTGTTCCTCCTTGATTCAATTATTGTCCAAGCTTCAATCCACATCTCCGCCGATGTCTTTGGGTAATAGATCAGGAGAAACTATGCGAACAGCGCTTGCTTCATCCTGTACTCCTGCTACTACTCCTGCAAGGATGAAGTATGCCATGAACAGTAGTATGATCAAACCACTGACTATAATTAGCACATCCAAGTTGTTGGCTGCTGCATAAGACCAGCCCTTGAACGACAGGATATAGACTGCCGTACCAATACCTGGTAGGTTAAACCATATGCCTCCCACACCCATTATGATGTAACCTGACCATCTTGATTTGGTAGCTACAATGGCTCCAATTAGAATTATCAGACCACCAAGGATCCATATGAAGTTACGGATTGCATAGAAGTCTGTGTTTTTTTTGATCTGGAGCACCTTATCTGCTTCAATTGTTTCATGGTGTATGAGTAGTGAGCATATTACTAAACAAATGCTCACAGTAAAGAGTAGTATCACCCATCCTTCAGACTTTTTCTCTGACATTATTATGCCTCCATGCTTCATAACAATCATGCATCGATCATTTTCAGTCATTATGGCACCTACTCGGAAATCCAGTGTTCAGCTTTTCCGTGCCTCATTATATGCTCGAACCATGGATCGGATATCTCTACATCCAGAACCTCAACTGTCTTTGCTGAGTGGATGAGATGCTCTGGTCCATCGGAATCAGGAGAGAACCACCAGTCAATCATCAAGTGCGGAACACGCGTCAGGTCGTCCTGCCCGACTTCGATACCTATCATGTCAGACATCTGACTGAGGTCCAGAAGCGTCCACCAATTGGGATTCATGAAATTAGCCATCACGATCCCATCTGGAAGGTTGCTCAGCTTGAAGATCATGTAGTCTTTGTTACTGAATTCGTTCAGTGCGACAAAGGCTTCCAGCCTGCCGCGCTCATTTTCGTCTTCGAGCTTGACTAGCGGAATAACATCCCATATCTTATGAAGAGTCCCCCCACTGCTTCCTGCATTTATTGCAGCAGAAAGGAATTCCTCATATCGGCTATCCTTCAGATCTCCCTCAGACATGCTCCATATGTAGAAAGCGTAGCTGAGGTTTGCCCTTGCCGATGAGTTAAATCCCCTATCCACAAGAGCATTGAGACTCCTGTCTGTGAATGAGAGGCTGTCCCATGGGATGCCGAATGTGATGTCTATCATCTGAATGATTTCATTCTTTTCCGTAACAACTCCTCTGTGATTCGAAGCGCTGTCCATGAATGCATAGAAGTTCTCAACCTTCTGCCGGTTGGCCTCGAAATCATTCCGGTACTTGTTCTGCGGCTTCTCTGAAGTTTTGTCTTCGCCGCATGAGAGTATCATCAACCCTACAAGGATTGAAACTATGATGATGTTTGTCTTTCTCATTGTTGACTCCTTTCAGTATTAACCGACTATCCAGTTATGGCCCAACCACACAAGAATGTCATTAACTGGAACGATCACGATCATGCATGCAAGCAGGCCCAGAACTTCCAGTGTTCTCTTCACTTCAAAATCCTCCATGTAACACGGTTGTCATCTGTTATTTTCGCGATTTCCTCAGTATCGATATGATTAGAAGAATTGAGAAAGTTATCAAAATCACAAGTGAGCCGATTCCAAACCACTTCGCTGCCCCGGATGTTAACGTGACCCCCCATCTGGAATGAGCATGCACGAACGAAGCAATCACGGCGATCACGAGAACACAGTATCCACTAATCATCCAAGAATGATGTTGGCTTTTGATGGAGTAAATAGTAATGACAAGACTTGCAGCCAAAAGAGTGATGCATACCATGGTCCACGGCGTGAACGGATTGCCGCCCGGAATAATCCACGTGGCGAAACCTATGAAGTAGATCAGAGTGATGATAAGGGCCAACACAGATAGAAGGATTGTAATATCCTCCAGTAAGCGTAAGCGGTCCATTCTCCTCTTCCATGCTGGACGTGGTTTTTTTGATTTTGCCTGTCTTTCAAAATCATCAGTCAAAACTTCACCTCCTAAAAATATTTCACATATGAATTGCAGTTTCCAAATGAAGGTCTCTCTACCAGTAATATGTCAGATGAATCCAAATGTTCTTTCTGTTTCCCCCCGGCGTACATACGACATAATGCGTCCTGATTCTCCAGTCAGAAAATCTGAACTCGTAACTGGGCCCTCCTTGAAAATGATCACTTCCGCTACCATCTACTTTGCTGTAGACACAGAATATCCCCGCTTTGATCCCGGGTGTGATCTGGTAGTATATCTTGCCCGGGAAAATAAAGGTTCGTGCAGTCATTCCCTTGTCAAGGACAATATACCTTAGGAAGAATGCGCTCGCACTAAATTTCCAGATCTTGATTTGCGGATGAATAGCCGGCATGAAGCTCTCAGCTCCGCTCTCATCAACTGAGAGGAAGGCACCGGTTTCAAGGGTGAATACTCCTTTCTTCCAGATATCGTGAAACATCCCAGCACCAAACTGGAGATAGTCACTTTTATTTCCATCCGGTTCAGAGAATGCGTAAAAATCGAATCTGAAAGTCTTGGAAAACATTCTCAGTTCTTCGGCCTCGATACTGAATTGCGAGAAGCCATATCCTTTATCGAAGTTTCCTGACCATTGGTAATGGAAGCTCCACTTAGCTACCGGACTTTCAGCTTCTGAAGAACCAGTATCCATTGTCGTCGAAACCGACTCGATCCCATCTACAACCATGGGCTCTTTCTCTGCAAACAGATTTCCCTGCAGGATAAGCAGGAAACTTGCTAGAATTAGCACTCTTTTCATTGGTCACCTCTCATGTTTATCGGTTACTTATTTTCACTTTGCTGTGGCTGGGCAAGCATGGATACGTACAAAAATACGTTCAATCCAGCTCCATGCCTGGTGGATCCCAACCACAACGTCTTCATGTCAAAACAGAGACTTGATGAAATCAAATATAACTTGAGCCCCATACTCTTTGAATAGAACCGCCAAGACCATAGCTACCACAACCCCAGCCAAAAGGGCAATAAACACAGGTGTCAACCATGAAGTATTACCATCCAACAACTTAATGTTGTCATTGATGAAATGTTTGCCAACATCAGTGAGTTGAAGATTATTTGAATCCCGGACGATCCATTCTTTGTTCAGAAAACGGCTGAGTACGACGCTATCTATACCTGGGAGATTTAGAAAATCACTAAGGACTATAGAATTCGAAGCCGATTTTTCTTGAACCTCCTGTATCCTCCTCAAGAGGTTCAAATCATTTTTTCTACCACTAGGCATCATACCTCCTCAGATTTACTAATATTCTCAGGGGAGCCTGCATTATTTCAACAGGCTCTGCCGGAATATCAGTCAGCAATGACATCATTATCTTAGTCAGTTCTGTGCGCTACCGCCTCATCATAGCTGAGATCCATGCCTTTATTGGTTGAAACAGCTATTTTGATGTGACCATCAAGTGTATGCAACATGTCTTTAGGGAACTCATCCAATCCCCAAATCTTAATTATCGGCATCTAATCTCCTTTCACTATAATTCACGTATGAAATTGATTCACTTTCAGTTTATACTCTTCGTTTGTGGTATCTTTGGTCTGTTCAGCAACTCTCCATAAAAAGCCAATGGAATCACCGTCATATCCAACATGGAAGATGCAGCCTGGTGGCTAGAATACATGCCATTTGTCATGATGCTGAGTAGGAAAATGATATTCAACCAAAAGGATAAACTGAGAAATGGACCCAAAAATGACGATGGCAGAAAGCTTGAAAAGAACCATACAATGAAAAGGATTCCCGATGAGCATGAACAACAATAAATCAGCAACACCCAATCCATCTCATCGGGCTTCCATGAGAAAATCATGTAAGTAATGAATTGTGCCAATACAATCACGATGAGATACTCTAGCATGTACTTTAACCGCCATTTTGCAGTTATTGTGGTGGGTCTTTCTTTTATATTCATCATATAACCTCACTAAGTCACCCAAGTCATCTGAAGTCCGGAAAGAAGTCTCACTTCTGACGGGAAATCCACGTTCAGAATTAGCTTTCTTCAGAGCTCAAGCTATGTGAATCCCAACCCCAGATTCCCGTAAGCCAAAGGGTATTTACCCTTGGTCAATCGGGTTGTTGGGATATTACATATGCACACTCTTGGGAGTTTATGAGAATCTGATATGATGCATCAGACTCTTGGGTTTTGTTTGTATTGATTAAACATGATTGGTTATTACTATACAATAATGACAGTGTATAAATAGTGATATTTACATTTAAATATATTATATTAGCCTAGAAATGAAGCATATATAATCATTCATCCAAATTTCCAAATTTCATGCTCGCAATTGTCTGGTTATCCCTCTTGAAGGAGAAACTGGCCTTTATCCTCTTGTCTTCTAAGACCTTAGGCAACCAATACTTGTCATCATCCCACATCATGCCAAATGGCAGCTTGCTTATATCATGCCATTCAGGTCTCATCTCTTCTGATTCTGTAGGCTCCCCTTTCCATGAGTCAGCAAAGAATACATGCACTATCTGATCCCAACATGATTCATGTGAATGCGGGAATGTAAATGTCAATTCGGCCACCTTCCTGATCTTATCAGCTCTGACTCCTGCCTCTTCATGAAGCTCTCTCAAAGCTGCTTGTTCAATTGTTTCACCATCTGCTACTTTGCCACCCAATCCATTGTACTTTCCAGCACCAAATCCTCTTTTCTTGAAGCCTAAAAGTATCTTGTTTTCTTTTCTGTTCAGCAAGAAACAAATAGTAGCATGCCGCATAAGATCAATCCTAAAAGATTTAAGTGCGGGAGGTGAGATTCGAACTCACGAAGACACTAAGTCACAGGGTCCTTAGCATAGCATTCGAGTAAGTTACCTTACAAGAAACCTGCCCCTTTGGCCGCTCGGGAACCCCCGCATTATAACTTATTAATCATTTCATTAATTTAAACCCCTTTCTATGATTCTTCAATCCAATGATGAAGTAATACATGGAATATAGCTCCCAAGCAAATGGACCATAACCTAGATATCCTAGAACTGGCATCTTGAATATCCTGAAGAAATCCAGGAATGGGATATTATAATGCCATTGGGGGACTGCATAGAAATTCCAGAATTCCCACAAGAATCCGCATATAGTGCCTGCTATAAACAGGGAAACAGGTATGGCCAGCTTTCTGTCCTTGATGTGCTTGATTATGCTCGGTTGTTTGTGCATGTAGTTGTACGGGTCTATCAGAAGGAAGAATGCAACCCATATCAAGGGGTAGAAATGCAGAGGAGCGGCAAGAGATAGGATTAAGAACAATATGCCCAGGATAGTAAGCGCGTGCAGAGTGGTTTTTGTTATCTTGTGCCTTTTCTTCAGTTCCACATGATCAAAAAGATGGACTGCCCTAAGTAGGTAATAGGTCTCAAAAACAGCAGGTATCACAGTTGCAAAGGAAATGGTCGCAAAGGCATATTTGGCCAGAGGACTTACAAATCCCTCAAGGCCTGTATAATACCAGTTGCCTAATATCCAGCCTATGGCCTCGAACATCCACCACACCAATGCAGATAAAAAAAGCATGAACAGGAAGGTTTTTGGCCTGTTATATATCAAGGACCTGCCATGGAGCTTATAAACCAAGGCATCCATGAAGAATATGTACCCAAACCAGATGATAGGGAAATACCAACGAGCAAATGGCTCTATATGCAGGATGAAGTTCAACTGTGCAAATGCCAGCATCAACAGTCCAATGATGCCATATACTCGAAACATATGTATATTTGGTCAGAACCTGGATAAATATTTTATAATCGTTTAACCATTATATTGTTAAAATTAAATTGGGTAAAAGTTTTTAAACCGGATGTATAAGCTTAGATAAGGTGATCACTATTATCAAAACGAAAATACCAGAACATATTGGAATCATACCAGACGGCAACAGGCGATGTGCCAAAAGACTGATGAAGGAACCTCATAAGGGACATGAATGGGGAATTGAGAAGATAAAGCAGGTTTTTGATTGGTGCAAAGAGGTAGGCACACGAGGGATTACAGTGTATTCTTTATCCATTGAGAATCTTGACAAGAGACCTGAGAATGAGATTAGGTACTTGCTAAACCTCGCAAAGAATGAGATCGCCAGTGTATTAAATGACCCCAAAAGTTTTGTTCATGCTAATAAAGTAAAGATGAATTTTTTTGGAAGGCTTGACCTTCTTCCACAGGATCTGAATGATGAGATCAAGAAGCTTGAGGAAGCGACAAAAAACTACGACCAGTACTTCATAAACATGGCACTTGCATATGGGGGCAGGGAAGAGATCCTGCATGCATGCAAGGCAATAGCAGAGCAGGTAAAGCAAGGAAAGCTTGATCCGAAAAACATTGATGAATCAGTTGTGAAGCACAACCTTTATACAAATGGCTTTGCAGACCCTGACCTTATAATCAGAACAAGCGAAAACAGGCTTTCTGGATTCCTTTTATGGCAATCAGCCTATTCGGAGTTTGCCTTCATAAACTGCTACTGGCCTGAGCTGACAAAGGAACAGTTCATGAACGCCATTAATAACTATGCTTTAAGAGAGAGACGGCTGGGACAATGAATATTTTTAATTAATATCCCTTTTAATTGACAGATAAAAATAGGGGATAGGGAATCCAAGTAAACTCAGAATCCCTTCCCATTCCCTTAGGAACTATGTAACTGACATAAACCCGCCGTCAACCCGGATTACCGGCACCCCCGAAACCTACTCCATAATCCACCGAAGTCAGAGCCAGGTAGAACATTAGGAAGGTGGAACATCCGTGTCGTATTGAAGCTTATCTTCAAGTGACCACATCTGTTCCTCCTTTCGGTTTCAGGGTTAAGTGTTCCCAAGGGTTTTAGAATTAATCAAAACTGTAAAAAATATCACAACGAAAGACTTTATTTCCCGCATGATGTCGTTTGTCCTTGTGGCATGACTCATATCCAACTATACGAATAGTCGTAAGTCAACTCAAGATGATTTGTAAATATGATTATTGTATTTGAATTTGGGAAATTTATATATCAGAAAAACTTCAGTCCTGTAGGTGGCTCATCTTCAGATTCCTGTTGAGGTTGCTGATATTGATTCTGATATTGCTGCTGGTACTGCTGTGGTGCCTGCATATAATGCATCTCAGGCTTCTTCCTGGCTTCAAGAAGGTCGTAGTACAGCCTAGTAAACCTGTCAGAACATGCCCTGCATTGGTATGTGGCCTTGATCAACATCTTTACAGGCTCTGCTTTTTCAAGAATTTGTATAAGATCCTCGTCAACTAGATATGATCCCCCAGCACACTTAGGACATTCCATAGTTTATTATTGGTCGGGGAAATTTAAATAAAACTGATATTTGATCTGGAAACCCTCAGTCACCAATAATATCGCCTATATGTGGATTGGCTTCCCTTTGGGCAGCATTACTTATCCTTAACACCCTGATTTTGTCAGAATGGAGATCTTCTATGTTTTTGGCACCCACTCTTTCCATCCCTCTTCTCATACCCTCTTCAATCATAGACATATGATCAGATAATGATCCTTTGTAAGGCACGTGTGAAACAACGCCCTCAGATATGAAATCATCACCATCTACAGAGTATCTACCTGATCCTCCCTTTAAAACTGCATCTGTTGATCCCATTCCACGATAGACCTTAATCATCTTTCCTCTGTAATTCAATACATCTCCGGGTGTTTCATCCGTACCCGCAATAAGACTCCCCACCATTACAGCATGAGCCCCTGCAGCTATAGCCTTCAATGCATCTCCAGGGGTCCTTATACCACCATCAGACCATACGGGAACATAACCATATTTATCTTGCATGTCTCGAGAAGCATAAGCGCAATTATAATCTGCAAAAATCTGAGGGGCAGAAACTCCTATTTGTTTAGCAGTCTGGCATATACCACCTGATCCCATACCAACCCTCAAGGCATCAGCTCCCCATTCTATCATTGCTATCGCTGCATCATGAGTAGAGAGATTTCCAGCAACAAAAAATTTATCAGGATATTTCTTTTTACCATCTCTTAAAAAATCCCTTTGAAATTTCTTGTAATTTTCAGCTGAATCAAAAACAACACCATCAGCCCCTGCCTCAAACAATGCCTCCATTCTATCATGATCATCTGGTTGGGTTCCAATTGCAGCAAATACAACAAGCCTCTTGTTTCTATCCTTTGTTGAATTCGGGTAATCCTCATTCTTCTCTATATCCGTTCTTGAGACCAGGTACTTCAAACTTCTGTCAGTTTCAAGTATTGGCAATGAGCCATGATGTGATTCAAGCAGTATATCATTCGCTGCGCTTAATCTACTATTTTCACCGAGATCGTGCCAATAAGCCATCACCATGTCATTTATTCCTGTCATCCTGTCTTCAACAACACTATCTCCATGTTTTCCATTCAACAGAGAATAGTCATTCTTGGATATTGTGCCTACAAGTATTCCATGTGAAGAGCCATCAGAGGTAACAGGTATGGTATGGATTCCATATTGTGCCATTAACTCATGCACACGTGTTATACTATCCTTAGGAGAAACTGTTATGGGGTCCTCTATAAAACCGTTCTCATACCTCTTCACCTTTCTAACCTCTTCAGTCTGTAACTCTATTCTTGTCTGCAGTGAGTCAGTTGGTAATCCAAAATTATTATGTATGACTCCAACCCCACCATATAGCGCCATTGATATAGCCATTTCATGCTCTGTCACTGTATCCATAGGAGAACTAACAAAAGGCCTTTTTACATAGATCCCATTACCTTCATCCTTTGTCAACTGTGATCTTAGATCTATCTCGTGACGACCAAAATCACTGTAGTTATGAAGAAGTGTCACATCATCAAATGTGATTCCATCTATTCGTGGGTTTGTGCCTATAAATTGGACTCCATAAGTTACTGCCATGTAATTATTTGACAAAAACTTTTTTAAACCTTCTGCACGTAGCCGGGTGTAGGCTCGAAGAGCATGCCTTCCCTCTTGAGCTTTTCTATGATCTCATCTGGATCCTTGACACCCTCTTTCCTGACCATCTCTTCCAATTCATTTACAAGGACTTCCTTCTTCTTTGTAGAGAGTGTGTTGATTGCATCCATCACTATCCTGATCTGGTTCCTTTCGCTTGACGTGGTTACCCCCTCTGACCTGTCAACGTCTATCTCGCCGGTCTCAGGGTCGTAGCCAAGCTGTGTAAGCGAGTATTGCATGAGACGCATTGCCCTTTTTGCATCTTCCTTTCTTACATGTGGACTGAGTTGTATCTTTGCAGAAGACTCAGCAATACGTATCATGGCCTCAAACTGCCTCAGGCTCATGGGTATCGCATTTCCCTCTCCTGACGTATTCTTCCTGGACTTTATGTAGAAGTTCTTCAGGAGTTTTCCCACTTCTGGCGTCATATCAGGCTTGCACTTCTCACGCGCATATGCTATATACTTCTTCAAGAATTCTGTTGAGATTATAGGCATTGAAACATCGCTATCATAATCCTTTGATTTAAGTATATGCTCTACAATCTTCTTGTCATTATCTGCATCAGGTATGTCACGCAGCGCAAATTTGAGGTCAAACCTTGATAGTAGTGTAGGGGGTATGGTTATCTGCTTGCTTATAGCCATGTATGGATCGAATCTTGAGAACTTGGGATTTCCTCCTGCTAAAACAGATGTCTCTGCAGGTAATGTGGCTACTATGGATGCCTTCGCAATGCTTATGCTACCTTGCTCCAACGCTTCGTGCATAGCTACCTGATCATCAGTACTCATCTTCTCAAACTCATCTATGCTTATCAAACCTTTGTTGGCTAAAACCATGGCACCTGCTTCTAAAACCCAACCTCCCATAAACTGTTCATCTTTTATGACCGAGGCTGTAAGACCGGCTGCAGTCACACCCTTTCCTGACACATATCTGCCTCTGGGAACTATACCAGGCACAAGCTTGAGTAGTTGGGACTTACCAGATGCTGGATCACCAACAAACAAAAGGTGTATGTCACCTCTAATACGCGTGCCATCCTTGAGTATTCTCTTCACTCCACCAAACAGCTGCATCATCACAGCCTCTTTTTCTGTTCTCAAGCCGTACAATGAAGGTGCTATGGATGATACTATGATATCATAAATCTCTGGATTGCTTGCAAGCTCCTTTATCTTCGCCATATCCTCTTTGCTTATCTCAAGCTTTTCCCATCCTATCTCTGTTGGCATTACATGATTGGCTTCAAGGAAGAAATCAAGCTTGACTCCATGTGTCTGCGACTTGGGTATGTCTTTGAGTATTCCTGTTATCTTGAGCTTGCTTCCTGGCTCTGACATCCGTCTCCCATCAGGAGAAACAAGATCCTCTGTAAGCACCACGGTGACCTGCGACGGCCTCTCACCCTCTGTAAGTTCGAATGGCTCCTCTATAACAATCCATCTCGTATCAATCATCTTACTTCCAACCTGTGTGAAACCTACCCTATTCCTACAAGGTTTGCCTGCAAGAAGACCTGTACACATGGCTGGCCGGGGCATGAAGTTACCTTTTCTGAACTGCGTAATCTTCTCCCCACAGTCAGGGCATTCCCATAGGGATTCCATGATCTCAGGCCTGATCTCAGAGGCCTTTCGGATTATACCCTCAACAGCAATGAACTTGTTTAGATGCTTTGATCTGAGATCCCTGATATTCGTCAAATCAGAGATATTAAACACCCTCACTTTTGGGGCATTCTCTACATCTATCTGTTCTATGGCCTCGTTTACTATCTCAAAGAAATTTTGGGGATCATATAAGAGCAGGTCAGCTATCTCAGGCCCATGCTTTCCAAACTTCTGTATAAGATCAAAGTCTATGTCAAGGGATTTCCTGTTTTGAGATGTTTCATCCAGGTTCTTCTTATATCTTTCGAGTATAAACTCCTTGATCTTGGCGACAAACTCATCACGCCTTTCTTCTAACAAATAAACCATAAATTTGTATTATATGGAAGACTTAAAAATCATCCTGCTGATGGGAAGAACCTCGATCAGACTATTTATAAAATATACAATGATAATTATATATTATGCGAACGGGAATGTCAACTGCACTTAAAATAAGCATGGTTGCGATTCTCATTCTTATTATTGCCCTTGTGGTTCTGGGTGTTTTCTTAAGTGGGACGGGAAATTATAACGAAGCCATGAACAACTTATTTTCATGGGTATGGGGGCATCAGATAGAACCATCCAATGGCGGTCCAGATGGTACAACAGACAATACTATAGACTGGGTTAACATAAAAAGGAGTGACTATGTATAACAGCAGATTTCTTGTATCTGTGCTGGGAATATCAGTTCTACTTGTTTTCATGTCCCAAGCAACCGTCAGCTCAAGGGCGCAGTTTGTCTATGACGAATCTGGAATGATTGGAAGCTATGCAGAAGAGCTTAACAGCGTACTCCAGCAATTCAATGCACAGACAATGAAGTATGACACTGAAGCGTCTCCTGAAGATAAGCGTGGAATTGAGATTATATTCTATACATCCGAAACTCCTTTCACACCTGAAGAGGCAGTGGAGCTTTTTGATTCATATGGCCTCCATGACCATCCTCTTGCAGAGTATAACATATTAATTTTATTAGGTGACGTTGAAGTTGATAATGAATATAAGAAAATAGCAATTGTACATGACGAAGGATGCGTGCTTGATGATAATACTATATTTAATTTGATGATGCGTGATTATGTTAAAAATATACATTCATACTTGCGTAATAGGGAGGCTGGCTATGGTTTCAGTGGGTTTAAAGACTCTTTACATAAGCTTGAAGCTGACCTAAGATCCGCTTTGGTGAAGAAGCTAATAAAGGACGAGATAGAACCGCATGTATGTGAAATTAAAGAGCCTGCAGTGAATGAGGAACCTGTGAAGGAGCCTAAGATAGTTCCAAAGCGCAAGTTCATGGGCATCATAGGAGAGGATGCCAGCTGTGAGGCTATTGTAAAACCAGGCCCAAAACACTCAAACCTATGCGGAGGAGGTGTTGGTAATGGAAAATTTTTCACAACACTATCCAGTACCACTATACAATTATGCCATCCTGTAATTATTGACTGGATCAAGGACAATGTGTTTTGGGACACTGATATCAAGGAAGAACTAAGATGGGGTATATACGATAACGTTGCAAAAGAGGCTTTCAATCAATTGGACAAACAACTCCCTGGCACTAAATGTTATAGTGGATATGGATATACACCTAATACAAACTGCGAAACCACACCTGTTTACAAGCTGCTTGATGATGATGTATGTGGTAGATGTTCAGAGGTCAGCGGCTTACTGTTTTCCACACTAAGAACAATGGGCATCCCTGCAGACAGGGTTTATCACTCAACTTATGATGTTGATTATGGTGGCGGCTTACTAAAACAAAAATTTCCAACAGGCCATGGAGTTACGTTTTACAAATCAGATAATGGAGAATGGTGGATGATGGATCTGCATTGCTGTCACGCAATAGTACCTGAAAGCAAGGCTGACAAATGGGAAAGCATTTGTGGAACGTGCAATTGTGAAGGGCGTAAACAAAACTATGGTAATGATTATAAAATAGCTGACTGGACGGATCCTGACCTATTTGGTAAGTTCTGCAGTGACGTGGAATTCGCCACTGCAACTTGTAATTACGGTGAACCTGTAGGTTCCTGCATAAAAGGATTCCCAAACTTCCTTTGCAGCTATAACAACAACTACATACAGGACTGCAGGGGTGCTGACAAGAAGCTGGATTCCCAAGATCTGCTTCGCCTTCCACAGGAAAGATTTATTGGAGGGAGCCTTTTAGAAAAACCCCCATATTTCTTCGGTGACTGCGGTTGCCCTAGTGGTACTACATGTGATGCAGATACAGGTGATTGTGTATGCGAGCCACGAAATTCTTGCATAGGTAATGGTATTTATTGTAATGGTTATGGGCAGGTTGTCTACTGGTGCGGAGGGCCTGATAAAATTCCTAGGACAAAGGATGATTGCGGCTGTCCTACAGGAAGTGCGGCAGGAAGTGTATGCCAAACAGGAGGATGGTGTAAATGACAAAAATGTTTGGCATATTACTGACTGTATTATTGTTAATTTTCAGCCTTAGCACCGTAACCGCTCAGGAAGTAGGTGTGCAGATGCGTATTTCAAAAACCAATATATATGAAGATGACAGCATAACTGTTTATCTTACTGTAAACAACAATCTTGACCAAGTCCTCATAGGAACCCTACATGATTATATACCCCAGTTTGCAGTTCCAATCGACAGAATCAGCACAGGCGAAATGGCACCTAGTGTTGATTTCGATATTGAGATACCTATAGGAGGCACAGAAACATTCAGTTACATACTTGGGTTCTCTGGAATACCAATACCATTGAATGGCAAGAGAGACATTCTCCCAGGAGCTGTTATAGTGACAGAAGACAACAAAACATATTATTCCAACACAATTGAAGTTATTTACCATGTTCCTAATGCAGATGATTTCGAATGCAACTTCAATGGGGAATGTGAAACAACTAGAGGGGAGAACTATGACACATGCTTGACAGACTGCAGGTCGGGTATAAATGACAACTACTGCGACGGAAAGCTTGACCTGAAATGCGATCCTGATTGTGATTTCAACAGCGATCCTGACTGCGCTGAAGACCTGCAAAACAGTCTGACATGGATTTTCGTACTTGTGATCATAATTGTAGCCATAGTTGCAGTTCTTATTTTGAGCACCAAAAGAAGACATAGAAAACCCGCCGAGATTAAAAGGCTCAAAAGAATGTAATCCATTCTAGCATAATTTTCCGAAACACTTGAATATATCCCCTTTACTAGACAGTGCAAACCAGAAGAAACATTTCTGCTTCTTCTGGGAGATTTCATTGGATTATGAGACCTGTCACTAGGATAATGGAACCTAGAAGTATACTCTTGAACAGAATCCTCATTTCATGACCATCGTCACCGAACACATATGCAACAGGAAGATCGTCATTTGTATTCCAGCTTATGGCTGCTGTTATCCAGGCAACAGCTAAATACACGACTGCAGCGGGCCAGATAGACGATAGGATTTGAATCAGGCCGATTCTGGAATTAGCAAGTACAGCAAGGCTGAACGTCATAAAGAATGCCACAACCACCACCAACACCATTACCAAGAATTGATTGTAATATGGAATTGGAGGATTGTATTTATCTATATGTCTGTAAATTCTATTTCCAAAACAGGCCGAAAGAGAGTATTCATAAGCTGCTCTTGAGACTGCTATTGAGATGAGTGCAGTCACAATAGAAAAGCCTATGACATTCTTCAGGTTCTCAAATCCAAGTGCCACGATCATCAAGGCCACCATGGCTATGACAACTACAATCCATGTCAACATCTTCCCCTTTACATGATTGAATCTTCTGATATACACTTACACCTCCTTGTATGTTCCGTTGCGGTTTTCAGAATTTCTGCGATTTTCTTGCCCGTAGATAGCAGTATTCCGAGTCGCAAACGATCGCTATCCTCTCACTTCTCATCTTTCACCTCATTTCTGTTATTTCTCAGGTCTTCGAGTGTTTTTCCAAGTCCTGTGGAGATATGCCGAGATGACGATAATTTCATATCTCTCTCAAATATACTCCCTAAGAGGGTTTTCACAACCTTCTTGGGATCGAGATCTCCCGGCAGTATTGTGTCTTGTTCGGGCATACAGTCCTCCTATGTTAATTAGATTTCATACATGTTCCATGGACGCAAAAACTTTCATGACCCTTACAAAAGTATCGGTATCAACTTCGTCGAGTCTGGAAATCTTCCAGGACAATACTCTATCCAAAGTTGTGAAAGTATCTGATAATAGGAATATCGTAAGCATTATTCCTCCATCTGATTC
>Ga0066639_10002293_pt1 | contig 16757 bp, 13 predicted proteins | sample CryGeyCG2114_010_2_FD_59504 | JGI IMG/M metagenome (GOLD analysis project Ga0066639, IMG submission 59504) | Groundwater microbial communities from aquifer - Crystal Geyser CG10_big_fil_rev_8/21/14_0.10 | ecosystem: Environmental > Aquatic > Deep subsurface > Groundwater | place: USA: Utah...
GCAGCGCCGGAATTTTCCGGTATTTCTACCTGGTTAAACAGCAACCCGCTAACCATGAAAGATTTTAAAGGGAAAGTCGTGCTTATAGATTTTTGGACATACTCTTGTATCAACTGTATCCGGACGCTACCTTATGTGACTGAATGGTATGAAAAGTATAAAGATAATGGCTTTGTAATAGTCGGTGTTCACACACCGGAGTTTGAGTTTGAAAAAGTCACAAAAAATGTGGAGACAGCGATAAAGCGATACAATATCACTTATCCGGTTGCGCAAGATAACGATTTTTCTACTTGGCGCGCCTATAACAATCGCTATTGGCCGGCGCATTATTTGGTCGATCAAAACGGTAATGTTGTTTATACCCATTTTGGGGAAGGAAAATATGACGAAACCGAAAATGCTATTCGAAAACTTTTTGGGCTCGACGCGCTATCTAGTAACGATTTTCCAGAAAATCGTGATGTTCGTACGCCTGAAATTTATTTCGGCACAAACAGGCTGGATCATTTATCGAGCGAACAAAAAGCAACGGCCGCAGTCAGTAGCTACGAGTTGCCGCAGTCAGTAGGCGCAAACAGTTTTGCTTTGGAAGGGAACTGGCGTTTCGACGGCGAATCGGCGATTTTGGAAAGTGGTAGCGGGAAAATCCGTCTAAACTATTTTTCAAAAAACGTGCATATGGTTGCAGAGGCAAAAGAGCCGATTACGGTTCAGATTTTTATCGACGATCAGTTTGTTTCCGAGTTGCCGGTTTCTTTCTCACAGCTTTATACTTTATATGAGGGCTTGGGATCGGGAAATCATATTATCGATATCGTAATCCCAGAGCCGGGATTTCAGATTTTTACTTTCACTTTCGGTTAAATTTAGCTACAATGACTATTGTTAACAACATAAGGAAATTTCGTTTGGAAAAAGAAATCCGGCAGGAAGATTTGGCTGATGCGGTCGGGGTTTCCCGTCAGACGATTGTGGCTATTGAAAAGGGCAACTACGAGCCCTCATTGCTTTTAGCGTTAAAGCTTTCCCAGTATTTTAAAAGAAATATTGAGGATTTATTCAAAATGAAATAATTATGAAGGTTATTTTATATTACTTGTTATCGCTAGTATTTATCGTGTTGTTCTCGGTTTTTTTAGTAACCGGAAAAGCAGAAGCAATGGCCATGCCACAAATGGTCGGAGTTTGTGTAGTATTGGTCCTTTACACAATTATCATTTCTTTAGTGGGAGAGGGGAGGAGTTTGGATGAACGGGAAGTGTCGCACAGAAATTTATCGAACAGGGTCGGGTTGATTGCCGGAACCGTTGTGCTTTCGGTTGGGATAATTTATCAATTATTTATAAATCATCATTTAGACTATTGGATGCTTTTGGGACTTGCGGTTATCAATTTTGCAAAGTTGATAACTTTGATATTTTTACACCATAAAAAATAAACGTTTAACTGTTAGTTAAGAAATTCAATATCGTTCGAGCCTGTTGAGAACTATCTCTCAACCTGGCTCGAGACTTCCGGTTTCTCGACTTCTCCGTCCGTCAAGGCAGACGGATTTGCTCGAAGAATAATAAAGATTAAACAATTTAAAAACCTGCCACTCGGCGGATTTTAACGCGCGCTCTTTCGGAGGGCGTTTTTTGTCGCTCGTCCGATTTTTCTGTCTGACTCTCGTTTTTTTATAAGATCCCGTTTATCGATTTTTTTCTTGCTTCGCCCCAGTCCCAGTCGGATTTTTATCCGGCCGTTTTTCACGTACGCTTCCAACGCAAGCAAAGTCAGCCCCTTTTCTTGGATCCGGCCGATCAGTTTTTTTATCTCCGCTTTTTTCAAAAGCAATTTTCGATTTTGAGTTGGGTCATAACCTTCAAGATTGGAAGCATGCGCATAGGCTTTGATATGACCATTGAGCAAATATACTTCTTCATTTGTAATCCGCGCATAGGCGCTAGTTAGTTCCATCCCGCCGGTTTTTGCGGATTTCACCTCTTGGCCGGTCAAAACAACACCCGCTTCGAAGTTATCGAAGATTTCGTAATCGAAATACGCTCTCTTATTCTTGGCTAATATTTTCATATTTTCTTTATGATACCAGCATTTATTGATATAATGAAGTATAATCTATATATATGAAAGAAGAAATAAATAAGATAATACTAAAAACCTTAAAAAATCTTGGGTATTCCGAAGATATGCCTTTTTCGGTTGATTTTTCGTCGCAGGAAAAATATGGGGATTATTCGAGCAATGTTGCGATGGTTTTTGGAAAATCGCAAACAAAGAATCCGTTTGACTTGAGCCGAGAGATTGCTGCGGAAATTTCAACCAAGTATAAAAATGATTTTAAAAAAGTCGAGGCGGTTCGCCCTGGGTTTATAAATTTTTATTTTTCCGAAAATGTTTTGCATATTCATTTGAGAGAAGTTTTAAAAAAGAAAGAAAAGTTTGGACAGTCGAAAGTCGGCAAGGGAGAGAAAGTTTTGGTAGAATATTTTCAACCCAATATTGCAAAACCGTTACACCTGGGGCACATGCGAACCGCAATTATTGGCGATGCGCTTTTTAAAATTTTAAAATTCGTAGGTTACAGAGTTGAATCGGAAAGTCATATGGGGGACTGGGGGACACAGTTCGGATTGCTAATCGCCGCTTATAAAAAATGGGGAGATGAGAAAGTTGTTTCCAAAAATCCTATTGAGGAATTAAATAAGCTTTATATAAAAATTAATGGCGAGATAGAAAAAGATCCGGAGCTGAAAGAACGGGGGAAGCAAGAGTTTGTAAAACTTGAAAAAGGGGATAAACAGAACAAGAAACTTTGGAAGCAGTTTGTAAAATGGAGCATGATTGAATTTGAAAAAGCTTACAAAATTTTAAAAATCAGAAAAGCTGACCATAATTGGCCCGAGAGCTTTTACGAAAATTTGATGCCGAAAGTTTTGGAAAAACTGAAACGACGGGGGATGCTGGCAGAATCACAAGGGGCGCAGATTGTCGATTTATCAAAATATAGTTTAGGAACGGCGATTATGATAAAATCTGACGGCGCGACCACCTATTTGTTACGCGATTTGGCTACCTATATATACAGGAAGAGTAAGGGTTTTAAAAAACAAATTTATGTCGTTGATAATCGCCAAAAACATACTTTATCGCAGACTTTTAAGATTTTAGAACTACTAGGCGACATTGAGGATAAAGCAGAAGCGGTTCATGTTGATTTTGGGTTTTTGTCTTTGCCAGAGGGAGCGATGAGTACCAGGAGAGGGAACGTGATTGGTCCGGAGAAACTTTTTGAGGAAGCGGAAAAGCGCGTACTGAAAATTATTGAAGAGAAAAACCCGAGGCTAAAAAACAAACAAGCGATTACCAAACAAGTCGCGCTTGGGGCGATAAAGTATTTTGATTTGTCGCATAATTATAAAACCGATATTGTTTTTGATTGGGAACAGGTTTTAAACTTTGAAGGCAACACCGGACCATATTTGCAATACACCCACGCTCGGACAAAAAGTTTGTTAAGAAAAGTAAGTGGTAAACCAAAAATCAAACTTTTTATTTTAAAACAAGCGGAAGAGCAGTCACTGGTTCGTCATATGTTAAAATATTCGGATATGGTAGTGCTTTCGGCGGATAAATACCAACCCAATTTGATCGCTGATTATTTGTATCAGTTAGCTGGAAAATTTAATAATTTTTATCATAAACACAGAGTAATAGACGAACAAGATGAAAAAATAAAGCAGTCGCGGCTGGGGTTAGTGACCGCAGTAGCGCAAGTGTTAAAGAATGGTTTGGGTTTACTTGGGATAGAGGCACCAGAAGAAATGTGATAAATCTTTGTAAAAAGATTTATCATCCCGATCCGCCTAGGCGGACGAGGGATTTTTAACAGATTAACTTTTCATCCATGCGGATTGGAATAGACTGTCGTACAATTTTAAACCCGGAAGCGGGAAATCGAGCTGGAGTGGCGCAGTATACATACCAGCTGGTTAAAACTTTGCTCAAAATAGACAAGCTAGACGAGTTTGTGCTGTTTTTTGATCACAGGGCGAGGGGGGTTGTAAAAGAATTTTTAGAACCAAATACAAAGATTCGGTTTTTTACATTTTCTGAGTATAAAAAATACTTACCGTTTTTTTACTCACATGTTTTAACGGCTTCTAATATTGGTCATGAAAAATTGGATGTCTATCATTCCCCCGCAAATATTATTCCTTTTCGATACAACGGGAAGTTTTGCGTGACAGTTCATGATCTGGCGATTTACCGCCGCCCGGATTTATTTCCCTCCGGACAAGGTTTCTCGGTAAAATATTTAGTCCCTCGGTCAATAAATAACGCGGCAAAGATTATCGCGGTTTCCGAATCAACCAAGAAGGATGTTGAAATTTTTTTTAAAGTCGATCCAAAAAAAATAAAAGTGATTTATGAGGGGGTGGACCACGACAGGTTTGTTCCCGGAGATAAAACCGAAAAATTACCGGAAGATTTAAAAAGAAAATATAAAATTTCTCAACAGTATATTTTGTTTGTGGGCACGTTGGAGCCCAGGAAAAATCTTATTCGATTACTTGAAGCCTATTATCAATTGACTCAAAAAAGTTTAGAATTTAAAGACCACTATCAGTTGGTTTTGGTGGGGAGCAAGGGATGGCTTTACGATGAAATTTTTGAGGAAGTAGAAAATCGGAATTTACAAAATAATGTCGTGTTTCCAGGTTATTTGGTAGCCTCTGATTTACCAAAACTTTATGCCCATGCCACGGCTTTTGTTTATCCATCTTTGTACGAGGGCTTTGGGCTGCCGGTTTTGGAGGCAATGGCGTCGGGAACGCCCGTGATCACATCTTCGGTTTCTTCAATGCCAGAAATCGCAAAAGATGCGGGACTGCTTGTCGACCCACTGGATGTTGAGGGGTTGGCTAATGCTATGGAAAAAATTATAACTGATAAATCTTTACAAGCGGAACTCTCCGAGAAAGGTAAAAAGAGGTCCGAGAAATTTTCTTGGGAAAAGTGTGCCAGGGAAACCTTGGAAATTTATAGGGAAGTGGGGAAGAAAGCGTAAAGCGTAAAGCGAAAAGTATAAAGTAATTGAGTACGCCTTCGGCGGATCCCTTATATAATAATTTTCGCACGAAGGGCGACACAAAAATTTTGCACTCTGCGTTTTAAATTTTACGTTTAACTTCCATTGTTATTCGATAATTTTCTGCTATACTATAAACATTATCAATTAGATTAGCGTCGATTTGATCCATGGTCTTCAAGCCCGTTGATCCCAAGCCAAATTTTCCCGAGTTAGAGGAAAAAGTTTTAAAATTTTGGGAAAAGAATAAAATATTCGAGAAATCCTTGCAGAAAAATAATAGCAAGGAGACTTTTGTTTTTTTTGAAGGGCCACCAACGGCAAACGGCCGTCCGGGGCTGCATCATGTGGAAGCGCGCGCTTTCAAAGATATAATCCCGCGTTTTCAGACGATGCGAGGCAAAAACGTATTGCGGAAAGCCGGTTGGGATACACACGGCCTGCCTGTAGAAATTGAGGTTGAAAAATCTTTGGGGATTTCCGGAAAAAACCAAATTGAAAATTTGGTTAAAGGTGATAAGTCGGCCAGTATTGAAAAGTTCAATAAACTTTGTCGGGAATCCGTTTGGAAATATAAAGATGAATGGGAGCGGTTTACGGCGCGCATGGGTTTTTGGATAGACATGTCTGAACCGTACATTACTTATGAAAATTATTACATCGAAAGTGTTTGGGCGCTTTTAAAAAAGATTTGGGGGAAAACAGCGGAAGGTCAGCCGATGATCTATAAAGGTCACAAAGTTGTGCCGTATTGTCCTCGTTGCGGGACGGCGGTTTCTTCACACGAAGTGGCCCAAGGATATGAGAAGGTCAAGGAAAATTCTTTGTACGTCCGTTTTTTGGTGTCTGATAAACAATTAGAAATAAAATCAAAAAAAGGAGAACCGGAAGTAATCAAGTTCAATAAACCCACATATTTACTTTCTTGGACCACCACTCCTTGGACACTACCCGGCAATGTGGCGCTTGCTGTCGGTAAAGATATTGAATATTCGATTGTCAGTACCGGTCAGGAAAATTTTATTATGGCCACTAAATTATTGGATCAAGTAATAATTGAAAAAGTTCGGACTTTGGAAAAAGTGAAAGGAAAGATGCTGGTTGGTCTTTCATACGAACCGTTGTTTGAGGTGGGGGGGTTGAAATCTGAAAAATCTTACAAAGTTTATGCAGGTGGCTTTGTTAATACTGAAGAAGGGACCGGAATTGTTCACACGGCGGTAATGTATGGTGAGGATGATTATCTTCTTGGAACCGACTTGGGGTTGCCGAAATTTCATACCGTGGATACTGAGGGAAAATTTATCAAAGATCTAAACGTGCTATCCGGTATGTATGTAAAGGACGAGAAGACGGAGAAACATATCATTACCCATTTAAAACGTAAAAAGTTTTTTCATAAAGAGCGACAGTACGAACACGATTATCCTTTTTGTTGGCGATGTAAGACCGCTCTTATTTATTATGCTCGCGAATCATGGTTTATCAGGATGTCGGCAATGCGCGCTGAATTGCAAAAAAATAACGCGCAAATTAATTGGTTTCCTGATTATATAAAAGAAGGTCGGTTTGGGGAATGGTTAAGAGAAGTAAAAGACTGGGCGATTTCTCGCGAACGGTATTGGGGGACACCGTTGCCGTTTTGGGGTTGTGACAAATGTGGGGCGCAAAAAGTTATTAGCAGTATGAAAGAGCTGGGAAAGCCTTTAAAAGATTTACACCGACCGTATATTGATCAAGTTGAATTTGATTGTGATTGTGGCGGTAAAATGAAACGAACTCCGGAAGTTTTGGATGTTTGGTTCGATTCCGGCGCCATGCCATATGCGCAATGGCATTACCCAATAGAAAATGAGAAAAAATTCAAGTCGCAATTTCCGGCGGATTATATTTCTGAAGCAATTGACCAAACTCGTGGATGGTTTTATACGCTGTTGGCGGTTGCTACCGCTTTGGGGCACAACACTCCTCCCTATAAAAACGTAATCAATCTCGGGTTGCTTTTGGATGAGCATGGAAAGAAAATGAGTAAATCCAAAGGGAACATTGTTGAGCCGAACGCGCTTGCCGACAAGTATGGAATGGATATTGTTCGTTGGTATATGTATACAGTTAATCAACCGGGTGATAATAAAAATTTTACTGAAAATGATTTGGTCAAATTACAACGCCGTTTGCAAATTATTCTATGGAATGTTTACAACTATTTTATTACTTACGGCAATGCCGCTGACTGGGAATTTACCGGCAAATCTTCAGAAGACGCAAAAGGTTCTCCAAATATTTTAGATCAATGGATAAATATTCGACTGCAGGAACTGATTAATGTGGTGACAACAAGTTTGTCTGAATTTAATATATTCCGAGCAGCTCGGAGTATTGAAAATTTTATAAATGATTTATCTACCTGGTATCTGCGGCGGAGTAGGGGAAGAGCGGATGTCAATTTTTTTGCTACTTTGTACCGGGCGCTTATTTATCTAATAAAACTTCTCGCTCCTTTTATGCCGTTTTTCGCAGAGACTATTTATCAGAATTTAAAAGCAGAAGGGTATCCGGAATCAATCCATTTAGATGATTGGCCGGCGAAAAAAGATTTGTCAGAAACTGATAAAAAAGTTTTGCGGAACATGAAAGAAGTTCAGGCGATTGTGGAAGTTGTTTTGTCATGGCGGAAAACCAACAATATTAAAGTTCGGCAACCACTCTCCGATCTACTCATAAAAAGCGACAATACTGAATTGCAGAATTATTCGTTTATTCTTTCGGAAGAGCTCAATTTTGTAAACATCCAGGTCAGCGCGGTGATTTCTGCCGATATGAAAGATTTTTCCAAGATTGAAGCGGTCAAAGGGAAAACCCCCGAACTTTATATCAATCAATTACTTACACCAGAGCTAAAAGCGCAGGGTCTCGCGCGGGATATAGAAAGACAGGTTCAAGATTTGCGTAAAAGTTCCGGATTGAAAGTTGGTCAGATGGTGGATTTTTATTATGAGACCGCAGACCGAGATGTCTATAACGCGTTTGAATATTTTGATCAAAATAAAACTTATGTTTCCCGAGTGGTTGGGGCAAAGCAAAAAGCAGATTTTGAGAAAGAAATTAAAGCCGGCGGACAAAAATTTTGGATTGGACTGAAGAAGAGCTAGTAGTTAGTAAATAATAAATAGGCAGGCTCTTTTCACTCGTTACTATTTACTAATTTATGAATTACAAAACCTTCACAGGAATGGTTTTAAGGCACGATCCGTTGCGAGAAACGGACGAGATAGTGACCTTTTGGTCATGGGAAGAGGGAAAGGTTAGGTTGTTAGTTAGAGGGGTTAGAAAACAAGACAGTCGGTTGAAAACGATTTTAAGTCCACTGACTTGGCTTGCTTTACATGCTGTTCCGTCTTCTTATCTACCGGTTGTAACCTCCGCTAAAGCCATTAAAAGTTTTTCAGGAATCAGTTCGTCACTCAACGGGTTCGCTCTGATTTTTGGTGTATTTGAAATGGTTTTAAAAACAACCCCAGACGGACAACCCAACGAGGAGTTGACCATGCTCCTACGGAAAGGGCTTGAGCATTTGGACGAAGGGAAAAGCGCCGGTTTGGATTTTATGATAGATTTCAAACTGGGATTATTTTCCGCTTTAGGGTATCAATTGTCCTTTAGCCGGTGTGTTCACTGCCAAAGTGAAAATAGCGAGCGAGAGGGGCAGACAGGGCACTTTAGCCAGCTTGCGGCCGGATTGCTTTGTAAAAATTGTCATTACAGATTCTCTGACGCAAAATCGACGGACTTGAGACTTTTTCAGTATTTGAATAAACTAGGAAGTACAGAGACTCAATTTTTGATTACCCCAGCTGGAGATTATTTGAAGAAACAGGCCGATGGATTACTCTCCGATTTTTTATTATTTGTAACGGAAAGAGAAATGAAATCAAAAAAATTTTTGGAACAAAATATTAAAGCTTGAATTATGCAACAAAAGAATAATTCCACAGAGGATCCTATGCGCCAAGGTCCGCAAATAAATGAATACAGTGTAACCCCGGTGCTTGGAGACCAACTTGAAAGTGGGGCTACTGTAAAAAGATTTTTTTTCAATAAATATTGGGTTTTTAGTTTAGTGGCGATAGTCGTGGTCGCGGTAGCGCTTTGGTTTTTGTTAGGAGGCAACGGTAAAGACGAAGCAAAGTTGGTTTTGTGGTTTGATATCGCGGATCAAATCACCTCCGGTAGTCAGTCAGAAGTCACTTTAATCTACGAAAATCAAGGAAAGTTGGCGTTGGAAGAATTAGAGTTAGAGGTAATTTATCCTGAAGGTTTTCAGTTTATCGACAGCTCTCATTCACATGAAGATTATTCAGGTCAGAGATTTTTGTTACCCTCACTTTCACCCGGCAGTTCCGGCACACTGACTATAACGGGAATATTCTCCGCAAGTCCGCAAGAATCAAAAACAATACGAGCACGGCTTTTTTATCAGTTACCCAGATCCACAGCTGTATTTTCGGAATCAGCAGAGGCGCAACTAAGTTTTAAGGCGCCAAATTTTAATCTGCGCGTACTTGCTCCAAATCAATTGATAGATTCTCAAGGGATTGAATATCAAATATTTTTTAAAAATATTTCTGATAAAAAATTACAAAATTTAGAGGTCCGATTGTCCTTCCCAAACGGTTTTATTTATGATTCTTCCTCAATCCCAACGGAAACAAAAAATACCTGGCTGATTGAAGATTTAGAGGTTGGACAGGAAGAGCGGTTGATTGTGAGGGGGACTTTGTCCGGGGAAGAAGCGGAGAACAAAGTGTTACGCGCGGATTTGGGGATTGTTGAGCAAGAAAATTTCGAAGTTCTGGCTCGAGCCTCTGCCTCCACACGAATTTCGGCGGCCCCTTTGGAGGTCAAACAAAATCTAAAGAGCGAAAATCCTAAGTCGGTTTCTATGGGAGAAAGGTTGAGCTATAAAATAAGTTACAAAAATACTGGGAGTAGAGGGCTTAACAATATTAAAATCTCTGTCTTTTTTGAAGGGGAAGGCGTGGACTTCTCTTCCGTTCAAACTTCCGGAGGGGCTTTGGTGGGCAATGAAGTTTTATGGAACCCTTCCGGTCGCAGTGAGTTGACCATATTGCAACCGGGGGAAGAGGGGTTTGTGGATTTGAACATTCAAGTACCAAAATCTTTAGCAGAAAAAAATTTGCAAAACCCAATGATTAAAACCAGGATTTTTATTTCATCGAATGAATTTCCAGAGCCAATCGCCGGTGGTACGCTTGATGTAAAAGTGGCGTCTAAAATGAATGTTGATGCCGGAATGCGAATTGTTGATGGCGCAAATCCTCCAAAAAAAGAGGAGGCGACAATTTATGAAGTAAGTTTTGATGTTAGTAGCGGGTTTAATGAATTATCCAATGTCATCTGGACCGCGGTTTTAACTTCACCCCCGGGAGAATTTGATTTTGACTCCATTTCTCAAGAGTTGGTAAAAGATATAAATTATAACCCGGCTTCCGGAAGAATTGTATGGAAAATTGGTAATTTGTCTTTCTTTGAAAAAAAACAAATTAAATTCAACGTCAAGTTTTTTCCGTCTGTGGCCGATTCTAATAAAACCATAAAATTGGTAAAAGATATAAAAATAACCGCCAAAGATGAGTTTACGGAGGAAACTATAACTTCCGAGTCGGTGAATGATTTGATTACTGTTCCTGTGAATTAATAAAGTTATAACGCCTATCCTTGCGGCGGCGCACCGCAAGGGATTGGCCAACTTTCAGCCCGAGGCTGATCCGCCTTTGGCGGACTTCTCACCTTAATAAAAACTTCGCTTTTCGCTCAACGTAGCCTCGCTACATTTCGCTCAAATGCTCGTTTTTGCCTCGAACTTGGCTCAATTCCGTAAGTCCTAAAAGTATTTGTTCAAATAAAAAACCCTCGCAATACAGTGGAGTTTTTTTATATAAAAATTTTATTTTTCCGACAGAATACCCTCGGTAAGCTTTAGGTGTTGTTACTGGATGTAGGAAAGAGGATTTTGTTTGACTCCGTTTCTTATAACTTCGAAATGTAAGTGGTTTCCGGTGGCGCCGTAAGTACGTCCCGTGTTTCCTACGCGTCCGATAACTTGCCCTTTGGAGACTTTATCTCCGGCAGTCACATAAAGCTCGGAGGCGTGAGCATAGCGAGTTTTAAGGCCGTTACCATGGTTTACAACAATAGTATTACCGTAGGCTCCTTGCCAACCGGAAATTTCTACAATTCCATCTTGCGCGGCCCAGAATTGTGGGCGTTTACCATTACTAATATCTAAAGCTAAGTGACGGGACCAGTAGTATTGGGTTACGTTGCGGGTTGGCAGTGGCCAGATAAGTGAACCGGAAGTTCCTTGGAAATCCGCGGGAGCTGAAGCGGTTTTGATATCGATTTTGGAGTAAGACGCGATTTCTGATTGACGGCTCGAAGGGATTTCAATTTTACCTTCAGGAATAATAATAACTTCACCCTCCTGAATGTCATCTGGAATTTGAATTTCGTTGAACTCTAAAATCGCCTCAAGGGGTACCTCGTATTTTTTGGCGATTGAACCTAAATTTTCTCCTTTTTTGATCGTATGTTTTATTCCGGTAGTAGGGAGGACGTTTAGGACTTGTCCCGGTTTAATATAATCTTGTTCTGACAGATTATTTTCGTGAAGAATTGTCAAAATAGAAACACCGAATTCACTGGCAATGGCACTAATCGAGTCGCCGTTTTGGACAGTGTACTCGCGGATGTCTCGGCGTTGGGTGGCATCTTTAGTGGCATAATTAGGTTTTACAATAACACTATCTTCGGAAAACATTTGTGTGGATTCGTCAGTAAATTTTTGTGGATCGGTAGTTGTTGGGATAGAGATTCCAATCATAGAATCCAAGGTCGCCGCTTGTGCTGCCATAACGAAATGTAATTTTTCCGGCGCGACGCGCACATTTTCCGTTTGGAGTTTTTTTATAATATTGCTATTTAAATCCGGATGGTCAGACAGAAATGCTAGGAATTTATTTTGTCCGGATTTAAATTCGTAAGACCCGTCAGTCGCGTTTATTCCGACGCTAACTAAAACAAAAGTGATTAAAGTAAGCTCCAAGCCAAATTTAAAAACATTCTTTTTCATTCTGGAAAAAGAATGTTTTTGTAATTTTATGTTCCTAACGATAACCTCAATAGTCGATTTGCCGATTGACGCGTTGGTGATTTTACCCATCCAACCCCTGCTCACAGGTTCTGTGGCTTTGGTCTTCTCAAGCGTATTTGGTTTTGAAGATTTTTTGAACCGTTTCAGAAAGTTCAAATTCTTCATTTTGGTTATGAAAATGATTATTATTTATATTTATGGCTTTTGATACGTGCGTAAAAAGCCATTTTTAAAGGATTTTCTACCTGCGATTATTTATGATTACGCTGATAAATTTAGCAGTTCCACCACCTTAAGTCAATAGAAACCTGTGTAATTTTTGTAAATAATTGGTATATTTTACCTTAATTAAGCCCTAATTATCAAAATAAAGATTGTCCACAGAATAATTTTTCGCTAAAATTAGCCAAAATACCATATTGTTTTTTTTGGTATACTTAAGACTGCTAAATGCGAAAGTGTTATTCGTTAACCGTGTGTTAAAAATTGTTAATTTTTAAATGACTAAAATAATAGGAATACTTCTCGACTACGCTCGAAGGATAAATTGTTTATAGGACTTACGGGTTTCATCTTTTTTAAAAGGTTTCCTTCGGCAAAGTCTGGTTAGGGCAAAAACTGCTCTTTTAGGATTATGTGGTCTGTAGCTTTAAGGAGTTTAGACTTCCGGACGCACGTGAGTCACCTTTGAAAGCGGCGCTTGTTGGCTTAGGCGTGCAGGTCCTGAAGAATCTAATTTTGCATTTATTATTTAATAATTTCCGCCGGAGGCGGATCTGCTTTGGGCAAGAGATTGGAGATTAACAATCAGACATTAGATATTATATAATGAAATCCATCCAAAAAATTAAATGGCGGTATTTGACAGTTTTATTACTCGGTATTCTTATTGGGGTATATTTTGCCATGGCGTGGCAGGATAGTAAGGTCCAAGCCAAAGTGGTAAACCTGCATAGCCGTGGATTGGATTATCAGGTGGTAACAAAAGCCTCTGATGTTTTAGGCATGTTAACTGAACAAGGTTTGACGGTAGAAAGTGCCAGAGTTAGCCCGGATTTTGAAGAGGGGATTGTAAACGGTATGAAGATCGATTATTTATCGCCAATTGAAATTTATGTAACAGATGAACAAGATAGGTTTACGGTCTTGTCTTCTGCGAAAAATGTTGGCGAAGTCCTGTTGGAAAAAGGGATTGAAATTTTTCCTTTAGATGAAATTGTGCCGAGCAAGGAAACATTGACTTATTCTCGTATGGAGGTAAAAGTTATCCGAATAGAAGAAGGGGAAATAGTCGAGAACGAACAAATACAATATGAGACAATGCTACAAGGTGATCCCGAGGAGTTATATGGCAGCGAGAAGATCGTGCAACAAGGGGTTGTGGGTTCAGAAGATGTGACATATAAAGTACGGTACAAAAATGGCGAAGAAATTTATAGAAAAAAAATTTCAAGCGTGACCGTTGTTCCAGAAAAACCTGAAATAATAAGGGTTGGCAGAAAAATTGTGGTGGAAAGTTATGAAAAAGGCCGGGCGAGCTGGTATTCGTATCAACAATGCATGTGCGCCGCTCACCCGTTTTTTCCAAAAGGAAGCTATCTTCGGGTGACGGCGGAGAATAGTGGAAAAAGCGTCATCGTCCGGGTCAACGATTGGGGGCCGAATCAATCGGTGCACCCTGATCGCTTAATCGATCTTGATGCCGAAGCTTTTAAATTGCTTGCTCCGCTGGGGGCGGGGGCTATTGCCGTGCAGGTTGAAAAATTAAAAACAGAATAATGAATCGATTATGGATTTAACAAATTTAAATGATTTAAAAAGTTTACTCGGAAAGTTCAGGATCCAACTGTCTGAAAAACTGGGACAGAATTTTTTGGTCGACCGGGAAGTTTTGGAAAAGATTGTTGCTTCAGGAGAATTAAAAAAAAATGATATGGTTTTGGAAATCGGGGCAGGGGTTGGGACTTTAACTTTAGAGCTTTCTAAAATTGCTGGCAGGGTAGTGGCGTTTGAAAAAGACCGAAAACTTTTGCAATCGTTAGAATTAGTTTTAAGAAAATTTAAAAATGTTGAGGTATTAATCGAGGATTTTTTAGAATTTGATTTACAAAATCACTTACCGCCGACTACTCACTACAAACTGATTTCCAATATTCCTTACTATATTACCGGACAGATTCTTCGAAAAATATTTTCTGCGAAGGAAAAACCGTCACTAGTTGTCTTGCTTGTGCAAAAAGAAGTAGCCGAAAGGATTGTCGCCAAACCCGGGAATTTAAACATGCTCGCGCTAAGCGTCCAGTTTTATGGCAACCCGAAGATTATTTCCGTGGTTTCCAAAGAATCGTTTTATCCCGCGCCTGATGTCGATTCGGCTATTTTGAAAATAAAGGTTTTTAATAAACCAAAAATTGGGGCAGGCTCCGTTAGAGTTTCCTCCGCAAAAAATGGCACCATAACCACTTCAGAAGGGTCTATCTCTAACGGGGTAAATGAAAAAAATTTTTTTCGTTTGGCAAGAGTGGGTTTTGCTTCCAAGAGAAAGACTATACTGAACAATATATCATCGGGGCTAAAAATCGAAAAAGTGAAAACAAAAAAGATTTTGGAAAAGGCGGGCATTGACCCCAAATTCCGCCCTCAAGAATTATCTTTTTATGATTGGGAGAGGTTGTTGAATGAAATAAATAAAAATGAAAAACAGGGATAATAAAATTTTCCGAGCAGGGGAATATTATCATATTTTTAATCGAGGCGTCGGCAAAACCGATATTTTTTTGGATGAGTCGGATCATATTTTTTTCTTACGCCGCTTGCGAGAAAATGTAGTCCCGGAGAAGGTTCCCTTCTCTGAGAGAAGGGAACCTTCTCCGGGAGGATACGTCCGAAAAGAAATGCCGCCAGGATCGTTTGCTTTAATTTGCTACTGCCTCATGCTGAATCATTTCCATCTTCTAATCAGACAGGAAACTGATTTGCCTGTAAGTAAACTGCTTTTAAAAATTGGAACTAGTTATTCTAAATATTTTAATCAAAAATATGAAAGGATTGGCGGTTCATTTCAAGATGCTTTTAAAGCAGTCAACATAAACACTGATTCTTATCTTCTTTGGCTTTCTGCATACATTCATCAAAACCCAAAAGTCGCTGGGCTAGTTGAGAATCTAGAAAACTATCAATGGAGTAGTTATCCGGATTATATTGGAGCAAGAAACGGAACTTTGTGCGAGAAGGGTATTATTTTAAGTCAATTTGACAACAAACAAGATTACAAAAAATTTGTCGAGGATAGTTACGCAAAGATAAAAAAGAAGAAGGAAATGGAAAGTTTATTGTTGGATGAGTAGGGGAAAAGAGGGGGAGTCCTCTCCTGGCAGGCAGGTTCTTGAAGGATTTTTTTAGATTCTATATAATAAGGTCATGAAAAATGTTTTTAGAAACAAAATCAACAGCCAATCGATCACTGTTTTGATAGTGGTTGTGTTATTAGGAGTTTTCTTGGGGTTTAGCGCTATTGCCCAAAGCGCAACCCGGCATAAAAATGGTGAGTTGATAAACAGTAATGGAACTATATATTTGATCCAAAATGATCAGCGCTGGGGTTTTCGTACTATCGAGGAGTTTATTTCCCATGGATACAAATTTGACATGGTTTTGTCATCAAATAGTTCAGATTTGGAATTGCCCTATGGCGGGGAAATGCGGGTAAGAGCGGGAACCATGGCACAGGATATAAATGACGGTAGCACGCTATACTTTGTTTATAATACTGAAGCAAGGCCAATTCCCAACCAGGCTTTGATTTTTCTTTTGGGGTTTGAGGGAAGAAAGTATTTATCTGTTGATATATCAGATTATACCGTGGGAGAGCCTATAGATTTTGGTTTTGCTTTCGATACTCTCCAGCCTGGCACATTGGTAAACGACAACGGCACAATTTTTATCGTAACTTCAAACGGGCGGGCAGGGTTCCCGTCGGAAGCGGTCTTTCGTTCCTATGGTTACAATTTTGAATCCGTATTTCCCATCAACACCGCAACTTTAAATTTACCGGTACTACCGGATCTTGGTTATCGTGACGGGACTTTGGTTAATGACAAAGGAACAATATTTTTGATTTCCGGAAATAAAAAATATGGCTTTAAATTTTGGGAAGAGTTTGTTGGCAGGGGTTATAAATTGTCCGCTGTAATTAACGGTGATACAAGCGGTTTGTTAGAGTCAGTTCTGGAATGACACTTTTTTAATCTAAACTATAAAAACTGCCAGCCGAGAGGGTCGGTAGTTTTTTATTACAAGATATGATTTTTGCGTGACGGTTGACGATTGTGAAGACGGTATCGTTTTTTTTCAAGGGTGACCTTCGAAATCCGAAAAGTCTAACCGCCTTAAAAATGCAGACTGCGGAATTTGCAAGATCGATTTTTACCCCAACCCTTTGAATTACAAAACTCCAAATATCCTTTTAATCTGACATACTTTCCTTAG
>Ga0066639_10002298_pt1 | contig 16743 bp, 13 predicted proteins | sample CryGeyCG2114_010_2_FD_59504 | JGI IMG/M metagenome (GOLD analysis project Ga0066639, IMG submission 59504) | Groundwater microbial communities from aquifer - Crystal Geyser CG10_big_fil_rev_8/21/14_0.10 | ecosystem: Environmental > Aquatic > Deep subsurface > Groundwater | place: USA: Utah...
AATAAATCATAATCTTGATATGATTAATTTTTATTCAACTCTGACTTTTTCTACAAAGCCTTATTTCTTCTTCTTTATGCCCTGATGCAAAATAGGTTGGGGGGGCTACTGTAAGAAAAATATTTTATAAAAATCAACCAAAAAGTTTAAATGTTTTAGTTCCAATGTTTTTTGGAGTAGATTAAGATGATTAAGATATATAATGCAGCAATTATTGGATTAGGGAGAATGGGTCAGTTTTTTGAATATGACACTAGAGCTAGAAAAAAACCTTGCACTCACGCTGGAGCATATTTTTATCTAAAAGACAAAATAAAACTTGTTGCTGTTTGTGATTTGAGGGAAGACCGTTTGAAGATTTTTAGTGAAAACTGGAGCTTTAATAATTTATATACAGATTATAAAAAGATGTTAAAAAATGAAAAATTAGATATTGTAAGCATTTGTACACATGCCCCCAACCATAAAGAGTTAGTAATTGAAGCAGCAAAATCCGGTGTTAAGGCAATCTTTTGTGAGAAACCAATTTCAACTAATCTTAAGGATGCTCAAGAGATGATTGAGATTTGTAAAAAAAATAATGTTATACTTTATATAAACCATACTAGAAGATTTGATACTCAATGGAGAAAAGCAAAAGAAATTATTGATAAAGGTGGGATTGGCGAGATGAATGTTATTGATTCTCACTCTTCAGCAGGATTGTTAAATGGAGGGGTTCATTTATTTGATTTACTGGGGTTTTATAATGGAGAAGTTGATTCTGTTTATGGGAAAATAATAAAAGACCATGATACTGATCCGAGTGGGATTGGATTATTAAAATTTAAGAATCGTAGTTATGCTTTTGTAGATATTGGGGTTAGGGATTATGTTTTATTTCAAATGAATATGGTTGGGTCTAAAGGTAATTTAAAAATTGGTGGGATGATAAGAGGAGATAAGACTTTTGAACTCGGGGTTTCTGAACAAAGTCCAACCCAGTCTGGCGTGATGGAATTAAAAAAAGGTGAATTTCCTGAAATTGTTGGGGGAGAGATGCCTTTGGTTAATGCTATTAATGAAATTATAGAATCTATTGAAAAAGGGAAAAAATCGGTTTCAAGTGGGGAAGATGGATTAGCAGCTTTGGAAATTGCTATGGCATTTTATGAGTCAGATTTTTTAGGAAAATCCATAAAACTTCCATTACACAATGTCGATCGTGTGGTAATACCACGTGAAACTTCATATACTAAAGAGGGTAAATTACCCCTTTCATATGTAAAAGATAATATATTACCTCTTAATTAAAATGGCAAAATTGGCAATAAATGGGGGGGAACCTTATAGAAGAGAACAATTCCCACATCATCCAATTATTGGTGAAGAAGAGAAAAAAGCTGTTATGGAAGTTTTAGATTCGGGCAATGTTTCTACTTTTTTGGCTTCACCAGGAAAATATTTTTTAGGTGGTAAAAAAATAAAAGAATTTGAAAAATTATTTTCTGATTATTTCAAGACTAAATATGCTATAGCTATGAACTCTGCTACTGCATGTTTACATGCTGCAGTTGCTGCTGTTGGCGTTAAACCAGGTGACCAAGTTATTGTTACACCTTATTCTTTTACTTCAAGTGCTACTTGTGCTTTGATGAATAACGCTGTTCCAATTTTTGTGGATGTTGATGAAAATGATTTTTGCATTGATCCTAAAAAAATAGAAAAAAAAATTACAGATAAAACAAAGGCTATTGTTATTGTTCACTTATTTGGTGGTCCAGCTAAAATGGATGAAATTATGAAAATTGCTAGAAAATATAATTTAAGAGTTATAGAAGATTGTGCTCAATCTCCCGGAGGAACTTACAAAGGGAAATTGTTGGGTACTATTGGTGATTGTGGTTTATTTTCTTTTACAGAAAGTAAGAATATAACCTCTGGTGAAGGAGGTATGTTAATAACGAATGATGAGAATATAGCAGAAATTTCAAGATTAGTCAGAAATCACGGTGAAGCGGTTGTTGATGGTGTGGAAAGGCAATATAAATCTTTTATTTTAGGTTATGGTTATAGAATGACTGAATTGGACGCTGCTTTAGGGATAGAACAATTCAAAAAATTAGATAAATTAAATAAAGAAAGAATAAAATTAGTAGAATATTTGGCTGATAGGATTGAAAAAGAAATACCTGGAATAAAACCCTACTTAAAGAATGAAAATGGAAAAAATGTTTATTTTATTCTTGCTTTTAAATATAATGAAGGTAAAATTGGAATCCCAAGAAACTTATTTGTTAAAGCATTGAATGCTGAAGGTATACCTTTTGGGGCTGGTTATGTTAAACCTCTTTATTTAAACCCAATCTATCATGAAAACAAACATATGGCTTTAAATTTATTTGCTAAAGGAGTTAGTTATGATCAAGGAATTTGCCCTGTAGTTGAGAGGTTACACGAAAAAGAAATAATCCTTACTTTGATGTGTAGACCCCCAGCTACTTTTAAAGATATGGATGATATTGTTGGTGCTATGAAAAAGATTATAATGAATAAAGATGAATTACTAGAAAAGGGAAATATTTAATAATTTTTTTTATTCTAGTCTTCTAGTCTGAATTAAAATGGTAAAGAACATCTTAGTAATAAACATAAATGAGAGTAATAGTATTATAGAGGAAAGAATAAAGGAAATACTCAGAAAATTCAAGAGAAAGAATATTGAGATATTATATCTGAATGAAAATATAATCAATAAGTCTGTTGATTATCTTATATTTGATGACTTGGTTAAGCCAGAGGACTCTACTGAAATTTATAAGGACGTTAATAATTTTCTAAGAAACTGGTATAAACCTATTGAAAAGGATTTTGAATACTTTAATCTGTCTTTATGCAATCTTGCTGAGATGGATTCCATAAAAGTATGGTCCTTATTCCTAAAAATAGATAAGCTATTTAATTTTTTAAGCTTAAGAAAGCCCAGTAATGTTCATCTAATAACTGAATATGATGAAGACGTCAAGGTTTTGGATCAGATATGTAAGACAGAAAATATCAAATTTTCTTATTATAAGACAGATATAGCAAATAAAGATAAATTTTCAGCAAAAATAAAGAATTTTTTCATCACAAAATTCGCCGAACTTCAGAATTATCACTTCAAATTATTTTTTGAAAGAAAACATGATAAAAATTATATAGGCTTTATAGGGAATTTAAGGCAGACATCTAATCTATTGGAAGAGCTGAAAAAAGACAGAAGGAATGTAGTAATAAGAATGGGAGAAGATATCGGAAACGCTTTTAGCGAGTATAATAATTATTATGTTTCATTTAAATATTTCAATACAAAAAGATTAGATAGAAAATTGATAAAGGCAAAAAAATTTTTAAATGAAAACTGGAATAAACTAAAATCAAAGAATAAGTTTAAGGATAAACTCTTCTATAGGATTCATTTGTATGACATAATGGAAGAGCATCTTAAGAAGATTATATTAAAAAGATTCTATGATTTAATAAGGTATATAGAATTGATGAAATATTTTAATAAGAGATTTGATATTATTGTAACCCATAATGATATTCTGCCCTTTGAAAAGACAATAGTTCAGACAAGCAACAAATTTGGGATACCTACATTGACTATGATAGAGGGATTTTTACCAGAAAAGATAATAGAAGGAAATAATTTTTTTATACCCTTTTCATCTTCTAAAATGGCGCTTTTTAGCTATGGCCAGAAAGATTCTATAACTAAAAAGTATAAAATCAGTAAGGATAGACTAGAGGTAGCTGGTTATCCTGAATTTGATAAATACTACAATAAAAGGCCAGTTGATAAGAAAGAAATTTATGAAGCCCATAATATAAATCCTAGAAAAAGAATTTTATTTTACACAGCTGAGAGATATAACAAGGATAAATCTCAAAACTCTATTTTGGGGGCATTTACAAAAAAGCAATATGAAAATGTGATTAAAGAACTATTCTATTCAGTAAAGGATATTAATGATGTTTTCCTTATAATAAAAAAACACCCATCTGGTTCTGAATTCGGTGATTCTAATATAAATGACATTGCAGATAGAATGGGCTTTAATGATTATATTATATTGGATCATGCTGACTTATACAGCCTTATAAATGCCTCAACTGTAGTAATAACTAGGCTGTCAAATATAGGCTTGGAATCTATGATATTAGGCAAGCCGGTTATAATCTTTGATACTTATTTTGACACTTCAGATTATTTTGATTACACTAAGTTTGGAGCTGCACTACATGCCAAGAAGAAGGGCGAACTTAAAAAGGTTTTAAATAATCTGTTGGAAAAAAAATCATTACAAAAAGAAATAAAAAACAATATCAAGAAGTTTGTTAAGCATAATTATTCATTTAATGATGGAAACTCTTCTATGAGATTTGTTAAGATAATAAACAAAATGATTAAGAGTAATTCAGTAAAGGATAATTCAATCAAGAACAAATTAACTTGATAAAAGATTATTTATTCCTTGGACAAAATCTATTTTAGGACACCAGTCTAGATCTGATTTTGCATGTGATATATCTTGGTAGTTATCCAAAACCTCTTCTTTAAAGGCTCTCGAATATTCAACGCTTACATCTTTCTTTAAGAATTTTGACACTATATCTACAATCTCTTCTAAAGCATAACTTTTTCCGTAGCTTATATTAAATATATCAAATTTTCTTTTATTGTACTCTATTGATTTTAAGAAGGCTCCCATAACATCTTTTATATGAATAAAATCTCTTCTTACATCAGGCTGATTTAAATGAATTGTCTTATTGTTTTTTGTACCATATAATATGTCATAAATTGCGTATCCTTCTTTCATGTCTTTTCCATACACGTTAGATAATCTTAGGATTATACAATTTAGATTATACGATTCTGAATATTTTTTACAGAGATTTTCTCCCTCTATCTTTGTTTTTCCATAAAGGTTATATGGGTTATATTTATCTGATTCTTTTGTAGGAAGATTTTTTTGATTTCCATAAACTTGATTGGTTGAAGCAAATATAAACTTTATATTATTGTCTCTACAGAAGTTTAATAGGTTTAATGTTCCATTTACATTAATGTCATAAATTTTTTCTTTGTCTTGATTATCTAACCAAGCTGCTAGATGGATTAAAACATCTATCTTTTTATTTATTTTAATTGGATCCCTTATATCTTGTTCTATTGTTATTGTATTATAGCCCTTTTCTTTAAGAAAAACCTTTAATTGTTTACCAATAAACCCATCATGACCTGTTATTAAAATATTTTTCATGTTCATACCCTAAAATAATAAATATTGAATAAACATCTCTTTAATTTTTTAATTAAATGAAATAAATAGTAACCTTTATTAACCTTATTAATTTTTTGTTTTTGGGGTTGATATGTCCGAAATTAATAAGCCTTTATTTGATGGTAAAATGCAATACTGCATTAGATGCTGTACACCCGCTACTAATGAAGGCATGCAATTTGATGAGATGGGAATGTGCTTAGCATGCAGATCCTCTGAACAGAAAATGCATATCAACTGGGTTGAGAGACAAAATAAGCTGAAGGAGATTCTTGAAAAATACAGGAAAAAAAGCGGGAGTAATTATGATTGCATAGTTCCAATAAGCGGGGGGAAGGATAGTTGTTTTCAACTCCATGTTTTAACTAAAGTTTATGGTATGAAACCTTTGGCTGTAACTTTTTCCCATAATTGGTATAGTAAGGTTGGATGGTATAATCTTTGGAATGTTCTTGATAAATTGAATGTAGATCATATAATGTTTACTCCAAATAGGGCTTTGATTAAAAAACTTTCAAAAAAATCTTTAAAAGAAATAGGAGATCCTTGTTGGCATTGTCACGCAGGCGTTGGTTCATTTCCTTTAAATGTTGCAGTTAATTTTAAGATTCCTTTAATAATCTGGGGGGAATCAATAGCAGAAGGCAGTGGAAGAGCAACTTATTTTGATCTTGTTAGAGGATATGACAGAGAATATTTTGTTAAAGTTTCAGCTAGATTATATGCTGAGCAAATGGTTGGTGAAGGAATTTCTGAAAAGGATCTTTCAATGTTTAAACTACCTTCTGTAGAAGATATTGAAAAAGCAGGAGTTGTTGGGATCCATTTAGGAGATTTTATTTTTTGGGATCCTGAAAGACAAGTTGAATTTATTAAAAAAGAATATGGTTGGAAAGAAGATAATATTGAAGGGAGTTATAAACATTATAAGAGTGTAGAATGTATTATGGAAGGGGTACACAGTTATACTAAATTTCTTAAACGAGGTTTTGGCAGAGCTACAGATCATGCTTCTTTAGATGTCCGTGATGGTTTATTAACTAGAGAAGAAGGTTTTGAATTATCTAAGAAAAAAGATACTGAAAAACCAGATTCATTGAATTTCTTCTTAAAAGAAATAGGATTAAGCGAAGAAGAATTTAACAAAATAATGCATAAACATAGAAAAAAAAATCTTTTAGATAAATCTACTCTAACCGAAGAAGAATTTCAAAAAATATTGAAAAAACATCAGAAAGAAAGTAAAATTAAGAAAACTGATGAACACTATATTAAAAATTTATTGTAAAATGATAAATGAAATTTGTTTTTTGAGTGCTACAGAACTTATTAATAAATTGAAGTCTAAAGAAATTTCTGTTAAAGATGTTGTTAATTCTTGTTTAACCCGTATTAAAGAGGTAGATTCTAAAATCCATGCCTGGGTTTATTTAGATAAAGACTTATCATTAAAAAAAGCAGAAGAAATTGATTTTAAAATTAAAGAAGGGACTGCAGGAAAATTTTTTGGAATCCCTGTTGGTGTTAAAGATATTTTTAATACAGAAGATATGCCAAATCAGATGGGAAGCATCATTTGGAAAGGCTATATGCCTGGGAATGATGCAAGGTCTGTTTTTAATTTGAAACAGGAAGATGCTTTAGTTTTGGGTAAGACTGTTACCGCTGAATTTGCAGTTCACGCAGAGGGAGAAACTTTGAATCCACATAACCCAAAATATAGCCCTGGAACTTCTTCAAGCGGTTCTGCTGTAGCTGTTGCTTCATATATGGTTCCTTTAGCTTTGGGTACCCAAACTGGTGGGTCTATTATTAGACCTGCAAGTTATAATGGAATTTACGGAATGAAACCAACTTTTGGTTTAATCCCCAGGACTGGAATATTGAAAACTACAGATACTTTAGATACTGTTGGTTTTTTTGCTCGTACTGTTGAAGATTTGGAGCTATTGTTTGAAAATATAAGACTTAAAGGTCATAATTATCCAAATATCAATACGTTTTTAGAAGATGAATCAAGACAAAAAAGTAAAGAAGTTTGGAAAGTTGCTTTAGTAAAATCTTATGTGTGGGGCGAAGCTGAAAAATATGCTCAAGAGGCTTTATTGAATTTTTCAGAAGAAATCTCTAAGAATGAAAATATTGAACTTATTGAAGTAGACTTACCTAAAGATTTTGAAGAAATCCACGATATTCATACTCTTATTTATGATAAAACCCTATCTTATTATTTTAATAATGAATTCAAAAATGATAAAGATAAACTTAGTGATATAATTCATGAAATAATCTCTAGGGGGAATAAAATAAATTTTGAAGAATATAAAAATGCTTTGAAGAAACAAACTATTCGGTCCAATGAATTAGACAAATCTTTTAAAGATTATGATACCATCTTAACTTTATCTACTTCTGGTCATGCTCCAAAGAAAGGAGTTATTGAAAAAAAAGATACAAGTTTAATTTGGACTTTTTGCGGTAATCCAACAATAAACCTCCCAGTTTTTGAAAGTCCTAATGGTTTACCCTTTGGTGCACAGATTGTTGCTAGAAAATATAATGATTATTTACTCTTAAATTTTGCCAAATTTTTGAAAAAAGAAAGGTATATTAAAGATGGAACAAACCCAGATATTAAATAAAGGTGGTTTTTATGAAAATAATGTTTGTATGGCCTAATAAAGATTCATTTGGTTTATGTAAACCTATAGGAATTTCCTTACTCTCGGCTATTGCAAAGGAAAGAGGATGGGAAACCAATTTATTTGATACTACTGAGATTGATTTTGGTTTCGTTAATTCTAATAAAGCTGGTGAAAGCGCAAAAATGTTTAAGCCAATAGATTTCACCCCTTATAATGTTGATAAGAAAAAAATAGATCTTAAAGATATGTTCATAAAATCCTTTGATACTTTTAAACCAGATTATTTAGCATTTACTGTTTTAAGTGATGAATATAAAATTGCAGAAGATATTGTTAAAATTGCCAGAAAATTAAACTCTAAGATTCCTATTCTGTGGGGGGGGTTATATCCCACTTTAAATCCTGAGAAAACGTTAAATAAGCATGATGTAGATTATGTTTTTGTTGGGGAGGCTCTAGAAGCTTTTCCAGATTTTTTGGATGCTGTTGAGAAAGGATTAGATACAACAAATATTAAAAATATCTGGACAAAAAAGGAAGGAAAGATTATAAAGAATAGTTTACGCCCTCTTAAGAAAGATTTAGATAGTTTACCCTATTTTGATTGGGATATTTTTGATAAACGACATTTTCATAAACCCTTTGAAGGAAAAATTTATGTTGGTGGAGATCATATGTCAAATTGGGGTTGCCCAAGACATTGCACTTATTGCATCAATCATTTTTACCATGAACTTTTTAAAAATAAATATCCTATAAGGAGATATAGTACTAAAAGAATAATTAACGAATTGGAATATCTTAAGAAAAAGTATGGTTTACAATTTTTAAAATTTCAAGACGAAGATTTTTTAATGAGACCAGTAGAAAATTTGCGAGAATTTAGTGAAGAATATGTTAAAAGAGTTAACCTTCCTTTTGTAATTATGACAAATTCTAAATCAGTTACTGAAGAAAAAGTTAAGATTTTGAAGGATATGAATTGTGTCAGTGTTTCTATAGGTATAGAAACTGGGAATGAATATCTTAGAAAAAATGTTTTGGAGAGGATGGATTCTAGAGAAGATATAATTAATGCTTTTAAAATATTTAAGAAATTTGGAATTAGGGCGGCTTCTTTTAACATGCTTGGGATTCCTTTTGAAACGATGGAAACTTATATGGAGACTGTGGAACTTAATAGAGAATCAGATATACAGTGCCCTAATCTCGGATTTTTCTATCCTTTTGAAGGTACTAAATTAAGAGAAGTTTCTATTGAGAATGGTTTTTTTGATCCTAATAAAAGAGATGTTTATCATAGAGACAAACCAGCCCTTAAATTTAAAAACCTTACAGAAAGGGATCTAGTTTGGATGTGGAGAGTGTTTAGTTTGTATGTTAAATTACCTAAGATTTATTGGGATTTTATTGGAAGAACTAAATTACAAGATGAGAAAGGTAAAAATATATTAGCTAAACTATTTGAAATTTATGATAATACTATCTTTGCAAATGATTTTTGGTTTAAAGATGATGGAAAACAAGAAGAATATTTAAAAGAATTAAAATCCATAAAATAAAAAATATTTTAATAACTAGATATAGGGGATTTTTAGCAAGGTTTTAGTTCTTTGTTGAAAAAAGAGACTGATTTTGGATATATTTATAAATTTTTATATTAATTTAATCTTGAAGGTAAAAATGGAATTTAAAAATGAGTTTTTAGTTGGAGAGAAGATATATCTTAGACCTCTGAATAAAAAAGATGCTGAAGGAAATTATCCTAACTGGTTTAATAATCCTGAAGTTTGTAAATATAACAGACATGCTAGATTCCCAAATACTTATGAGAAAGCGTTAGATTATATTGAATTTATATCAAAAAATTCAAACGAATTAGTCCTTGCCATAATTGAAACAAGTACAAGTAGGCATATTGGTAATGTTGCCTTGTTAAATATAGACCTTATTGACAGAAATGCTGAATTATCCATTATTATTGGCGAGAAAGATTGCTGGGGGAAAAGTTATGGCAAGGAGGCTTGTAAACTAATTATAAATCATGCTTTTAATGTTTTGAATTTACATAGGGTATTTTCCGGAACACATGAAGATAACATTGGTTTTAGAAAACTGGCAGAATCTGTAGGTATGGCTGAAGAAGGAAAATATATTGAGAATGTCTTTAAAAACGGAAAATATTCCAATACTGTTTGGTATGGTATTTTAAATCCAAATCATAACTAATAAAATGAAAGGTTTTTTATCTAAAACTTGGAAATTAAATAGGCATATAATTTCTGATGATTTTAATAGGACCCTTAATGTTATTAATGAAAGAATACCTTTAATTTATCATAAATACCCAACAGGAAAACAGTATTTTGATTGGATTGTTCCTAAGAAATGGATTATAAGGGATGCATATATTTTAGATGAAAACGGGAATAAAGTTTTGGACTGGAAGAAAAATCCATTACATGTTATTTCAGGATCATTGCCAGTTGATAGAATAGTAAGTAAAGAAGAATTATTTAAAAAATTATATGTATCAGAGAAATACCCTGATTTAATCCCTTATATTTTTAAATTTTATGAGTTAGATTGGGGTTTTTGCATTTCTAAAAATGAAAAAGACAAGTTACAAGGAAATAGATTTAAAATCTTTATTGATTCTGAATATGTTGATGACTATATGTATCTCGGTGAACATATTATAAAAGGGGAAACTGATAGGTGTATTATTTTGATGGCGCATATTGATCACCCAGCCCAGGTTAATGATGACTTGGCTGGTGCTGCTGTTCTATTAAAGTTAGCAGAGGAATTTAAGAATATTAAACCATACTATACATTAAAATTTCAGTTTGTTCCTGAAAGAATTGGTTCCATCGCTTATTTAAGTGACAATTATAATAATATAAAAAATATTATCGGGGCTATTTTTGTGGAAATGCCCGGCACATCCAATTACCCTTTAGTTTTACAATATTCTAAATTCAAGGAAAGTATGATTGACAGGGTTTTTAGGCATGTATTAAAAAAGAGTGATGAAGAAGTTAAATTTGCAAATTGTTTTGAACATGTTATTAATGAAGATGGTGTTTATAACGGGCCAGATATTGATATCCCCTGTATTTCTCTTTCTAGATCTAAAGTTTTAGAAGTAGGAGATTGGTATCATTTTCCTTATTATCACACTAGTGGAGATGACTTAGATAATATAAATTTTAAACAAATGGAAAAATTTTTACATGTGATTAGAAATGCTTTATTTATTTTAAATGCTGATAAGATTATTTATAAAAATTATAAGTATGTTCCACATTTGTCAAGACATGGATTGTGGGTAGATCCAAAGATTAATCCAGAACTTTCAACAAATATTTATAAAATTTTGTACGTTATGGATAATGGTAAAACAATTTTTGATATTTGTGAAGAGGAAAACCTGAATTTTAAGGAGGTTTATGATTTTATGATTAAGTTAAAAGAGAAAGATTTGATTAAATTAGAGTCTACAGAAGAGAAATGGAGTAAAAAATGAAAATTGCTTTTATTTCAGGAGATTCTTACAGGCATAAGTATTATTGCAATAATATTTTAGATATGGATGAATATGAATTTCCTTTACTTGTTAAGGTTAAAAGGTCTTTGAATATAACAGATGAAACCCCTGTTGAATATCTTAATGAAAAAGATAAGAATTTGTTAGATGCGCATACTGAAATGAGAATCAAAAAAGAGAAAGAATATTTTTTACCTAAAGGAGAATATTTTAATGAAAAAAAGGTGAGAAATGTTGTTGAAATTGAACAAAATGAAGTAAACAGCAAAAAAATTATTGAAGCATTTAAAGAATCTAAATCAGATGTTGTTATTGTTTTTGGTGTTGCTTTACTTAAAAAAGAACTTTTATGTGTTATGCCTAAATATGTTATTAATTTGAGCGGTTTGTCCCCTTATTATAAAGGTGCAGCTACTCTTTTTTGGCCTTTTTATTTTATGGAACCACAATATGCAGGACACACTTTTCATATAATTGATGAAAAAATAGACCATGGCGGGATAATTCATCAAGGAAGACCTGAGATTTATGAAGATGATACTTTACCAGATATTGGTGCTAGAGATGTTATTAAGGCTGCAGAAGAACTTCCTAAAATATTAAAAAAAATAGAATTTGAAGATATTAAAATTTATCCCCAACCAAATACAGGTAAACTATTTTATAAAAATGATTTTAAACCCCATCATATGAGAATTATTAAAAAGCTTATTGATGAAGGATTCTTAAAAGAATATCTTGAGAATAGACATTTATTTCCAGATCCTAAGTTAATAACTCAAGTGTAAGTTTCTATTATATTTTCTATTAACATAACTATTGTCATTGGTCCTACTCCTCCTGGAACAGGAGTTATATAACTTACTTTTTCTTTTACACTATTGAAATCAACATCCCCTACAATTTTTCCATTTTTTTTGGAGGTTCCTGCGTCAATTATTACAGAACCTTTTTTTACCCAATCTTTTTTTATTAAATTTGGGACACCTGTTGCAGTTATAATTATATCCGCTTTTTTTGTTTTTTCTTTTATATTTTTTGTATTAATATCATATACTTCAAAATCTAATTTTCTGTTTTTTAACATTAATGACAAAGGGTAACCAACTAATTTACCAAAACCAACCAAAGCAAATTTTTTATTGTTAAGATTCATTTTATATTCTTCCAATAATTTGAGAATACCTTTTGCTGTTGGCGGGGCTAATTTTTCATCCCCTTTTTTGAGTTTTTCTTTATTTATCTCTGTCAATCCATCAACATCTTTTTTTGGATTTATTGAATTTATTACTTTGCTTAAATTAATATTGCTTGGCAAAGGCAGTTGAACTAAAATACCATTTATTTTTTTATCTTTGTTTAAACTTTTTATTTTAGATATTATTTTGCTTTCTAAGATATTTGATTTGAACTTTATTAAATTAAAATCAATGCCTGCTTCCCTACATTTTTCTTCTTTTTTTTTTACATAGATTTCTGAAGCAGGATTATTTCCAATCAATATTACGGATAAATTAGCCTTTATTTCTTTAATTTTTATTTTATTTTTTAATTGTTTTATTATTTTATCAGCTAATTTTTTTCCGTCTAAAATCATATATTTTTTTGCGTTGATTATTCTTTTTTCTGTTATGATTATATCCACTTTTTTATCATACTTATCAGCACATATTTTATTTAAAACCTGAAATTCGTAAGCTAAGCAAATAGTGTTTATTTTATTGTTAATTGCTTTGTCGTAAAAACCCCCACCCCTCCCTATCCTGTTTCCTTTTTCATCAACTGCTACACAAGGAACAATTAATAAATCCAAATCTTTAAGCTCAATTTTTTGGCAATTTATTTTAGGTTCTTGTATTTTAAATTTACCTTTTTTAATATCTTTAAATCCTTCTATTTTTTTGAATTCTAAATTATTTCCATTTATTTTTGGTAAAAATATTTCTTTTTTTTGACTAAGCAGATATTTTATTATTTTTTTTGTTGAAACTTCATTATCTATTGAAAAATATATTCCTATTTTTTGAGCTTTTTGCATCATATCTATTTTGAATAAATTTTTTAGAATAAAATTTGATTTGAATAAAACATCTTCTTTACATAGACTAATTCTTTTTTTTATAATTTTATTTCTTATTTCTTTTTTTATATTTTTATACACCATAAATTCAAATTCATTAAAATCTTTTTTGTATTCTAATTTCCATTGATTTTTATTAAACTTAGGAAAAAATATATTTCCTTCATAATCCTTCTTTATGTAAGAGATATACATTTTATCAGCTAAATTTATTGTTTGTTGATAAATTGAAGCCCCTCCGATTATAAATATATTTTTTTTGTATTTTTTCGCTTTTTTGATTGCTTCATTTATGCTTTTACATATTTCAACCCCCTTTATTGATTTTAAAGATTTGCTTATTATTATGTTATGCCTCTTTATCAAAGGGAATTTTATTGAATCAAATGTATTTTTTCCCATTATTACTGTATTTCCTTCAGTTAGCCTTTTGAATTTATGAAGTTCTTCCTCGATTTTCCAAGGAAGGGTGTTATCTTTACCAATTATTCCTTTTTTAGTCATAGCAGTTATAATTATAATTTCCATATTTTTTTAACCTCCCCCGCAACAAAAATAGAACCTGTTATAATTATCGCGTCTTTTTTATTTGCTTCTTTTAAGGTTTTATACACAGCTTCTTTAATATTTTCTATTTCATAAACATTTTTGTTATATTCTTTAACTATATTTTTTAATTCTTTTGTATCTGTTCCACGATATTCTGCTTTGCATAAAATGATTTTGTTGCATAATTTTACAATTTTTGGAATCATCTGTTTTTTATTTTTATCTGTTGATATCCCAATTATCAAAATAATTTTTTTAAATTTACTTTTTATATATTGTTTAATAAATTTCCTAAGCGTTTTAAACCCATTTGGATTATGAGAAACATCTAAGATTATTAAAGGGCTTTTTTTTATTATTTCAAGCCTTGCAGGCCAATAACAATTATTTATCCCTTTTTCTATTGAACTTTTTGAAATCTTTAATTTTTTATTAATTATTCTTATAGTCATTATTGCAGTAGCTATGTTTTCTAATTGGTGTTCCCCCAAAAGTTTTGTTTTTATGTTATATTCTTCTTTATTGAAAATAAATTTGGCTTTTTGAAATTGTAAATTTGAATCTTTTTTTTTTATTTTTATGTTTTTGATTGTAAATAATTTTGAGTTTTTTTTCTTACATGTTTTTTTGATAACTTTTAAGACCTCGCCTTTGTTAGATGTTATAATAGGTATTCCTTTTTTTATTATTCCTGCTTTTTCAAAGGCTATTTTATTTATTGTTCTCCCTAAATATTTTTCATGTTCTAATGATATTTTTGTTATAACTGAAGCTAATGGCTTAATAATATTTGTGGCATCTAATCTCCCTCCCATTCCTGTTTCTATTACTGCAATATCAACTTTTTTCTCAGCAAAATATAAGAAAGCCATAAATGTTGTGAACTCAAAAAAAGTAGCATTAATATCGTTTACTTTTTTTATTTTACTTATTAATCTGATTATTTCCTTATTTTTTATTTCCTTGTCATTTATAATAATTCTTTCATTAAAATTTACTAAATGAGGAGAGGTATAAAGCCCTACTTTATATCCTTGTTCTTTTAATATTGTATAAATTAGCTTTGCTGTGCTTCCTTTTCCATTTGTTCCGGCTATATGGATTGTTTGGAAATTGTCTTGTGGATTGTTAAGAGCTTTTGCTAATTTTTTGACTCTGTTTAGCCCCAATTTTATCTCTTTTTTATTGAGACCGTATAACCATTTGAGTTTTTTATTTATAGACATCTTAATAAATCGGGAATTCTTTACATAATCCAAGAACTTTTTGTTTTGTGCTTTTTATAACATCTTTATTTTCATAATTTTTTATTACTTTACTTATTAATTCTCCAATTTCTTTCATTTCATTTTCTTTCATACCCCTTGTTGTTAATATTGGGGTTCCTAATCTTATTCCAGATGGATTGAAAGGCGTTGAGGGATCAAATGGGATTGTATTCGCATTTGTTACTATTCCTCCTTCTTCCAATGCTATTGCTACTGGTCTTCCTAATCCTTTTTTATTTAACGTTTTAATTAAATCTATAAGAATTAAATGTGTATCAGTCCCATCTGTAACTAATTTTATTCCTTTATCCATCAATGTTTCCGCTAACATTTTCGCATTTTTAACTATTTGTTTTACATATTCTTTGAATTCAGGTTGCATTGCTTCTTTAAAGGCTACTGCCTTTGCAGCAATTATATGTTCGTGAGGTCCTCCTTGTAAGTAAGGAAATACTGTTTTATCAATCTCTTTTGCAAATTTTTCCTTGCAGAGGATTATTGCTCCTCTTGGTCCTCTTAATGTTTTGTGCGTGGTTGTTGTAATAACATCTGTAAATGGAAGTGGAGATTGGTGAGCACCTCCAACTATTAATCCTGCTATATGTGAAATATCCGCCATGGAATAAGCTCCAACTTCTTGGGCTATTTCATGAAATTCTTTGAAATCAATTTTTCTTGGATATGCTGTATACCCACTTAAGATTAGTTTTGGTTTTTCTTTTATTGCTATTTTTCTTAGTTCATCTAAATTTAATATTTCTGTATCTTTGTCTACACCATATTCTACAATCGTGTAATTTTTTCCTGAAAAGTTGACAGGAGAACCATGTGTTAAATGCCCCCCATGGCTTAAAGCCATACCCATTATTTTATCTTTTGGTTTTAATAATGCAAGAAAGACAGCTATATTTGCTGGAGATCCTGAATTCGGCTGAACATTTGCATGTTCTGCATTGAATAATTTTTTTGCTCTTTCTATTGCTAATAATTCCACTTCATCAATATATTTATTTCCTTGATAATATCTTTTTTTAGGGTAACCTTCTGCATATTTGTTATTTAATATGGAACCACAGGCTTCTAAAACACTTTTGCTTGCATAGTTTTCGGATGGTATCAAATCTAAGTTGTTTTTTTCCCTGTTTAGTTCAGATTCTATTAAATTTGCTATTTCAGGGTCTGTTTTTTGAAGGTTTTTCATTTTATTGGTTTATAACAATAATATAAATCTTTATAAATTTGTCTTCTATTTAAAAATTATGGTTGAACCTATAAATAAATTAAGAAAAATATGTCAAGCATCAGTTATACATAAAAATACTTTTTATGCTAGAAAATT
>Ga0066639_10002301_pt1 | contig 16741 bp, 18 predicted proteins | sample CryGeyCG2114_010_2_FD_59504 | JGI IMG/M metagenome (GOLD analysis project Ga0066639, IMG submission 59504) | Groundwater microbial communities from aquifer - Crystal Geyser CG10_big_fil_rev_8/21/14_0.10 | ecosystem: Environmental > Aquatic > Deep subsurface > Groundwater | place: USA: Utah...
ACTGCGACAAGCATCTCTATCAGAGTAAATCCTTTATTGATTTCATTAATTTTTATCTCCGTTAAATTGTTGTGTTTATAAATCATTCTATTTCCAATTAAAAATATACTCTTCTAAAACAACACTTTTTGTCCCAGACACTTCTTCCCAAGTTACCGTTGAAATAACTTTTCTCTCTTCAGTAGGGTCAACACCATCTGCAATCCTGACCACCCTGCTAAAAATAGTATCAGTGGCACCTTCCTCATTATGAGTGTAATACTTATTTACATCACTGTATTGTAATATGCCAAAATTGCAACTAGAATTATTAATAGGTCTTATAATGTTTGCTACAGGATCAACACAACAATCTGTCCCATAACAAGATGAAGTTAATCCATTTAACCAATCTACCGGTGGAGGAGTATCAGCTAAATAATTGCTATCTCTGACATTCTTGATATATTCAAGTCCTTCTTGTGCCAAATTGAAAGCTATGATTTGATTCTTTGAATTTCTGGCGGCGACTATACTATTAGTAGCAAGAGTATACGGACCAAAAAGCCCCATCATTAAAACGCTTACAGCTATCATAGTTTCAATCAAAGTAAAGCCGTTATTACTAACTTTGATAAAATATTCTTTTTTTTTATTAATAAAATTCATCTTTAAAAAATTATTGACCGACAGATATTTGTCCCGTGACATAAACTTTTATCACTTTAGTTCCTTCTTTTCGAGACTGAACTGTTATCTCGACAACAGAATGAGATCCACCGCTACCATCCACAAGGTGGACAGTCGGTCCTGGTCTAACAAAAACAACCTGTAACTCCCTTCCAGGGCAAGAGAGTCCATCACATTTTAATGTCGAAATTTTATCCCCCGTCTTAATTTCAAAAAGCCGAATCTGTTCTGCCGGGGCATAATCATGATCATTGTCCTCGTCAGCAAATAATGAAAAAAAACTAGAATCTTCAGAAAAATACACTCCATATCCTGGAAAATCTTCAATAGTAGCTCCTTCAAATTTTTTGACTGAACCTCCATAAATTTGAGCCTGACGAATAGATAGCGCCACTTCTTGAACAGTTCTCTTTAGGGATAATTTTTCACTAAAACTTGGATAATTAGCAAGACTTACTGACGTAACAATAACAACAATAGACATAGTTACAAGTAGCTCTATGAGACTAAAACCCCCGCAAAAAAGTAAACGTGCCGTTTTTTTGTGATTGGTGTTATGCATATAATTCGTATAAAGTGGATTTTAAATTTATGTATTAAATCCCCTCTTAACCCCCTCTACAAAGAAGAAAATGTTCTTCTTGCAAGTTAGAAAAAACTAAGAAAATAAATTCAACCACAAACCGACAAGATTATTTCCAAAAAGAAAAGCAAGTAAAGTTCCAAAAACCATAAAAGGTCCAAAAGCTATCTTGCTCTTAATATTATACTTCTTTTTATTCAAAACCAAAAGGAAAATACCAACAATAGCGCCAATCCAAAAAGACAAAAGTAAGGCGATTATTCCATCCTGCAAACCGAGAAACCACCCTATGCCGATAGCGAGTTTTGCGTCGCCAAAACCCATAGCACGACCATGAGAAAAGAACCATAATGACCAGAAAAAAAGAAAGAAAAATATGCCAGTGAGGAAATGGGGGGCGAAATTTTCAATTTTCAGTTTCCAATTTTCAATCAATGCCCAATTTTCAACGAAAAACGAAAAAAATGATAAAAATATAAACGGATAGACAAATTCATTGGGAATTATTTGAGTATGATAGTCATAAACAAAGATTAAAATCAAAAAACAAGTAATTATTAACCAATAGGCTATAGACAACAAAAAATGTGGATTTATATTTGAAAATTGTATAATTGAAAATTTATTGAAAATTGAAAATTGATTATTAAAAATTAACAAAAACAATGCTCCTGTTGCCAACTCAACTAATGGGTATTGCCAAGAAATTTTCTTTCCGCACCCGGCACACTTCCCTCTCTGCCATAAAAAACTGAAAACGGGTATCAATTCATACCATTTTAGGACTTTTTCACAGCTTCGGCATTTAGAACGGTCATTAACAAGAGATTTTTTTGTGTCATACCTAAAAAGAACGACATTTAAAAAACTGCCGATAATTAAGCCAAATAGAAATACAAAGAGATAAAACATAACAAAAACCCCTCCCAACCTCCCCTTGTCAAGGGAGGAGACGACAGAACCCTACTGTGCTGCATCAAACATAGGATCTGTACCGACAAAACCATCTGTATAAGCCACGCCTGCAGGGCAACTTGTCCCAGAAGAATCACAATCTGAATCCCCACTCAACGCAGAATTTCCACCGCCTTCCAAAGTAGCGCCTACATGATAGTAAAGAGGATCTCCAGTAGTAGGAGAATAGGCATAAGAATAATGACCCCCCTGAGGATCGGTTGGCACATTTGGAATATAAGTCGGTGCAAGAATACCCGCTGCGTAGATATCAGTAGGATAACTTTTATTTATATCGTAATAAATCTCCAAGGCAAGTTGGATTTGCTTAATGTCAGTAACCCGCCGAACATCTCTAGCTTTCTCTCTTGCAGCGTTTAAAGAACCAAGAACGACGGACGACAAGATACCGATGATGGCGATAACAACGAGAAGTTCAATCAAAGTAAAACCCTTATTTTTAATTTTATTTTCTTTCATGTTTAATATTATACATTATTTTAACAATACAAAGAAATAAAAGTGCTACGAAACACCCTTTTACCCCCCAATTTTACCAAGCGCATGACTTGCAATTCCCCCTTTAGATGGCAAATTGGCTTAATCACGATATATTATTTTCCACAAAAAAATTACCCCACTGGGTAGTGAGGTAATTTTTGAAACACCTTGAATATTTTGCTGAAACAAAATAATGCAGATTACAAACTAAGGACAAACTGTTGCTGCAGCTAAAGTCGCGGCAGTTTCTTTAGAAACTCCAGTAGAATCTACACACCACCACTTAGCAGTATCTGACTTGTACTGAGCTGAAGCTGCATATTCATCAGCAACAGCATTACAATCAACATCTGCACTACCAGCTGTTGTGGCACCAGCGATCATTGCAGCAATCTGAGGATCAGCACACACGCCAGTATAAACACCAGCATTATCATCGTAAAACAACTCAGCCTCCGATCTAATGTTTGAAATATCAGCCTTGATCGTGGCATCAGCCCCCTTTGCCCTAGCGCTATTCAAGCTAGCCAAAACTACAGATGATAGCAAACCGATGATAGCGATAACTACCAATAACTCAATCAATGTAAAACCTTTTGTATCTTTTTTCATAAATTTTTTAATTATTTTTTAACTTTTATATTTAATATTGTATCGACCGAATTCTTTAATATTCAATTCCTTCTATTATAGCTTTATTCTAAAGCTGATAAAAACCAAACTGTGGATAATTGCCTAAATTAACCTTACTATGTGACAGTCCGCTGGCTATCGCATAGTAGGGTCTCTAATTTCTATCCCACACCTGATGTAATGTTGTAAATCGGACCAAGAATTGAAACAAGCAAAATACCAACGCCAAGACCCAACATAATAATCATTAGAGGCTCTATTAATGTCAATAAGTTATCAACGAGATTATTAACTTCTCTTTTATAAAATTTAGCTAAAGTCGCCAAAATAAAGTTCATTTTTCCGGATTCTTGTCCAATTCTCACCATCTGACTAAGCAAAGGAGGAAAATCCTCGTATTTTGCAAAAACATCAGCAATAGAATTACCAGCTTTTACTGCCTCTGTTGCCTCTCTCAAAATACCCTCATAAACCCTATTACCGACAACTTCCGTTGTTATTTCCAAAGCTCTAACAACAGAAATACCACTTGAGAGAAGAGTGTTTAAGTTATCACAGATTCTTGTTATATAGACTTTCTTAAACATATCCCCAACATAAGGGACCATCAACTGAAAACGAGCAATGAAGTTCTTTCCAGTTTCTGTTCTTATGTATTTCCAAAGTGCAATAATCCCGCCAGCAATCAATAAAAGAAAAACAATCCAAAAATTTCGAAGAAAATTGCTAATAGCAATCAGAACCTTGGTTTGGAAAGGAATTTCTTGCCCTGATTCTACAATAATAGCAGTCAATTTAGGAACAACAACAGTCATCATCAAAATCATAACGCCCAAAAAACTTGAGATAACGAAAGCTGGGTAGTAAAGAGCCCCTTTTGCCTTAGAAGTTAAATCGTAGTTTCTTTCCATATAGTCAGCTAGATAGACAAATACCTCTTCTAGGCGCCCAGATTCTTCTCCAGACATAATCATGCTTACGTAGAATTTGCTAAAAGCATCTGGATGTTTAGCCATTGCCTGCGACATAGACATACCGCCCTGGATATCCTCAGCGATTCTAGAAAGTATTTTACGCATCGTAGCACTTTCTGATTCAGCCGCAAGTAATTTAAAAGAATCCAAAATCTGCACTTTCGCCTCAAAAAGTGTAGATAGCTGGCGAGAAAGAACCACTATGTCTCGCATCTTTATGCCATTGAACGCTTTAATTTCCCTCTGCCAAAATGGCCCAGCGTTATCAACGGAATCGATGGAGACAATAATCAAATTTTTCCTCTGCAAAGAAGAAATGGCAATCTCAAGATTAGCGGACTCAATAGTTCCGTTTTGTCTCTCGCCGTCTAAAGTTGTTGCTTCATATTTAAATAACATAATTACTAATTTTTAAAGCATTCCCTGCAACCCCTTAGGATTTAAAGAATAATTAAAAGCCGAATCAGCAGTTATCTCTCCGCTTCTTACCAATGCAGACAGAGAGTGATTCAAACTTATCATACCATATTCCATGCCAGTCTCGATAATTAAAGGAAGTTCATGAATCCTATTCTCTCTAATGATATTTCTAACAGCTGGTGTGGCAATCAATAACTCGTAAGCAGGAACTAAGCCCCCCGAGACACGAGGTACCAATCTTTGAGAGAAAATTCCAAGTAAAGCATTTGAAAGCTGAAGTCTAATTTGATTTTGCTGATCTGACGGAAAAGTATCGATAATTCTGTCTATAGTTTGTGAAGCATTATTAGTATGCAGGGTTGAAAAAACTAAATGCCCTGTTTCTCCCGCCGTGACAGCAGCAGAAATAGTCTCAATGTCCCTCATCTCCCCAATCATTGCGACATTTACATCTTGCCTGAACATAGACTTCAAAGCACTACCAAAATCTTTTGTATCAATCCTAACTTCTCTTTGGTCGATTATAGATTTATCTTGAACAAAAAGATATTCAATCGGATCTTCTATAATTAAAATATGTTCTGCTCTATTATGATTAATATGATCAATCATTGCTGCCAAAGTTGTTGACTTGCCATGACCAATAGGCCCAACCACAAGAAAGAATCCTTGCTCTTTCTTGGCAAAATCTATGAGTATCTCAGGTAAGTTTAACTCAGTAAAATCTTTTGTTTTAGCTGGGATGAATCTCAATGCAGCACCCAAAAAACCTTTCTGATAAAAAGCATTAACTCTAAACCTAACCTTTTCTTCAAACCCATAGGAAAAGTCTAATTCCTTATTAGTCTTAAGCATCTCTTTCTCCTCTTCAGTTACCATGGCGAATATCAAACCTTCAACATCCTCTGGAGACAAAACAGTCTCTTTAACTAAAGGAATTAGCGAGCCAAAAATTCTAACAGTAGGATATCTACCAACCGAAAGATGAAGATCTGAAGAACCCTCCTTGATCATCGTCAATATGAGATCAGATAATTTTTTTTTGTAATCGTTTGCCATAATAATTATTTTTTCTTTTCTAATAATTCTGAAACTTTGTCAACAACTTCAACTGGTGTTAAATAAGCCTTCACGAGATAACCACTAGCCCCCAATTTCATCGCTTTATCAATATTTTCTTGCTGGCCTAAATTAGATAATACAACTAACTGACTATCTTTTAATAGATTCTCCTTTTTGACAACTTCCAAAAAATCAAATCCATCCATATTCGGCATAACAAGATCAAGAAGGACAACATTTAGACTCAGGTTACCATCTTTTATCTTTTCAATAGCTTCTGTTGGATTCATGGCGATATCAACTCCCCATCCAGACTGTCTGAACTTTAAAGAATACATATCCAGCAAGAACTCATCATCGTCAATAATTAAAATTGTTGCTTTTGTTTTCATGATTTTGTACCTAACCGTATGATAGTCTCTTTTTATTTTATAATCTGTCTATTTCTTCTAAACTAATTATACCATTAAAAACAGCCTTCATCCCTTCCTCACGCATTGTTCTCATTCCCTGCTTTCTTGCTGCTGCCAAAACCGCAGGTTCTGTTGTATTTTTCAAAAGCATTTCTTCTATTTCAGGTGTTTTCTCAAGCACCTCAAACAAGCCCTTTCTACCCTTTGCTCCCTGTGGACAAACAGGGGAAGGAATCCCTTGATAAATAGCATTCGGCACAATGAGTTCTTTTTGGACTTCCAAAGGCATTTTTGCCATTTCCCTCTCAATCTTTTCCTTAACAAAACCTTCCACTGCAATTTCCTTTCTTGAATTAGGGCATAACTTGCGAGACAAACGTTGTCCCATAACCAAAGTTAGTGTTGGAGCAAGAAGAAATGGGTCCACACCCATGTCTATCAAACGAGGAATCGCACCAACAGCGCTGTTGGTATGTAGAGTCGAAAAAACTAAGTGTCCAGTCAAAGCAGCGTGAATTGCCAATGCAGCAGTTTCTTTATCACGGATCTCGCCAACCATAATCATATCTGGATCTTGTCGGAGGATGGAACGCAAACCACTGGCAAAATCATACCCTATTTCTGGGCGAACTTGAGACTGGCTTACGCCTTTAATGTTGTATTCAACAGGGTCCTCAAGACTTACGACATTATTCTTTTCTACATCTAGTTCGTGGAGCATTGAATAAAGAGTCGTTGATTTACCAGAACCAGTAGGACCTGTTACTAAAATAATACCATATGGTTTTTTGATTCCCCTCCTCACAACCTCTAAATTGCGACCGCTTAAACCAAGGTCCTCTAGAGAATTAATCCCTTTTTCTGGATCAAGAATACGAATCACTACTTTTTCTCCAAAAAAAGTCGGAAATGTTGATACACGAAAATCAATGGCCCTATTATTTATACGTGCTCCGAAACGGTTATCTTGAGGCTTTCTTTTTTCATCAAGCTTCAAATTAGATAAAATTTTAATTCTAGAAACGATGGCATCATGGACGTGGGCTGGCAAAACTATACTTGTTCGCAAAACTCCGTCCACCCTAAAACGCACTTTAACTTTTTCTCCAGTTGGTTCGATATGGATATCTGAAGCATTACCAGTAACAGCATGTTTGAGAATAACAGCAACCATCTTTGTAACTGGAGCTTCTTCTATAAACTGTTTGCTATTTGAGTCTATAATTTCTTCTGGTATCGTCTCCTGATCCCCGGCCTCAATAACCGCCATTTCTAACTCACCAAGAACTTTTGTTACTTCCCCCCCTAGCCCTTTGTACTCGGACATAACAGAATTGAAATCATCTTCCGAAATCAAAAAAATTTTAAATGGAATGTTTAATTTAGAAATTGTAAACTGGAGAGCCTCTTTAGCTTCAATGTTTAATGGATCAACCATTCCAATCTCTAAAACATCATCCTTTACCGCCAATGGAACAAATTTATAATGTCTAGCAGCTTCCTCTGGTATTCGCTTAAGGATATCAAAAGATATGTCTTTCTTTTCGATAATTCGATATGGCACTCCCATTACTTCCGCCTTAGCCTCACTAATTTGAGACCCCAAAATACCTCTTGCTTTTAACAAATCTTCTACACTAACATTTTCTTCTCGGGACGAAGAAAAAAGACTTTGCAAATCTTCCTGAGAAATAAAACCATTTTTAACTAAAACATCTGTAAATTGCATATTTTTTTGCTAAATACCCGTATCGGTGCTTGTCGCCTCCCCTTTTATTGTCGTGTCGGTTGTTACTGTAATGAGATCTGGACCTTGCCCAAATGGTAAAAAAGGATTAGCTCGTCCTGGAGTTTCATCACCAATCTGAACAGAAAAATCAACTAAGTTCTGGAAAGAATCTTCCGTGAAGAAATCTGTGTTTAATTTAATAGATCTAAGCAAGGTCAAAATCTCTAACAACTCTTGTCTCTCAGAAACAATAGATCTCTGTGCTAATCCTACCTCCTGACTCCCAACAGCAGCCACACCAACCGAAGATTCGTTATCGTTCACTCCTTGTCCACCGAAAAGCCAAAAACCGAAACCGACTAATCCGATGGCAGCAATTAATATTAAAAATTTAACTTTATTTTCTGACATTATAAATTTATTTCATCCAATAAGTGGTCGCCTTTATGTTAAATTCATAAGAATTTAAATCTCCGGCCGTAAATGATAAGTTTTTGATATCGATCAAATGCAAACTTTGTTCTATAGCATCCAAAAACGAAAGGAAAGAGGAGTAAGACCCTACAACTGTCATATTAAGGGAAACGGTGTCGTAATTTTCACGTTTTTTAACCGCTTCGAATCTACCATTATCGCCATTATTGTTATCATTTTCACCGGGCTCATCTACTCCGATATCCTTTAAAAGCAAACCTTGTTTTTTTGCGATATTCTCAAGTTCAATAATTAAAGTGATTGCCTCCATTTTTGAAGGGAGAATTTTTTCAAGCTTAACAAGGTCATCCGGACGAACAGAATTATATTTATCCAAAACAGCTTGCCTCATGTCTAGCAACTCCTCAGAATTTTGCATAGTGTTTTCAAAATTCACCTTCTGTTCATTGAGATTATTTATCTCATCAAAATTGGGTCTTGCAAAACCAATAAAAACGCCAACAGAAGCGGCTATAAAAATAATAGATGTGATAAAACGTAACATATAATAATATTATTTCTCCAAAAGATCAGGATTAACTTGTAATTTTAAATCAAAATTAACAACTCCTTTTTCTCCCAGGGTAAGATTGGAAACGGATAGATTTTCGATATTTCTATTCTTCTGCAACTTATCCATTTGGATAGCAAGCGTAGAATAGCTCTTAGCGATACCGGCTATCGAAAAAGAAGGAAGAGCATTTTCATCTGTATATGTAAAATTAACAAATCTAACATTTGGAAGAGTTGTCTCAGAAAGAAAACTGAAGAAAGGGCTCATAACGACATGATCAACTAGCAAAGTGTTGGCGCCGTCAATCCTTTTTGATAAATCCGAGATTTTATTAATCAAATCAACTTCCAAACTCTCTTTAATGGTTTTTAATTGGATGGTCAATCCGTCTACTTCCTGTTGCAAGCTTTGTTTATAAAAATATGTTCCACCAACCAAAAGGCCTGAAGCCAACAATAAAACAAAAGACAAGGAAACCATAAAACCTGGTCCTTTTGATCTATATATAGGCTTTTCAAAGCTCTTCTTTGGTATAAATGAAGTGTTGTCCATATTTCTTATTGTAAACCTCTAAGCGCTAAGCCAATTGCGACTGAAAAAGATGCTCCTGTGCTTTTTAATGTTTCTCCAAGAAAAGCAGGGTATTCTACTTTAGCAAAAGGATCAGCCAAACTAACTTCCATACTTAACTGCTTCACAGCAAAATCAACCAACCCATTCAACAACGAACCTCCCCCCGTTAACACTGCTCTTCCAACAGTTCTTCTGCTCTTCTGCTGATAATCTTTCAAAAAACTTTTTATCTCAAAAAAAACATATTCCAAAACCGGGGTCAGAACACTTACCATTTCTTTATGTTCTGGCAAAGGAGACAATCCAATTTTCCTTTTCATTTCTTCCGCCCTGTTAAAATCTACAGACAAGGAGTTTGCTAAAGCACGTGTCAAATCTTGAGATCCCTTTGAGATAGAATGTGTGCTCATCACCAAACCCCAATCTAAAATTGTAGCTTTCACAGAGGATGCGCCCAAATCGATAATGACAACCGCCCCTCCCTCTCTTGTCGAAGACGCCCAAACAGATGATCTAGAAGTACTAAAGGATTCAACTTCCAATGTTTTAGCACCAATCCCTGATGCGGACATAATACTGTTGTACTTTCCAATGACATCTTTGTGAATCGCCACCAGCAACACCTTCGCAAATTTTCTTTTCTTCGCATCTTTTTCTTCTTCATTTCCTGTATCTGGCAAAATCCACCAATCCATTTCAACTTCTGAAATCGCCAATGGGATATATCTTCTTGCTTCCAACTCAATAATATCAGCGGGATTTCTTCCTTCAATTATGGGGACCTCTATAAGAGTAACAAAACTAGATTTTAAAGGTATCGCCGCCACCGCAGAAATCGCTTTTGCATTGGCTTCTTTTATAACATCTTTTAAAGCGCTAGCAATTACCTCTGCGGAAAGACTAACAGCTTGGCCAACGCCAACCTTGCCATACGGGCCTAGGGCAACTTCTCCATAAGTCTCTAAAATAGCTCTTTCCTGTTCTTTTCTTAACTGAACAACCTTAATACTAGAGGTGCCGATATCAACACCCAAAACGCTTTCAGATCGTCCCGTAAATCCTAACTTTTTTATTAACTCTCCAAGAAAAGCCATATCTTATTTTATCTACACAACGCATAATATATAATTTACCAAATTGCACCTTATATACTTAAATATTATCACAAAACAAGTCAGTCAGGTAGCTAAAAAAGTTAGTTTATCCACACCTAATAGAAAGGCAAAAACAATGCGGGTATAATAAAGTCAATGAAAATATTTTTTGAAAAAATACTGGAACTACTTTTTCCGCAAAAATGTTTGGGATGCAAAAAATCAAAAGTGTTATTATGCGATGAATGCCTAGAAAAAATTGACCATGGAGAAAACGATTTGTCCAATACCCACATAGCTTCAACATACCACGATAAGACAATCAAGAGAGCAATTTGGTTTTTAAAATATCATAAAATTAAAACAATATCTAAACCACTATCCAAACTACTATATATCAGAACGATAAAACATTTAAAAGCGACAGGTATAACAAAATGGCTAATAATTCCTATTCCTCTTTCTAGCCAAAGGCTAAGACAACGTGGATTTAACCAATCAGAACTTATAGGACATCACTTCTCAGTAATGATTAACGAGAGAGAAACAATGTCTATTAAAGAAATAAACCATGTCCTTTACAGAAAACTCAACACACCAACCCAAGTGAGTATAAAGGACAGAGCGAAAAGATTAAAAAACATGAAAAATGTTTTTGGCGTGAAAAATTATCATTTAGTTAAAAAACAAAATATAATTTTAATTGACGACGTTACAACGACTGGCGCAACATTATCAGAAGCAAAAAAAGTTTTGAAAAAAGCTGGCGCTACAGAAATAATTTGTCTAGCAATCGCGAGTGGGTAAAATAAAAAATCCGCTCTAAAATAAACATAGAGCAGATTTTTTATTTGTTTCTATCTATTTATTATTCTCCCATCAGGCAATTTGCACCTTAAAGGATTTTGAAGTATTACACCTTTTTGACTAGCACATTTTTGCTTTAGCGCCGACAACACTGAATCTGTATTATTTATTAAAGCTGTATCGTCATCTGCTGAACGGGCTGTCCCAGTGTTTGTTGTTGCCCCAGTGCTTCTACATTCGCCCCCATGTATCACCAAGGTCTTCGCAACCCGAGCCTGACATTTATTTCCATAAGTTTTTCCATTCGCTCCACAAACTGGTTCATACTCCATAGTGCAAGCTACGACTTCATCTCCGTTATCATCTTCTTTGCCAGTGTCAGATCTATTAATTATCGGTTTTGCAGGTGCAGGTTGTTGAATATTTTTCCCATTCTCTAATCTGTTTTGTTTCAATTCCATTGCCCTTTTTCTTAATTCTTCATTCTTCTGCAACAATTCTTTTACTTCAACTCTCTCCACTTGTTTTAAACCTGTTCGCTCTATAGCTTTTCCAAAAGCCTCTTGTGCTTCCGGGTTTGTGATTTTTTGTTGTAACTCTTTCAAAACCTCAACATGTCTGACATCATCTCCACTTATTTTCTCAATAATCATTTTTTTTACATTCTCGTCACTGGTATTTTCATAATCCATCTGGAGCTTATTCAAAGCTCTTTCTTTTGCCTGTCCTAAAAAGACCTTCCCCCCTTCTGGTAATTTTTCTTCAAGATTCTTTAACACCTCAAAACCTCTCGCATCATTCATTCCTTCAATTTTTTTAAACAACTTTTCTTTCTGTGCTTCATCCAAATTCTGCAACTTCTCGCCGAACTTTTCTTCTGCAATATTTTTAATCTTCTCAATTCTCATTTGTTGGTCTTCTGGCAGTCTTTCTCTCAACTCATTTAAAAGCCTTAATCTATTTATATCGCCGTCTTCTAAACGCTTAAGATACTCCTCTTTTTTGACTTCATCTTGAATATTTTCAATTTTATCTTCAATCTTATTAACAATGCGAGTTCTAGCAGAAGTAATTCTTTCCCTTAAACCTTCGGGCAAATCTCCGCTTTCCAGAGCATCAATAATCTCAGCTTGAACCAATGCGTTGCCACCGACCTGTCCGATATAATCTTTAAATTTTGTTTGGCCCTCTGGAGACATTTTAGTTAAATCCCCTTGCAGTCTCTTAACTGCATTCTCGCGAGCTTTTAAAACAGCCTCTTTCGCATTTTCAGGTAAATTTTCGCTAATTCTTTCAAGAACCTCTGCATTCTTAAAGTTTTTAAATTTGCTACCGCCTTGTTGTGTGATCATCTTCTCCAATCTTGCCTGTAATTTTTCAGGGTCCTCAACCTTAGCTATTACATCAGAAAATTTTTGTAAGCTATTTGCACGAGCTTTTTCAACCGCAGCTTTCGCCTCCTCAGGAAGGATTTCACCGCTCACTAAACCGTCAATAAGTTTTTGATGCTTAATTTGCGCATCCATAAAATTATCTAAAAATTGAGACACTCTAGGATCATTAGTATTTGCTTGGATTTCTTCAGCCCTTTGTTTTACCGTCTCCATAGCTGTTTCATAATTCCCCATAGCAGTCACAAAAATCTCTTCGTTTCCAGTCTTTTCAGAAAGCTTTTTAGCCTCCAAAAGTTTTTGACTTGCATGCTTCACCTGCAATTCAGCTTTTTTTGCTTTATTGATAGTAAGTCCTGTCTGAATAGCTCTTCCCCAATTCTTTAAAAAATAAAACTTACTATCTGGCAAAATAGTCGGCTCAGAAACGCCCAAATCTTCCGCTGTAACAGTTTCGTCTTCTGTCACTTCTGTAACCTCGCCATCTATTGCTGTCACCAATTCTTCAGCAGTCGTACCGTCATTATTAACAGCATCAACTTCTGTTGTCATAATATCGACACCATTTACGGCGTCAGCTGAAATAATCTCAACAGATACGTCTGTATCACCGCCCGTTATTGTAACTTCCTCCGCACTGGCAACCCCAATCGCCATAACCATAGCGAACAGAAATACAAAAATTGATAATAAAAATTTGTTTCTCATAATAATTTAGTTTATTTTAATAATTTCTAATAATAATTAAGCCAAAACTAAACTGGCATTCGACACCAGCTTAATAAATTTATTTAATTATACTCTCTTTAAAACAAAAAGTATCACACAAGCATGTGGATACTTTTATTCACCTACCTGGCTTTCGTATAGCCAGGTAATTTAGTCAAATCTTAATCTCTTAAACGTAACCATTCAATAAAATCTTTATAGTATCGTTTCGCACTAATATCAAACAAACTATAAAATAAATCGTCCTTAACGATATCCTTAAAAACACTATTTTTGCCCGAAATTGTCTTGCTAAAACTCGACCATCTATAGTTTTTTAAAAAATCAGTAACCTTTTTAAAATCTCTAATGCCATTTTTTTTCCACTGAGAGTCTATTAACTTGATCGGATTAGAAAAAATATAATAAGGTAAATGTAAAAGGTACTCGTCCTTTTCTACTAAAATTATTTTTGTTCTTCCTTGAAACAAAACACCACTCCTGTCGTTTTTTAAATTAAAAGATTGTGTGTATCCACTAGTTAATTTTTTAGAAAACAAACCTGTTCCACCATCTACCTTTTCTTGAACCAAAAGATGAAAATGATTAGGCATCAAACAAACACACAGAATGCCAACCAATTCATCACCTGGCTTTCGTATAGCCAGGTTACAACTTCTCCTGTCAGAATGCGGTAAAGATACAGGTTTCCTGTCGTTAAAGTCATACAAACCATAAACAAACCGAGAATAATCGGTGACGGTATTAAAAATAACTCTTTTATCCACACCTCTATTCACAATATGGTAAATGTCACCCTTCATACTATTTTATTATATCAACCTGGCTATACGAAAGCCAGGTAGAAAGATGATAAAAAATAAAAAGCGCCACATGAGCATGTGGATATTTTTTATTTGACTATTTCTCCCTACTTATAATGTAGTCAGCAATGTCAAGGAGGAATTGTTTTGGCTCTTTTGGCAAGGTAGCTTTTTCTAATGTCTTTTTGGCTTCGTTCATTAGTTTTTCAGCCATTTTTTGAGAATATTCTAAGGCGCCAGTCTCAATAACAACTTTTCTAAATTCTTCTGCTTGTTTTTGTGTCAACTTTTCATTTCCTAAAGCTTGAGCAAGTATCTTTTTCTGTTTCGCGTTTGCTCTTTTCTGAGCTTCTATAACCAAAAGAGTCTTCTTCCCTTCTTTAATATCAGAATCGACAGACTTGCCTGTTTTTTCTTGTTTACCAAAAATCCCCAAAAGATCATCCTGTATTTGATAAGCAACACCCAATGCCATAGAATATTTATTCAAGACATCAAGTATTTTTTTGTCAGCTCCTGCTAAAATTGCCCCAATTTTAAGAGGACCATCAACTGTATATCTCGCAGTTTTTAACCCGAGGACATTAAAAACATCTTTTTCGGAAACTTCTTGTTGCAGAGGATAATGGACATCCATTCCCTCCCCGATAATTACATCTTTCAAAACTAAACTTAATTGATTAAGCGCTTCTACCTTAGCGACTGGTAAAAATTTAGAATTAGCAAGAACTTCATGAGCGTAAGCATCAAGCAAATCTCCCGCTAAAATCCCCATAGAAGCCCCAAGATGCTTAGCTCTTTTCGGAAACTTTTTCTTGTACGCCTTCTCAAAACTGATGTGGACAGTTGGATTTCCCCGACGGACAACGTCTTGATCAATAATATCGTCATGAATTAAAAGATAATCGTGAATTAAGTCAGCAAAGATACAAGCATCTAAAATAGCTTTTTTATCTTTACCGCCAGCAGAGAAATAGCCATAATATACAAAAATAGAGCGGAGTCTTTTAGCTTCTCCTGATCCAATAGTAAAATTCCCGGCTTCTTTATTAAGCCAAACTGCAAAATCAGAAACCTTCTCCGCTTCCCTGATTTTCCTAGCCGTTTATCTATTTGTGTTTTTAGTGTGGTTAGTTTGTTTTTATTCATCTAGTAATTTTAGCACAAAAAAACAAGACTTTAAGAAACGAGAGCTTTTTTTGATTATAAATTCAAAAACTGATATTTATTACCGCAGGGTATTTGTGCTTTTTGTAAGAGATATTGAGGTCGTTTAGCGTTTGGGAGATTGAATTATTCTTCATTTAAACAATATCTTAATTTTAATACAAATTGTGCGTTGATAATCAGGTTTTTTTGATTAGTTTTTTAAAAAAGACCGGGTGATGTGTTTTTAAAAAACAGAATCATTTTGTCTATAATTTTATTTGGAAGTTCTTTGCGATCATTTTCTTCATCCTGTGATAAGGCGATCCATTTGATTCCCCCCTCAGTATCATATTTGGAAAAATTAAAACCATCTGAAAATTTTATTATTTTCCAGCTATTTGTATCTACTTTTATTTTTTTTGTTTGATCTAATAAAACGACACCTTTGTTGACGTCAAATACTAACGCCGAATTCCACTTTCCATCTTTGTAAAAAATTACGGAATCGTGTTTTTTAAAATAATTTTCGCTTCTTTCGTGCGACAACTCTGGCAAATCGGGGACTTCCTCTTTTTCAAATTTTATATTTCCAATATTAAAGTTTTCCATAGAATAGATTTTAACTTATTTGTTATTAATTAAATTGTACACCATAATCATAAAATTATGCAAAATGAAGATACTTTAAAAGAGGTAGCAAATCTTAGGCCTAGAATAACTTACAAAAACAAACAACTTACGCTGATTAAGGAACAACAAAAATACACGAGATGATCGTGTATTTTTGTTTGGCAATCTTAAATATTTATAGTCTGTTTAATTGCGGTTTCCAGCTCACTAGGAACATCTGTCCCTATACGATAAATTTTTCCGTTTCTCATTACTATTTCAACCGCATCAAAACCTGAAACATTATATATCCACATCTTTGGCCACAACCAGAATCTTATACCCCAGCCATAATACCAATGATTCTTCACTTGCTTGGCTGATGCTATTTCACTAAGCAGAAACTTTTTTCTAAAAATTCCATAGCCAAATTTTATTCTGATATAGTTTTCATCAATGGATGTTGTTAATGTAGTAAATGAGGTAAGAATAAATAGGATCAATGCCATTATGGCTGTAATGGCAAAATTTGTACCCGAGTAATACGATGGTGGCTCAGCTCTGGCTGTAATTTGAATCCACGCAAAAAGCACCAACACTGCCAGTGTGACTATTATCATTAAATATCCAATTTGAGTGTGTTTGTATGAAGTCATAAAT
>Ga0066639_10002303_pt1 | contig 16730 bp, 25 predicted proteins | sample CryGeyCG2114_010_2_FD_59504 | JGI IMG/M metagenome (GOLD analysis project Ga0066639, IMG submission 59504) | Groundwater microbial communities from aquifer - Crystal Geyser CG10_big_fil_rev_8/21/14_0.10 | ecosystem: Environmental > Aquatic > Deep subsurface > Groundwater | place: USA: Utah...
TAACAATGTTATAACAATATTTAAACGTTTGTTTTTAGACAGGTTAGATAACTTTTTATACGATTTTATTTTGTTTCTAGAAGGTAAGATGGTTGAATTGAAATTTTCTGCAGGGGATGAAGTAAAAATAGGTCTTGCTATGAAAGAGGTTTCCGGGACTATTCTTGAAAGTTATGAGAAGGATGTTGTTTTATTGAAGCTTGATTCGGGATATAATATTGGAATTCCTAAGGATAATATTCATGGGTATAAGGTTGTAAAAAAGTATAAAGGTCCTGAGATTAAGTATAAGAAGCCTGTTTTTAAGAAAGGTAAGCCGACAATTGGAATGGTTGTTACTGGAGGGACTATTGCAAGTAAAGTTGATTATAAAACTGGAGGAGTAAGGCCTCCTGAGAATGAGGAAGAGTTTGCCAGTTTTTATCCTTCTTTATTTGAGAATTATAATGTTAAGGTTAAGATTCCTTTTATGATTGATTCTAGTTCTATGTCTTCTGATGAATGGAAGAAGGTTGCTTTTGAGGTTAAGGCTTTTTTAGATGATAAGGATGTTGATGGAGTTATTGTTACTCATGGGACTGATAGTCTGCATTATACTTCTTCTGCTTTATCTTTCTTTTTGAGGGATTTGAATAAACCTGTTGTTTTGACTTATAGTCAGAGGTCGATTGATAGAGCTAGTAGTGATGCTAAATTTAATTTAGAGTGTGCGGCTAGGTTTGCTACATCTGATTGTACTGAAGTTGTTATTGTTGGTAGAGGTTCTATTAATGATGATTTTTGTTATGCTATGCGTGGAACTAAGGTTCGTAAGTTGCATAGTTCAAGAAGGGATGCTTTTAAACCTGTGAATTGTTTACCTATTGCTAAGGTTACTAAGGACGAAATTGAGTTTTTAGAGAGTTATAATTCTAATCGTAAGGGGAAAGTAGTTTTAGATGATTCCTTTTCTGATAAGATTGCTTTGATTAAGTTTGTTCCTGGTACGGATCCTTCGATTTTAGATTATTATGTTTCTAAGGGTTTTAAGGGAATTGTTATTGAGATGCTTGGAATGGGTTTAGTTGCTGGAGAGGATTCTAAGAAGAGCTGGATTCCTGCTGTTCGTAAGGCGATTAAGTCAGGAGTTGTAATTTGTGCCGCAGCTCAGACTATTTATGGAAGACTTAATCCTAATGTTTATTCTATTGGTCGTGATTTAGAAAAGGCAGGAGTTATTTATTTGAAGGATATGCTTTCTGAGACGGCTTTTGTTAAGTTAGGGTGGGTTTTAGGACATAGGTCTTGGAGAAGTTATGATAAAATTAGGGAGAAGATGCTTGAGAATGTTTCGGGCGAATTTAGTGAGATTTTGAGTGAATGATGAGAGTTTTAGTAACTGGGGGGGCGGGATTTATAGGAAGTCATCTTGTTGATGCTTTGGTTGATAGAGGCTATGATGTAATTATTGTTGATGATTTGTCTTCAGGAAATAATATTAATAAGGGGGCAGAGTTTTTTAAGAGAAATATAAATTCCGATTTAACGGATATTTTTGAGAAAGGAATAGATTATGTTTTCCATCTTGCTGCACAAATAGATCTTAGGAGTTCTCTTGAGTTTCCTGTTAGGGATGCGGAGACTAATGTTTTGGGAAGTTTGAATGTTATTGAATGTTGTTTGAGATATAAAGTTAGGAAAATTATTTTCTCATCTTCAGCAGCGGTTTATTCAGGAGATTGTGAAATTCCTATTAATGAGGATAGCGAGGTAAATCCTTGGACTCCTTATGGCTTAGGGAAGCTAACTATAGAAAAATATCTTGAAATTTTTAAGAGGGAGTTTGGTTTGGATTATGCTGTTTTAAGGTATAGCAATGTTTATGGTCCAAGGCAGAGGTCTGATGGAGAGGGAGGAGTTATGTCCATTTTTATTAATTCTGCTTTGAAAGGAGGGGATGTTAAGATTTTTGGTGATGGAAGTCAGACAAGAGACTTTATTTTTGTAAAAGATGTTGTTAGTGCTAATTTATTTTGTGTTGACAATAATTTAGGAGGGGTTTTTAATGTTTCGACAGGGAAAGAGGTGAGTGTTAATGGTTTGGCTGAGGCTGTCAGGAGAGAAACTAATTCTATTTCTGAGTTGGTTTATTTTAAGGAAAAAGATCCAGGGGTTTTAAGGAGTTGTTTGTCTTATGATAAATTAAAATCTTTTGGATGGGAGATTAAGTATTCTTTTGAAGAGGGTTTGAAAGAGAGTGTTAAGTGGTTTAAATTGTTTAATAATTAGAAGGTTTCATATATTATAACTGTATGTACTAATATGAGTAGTGTGAATATATCTTTGAAGGAGGAGGCGTATAATTTTCTTAAATCTCTTAGAGGAGAGAATGAAAGTTTTTCTGATGTGATTTTGGGTTTTAAGGGGAAAAAAGGGAATAAGGAAAGAGTGATGAATTTTTTTGGAGTTCTTAAAGATAAAAGTGATTTTGTAGAAAATGAAAAAAGAATGAAAGTTTTTGGAAAATCTTTTATCTAATGATGTTAAGTCTATTATAACTAAGAATAAGAAACATTTTGATAGGATTAAAGGTATAAAGGTTATTAGTTATTAGGTTATTTTAATCTTCTTTCTATTTTGTTTAGTTGTTTTTGAATTTCCTGGATTTCTCTTTCTGCTTTTCGGTTTACTGCGTAGTCGTATTCTGCTCTTTGTCTGTCTTTTTGTGCTTCTCTGTTTTGTGACATTAGAATTATTGGGGCTTGTATTGCTGCCAGCATGGAAAGGAATAGGTTTAGTAGGATGAATGGAAATGGATCGAATGGGTCTCCTCCCAGGTATTTTGTTAGGTAGTATCCATTTAGGAATACCCATGCTATTAGGACTATCAGGAAGAAAATTATGAATGTCCAAGAACCCATGCCTGCTGTGAGTTTGTCTGCTGCTTTTTGCCCTAGCGTTTTAGGTATTAGAAAAGGAGGGTGTTTTTCCTGTTTGTTATTGTTCTCTTTTTTATTTGGCATAATATAATTAGTTTGAGTTCTATTATAAATCTTATTAGTTGTAGTTAATTGTTTTTTCTTGTAGTTACTATTTAGAGATTACATAAACGAAAGGTTTAAAAATAATTTGAATGTTATTGTTTTATGGGTTCAGAAACAATATCAAAGATAGATAGTATAATTAGTAGAACAAATACTCATCCAGAGTATTCGGTATCTACAGCCAGACGGCTCAAAGATATCTTGCGCGATGAGGCTGCCAAACATTCTTACGAGATAGAATATATTCAGGTTAGAGATCTTGGAGATATTGTTGAAAGAAGAGGAGGTGGTGTTGAACAGAAGACTTTTAATCGATTGAAGAATGCCTGGGACCATCTAGCCCAAAATGGATTGAATTTTCATAGCCTTTATAACCTTGGACATATAATCGATCCGGAGTCGAATAGATCTTCGGGATTAAGAAAACTCGAAGTTCAATTTGGAGGATTTGCCCCCCCTGCTCCTTCTGTTCTCCCAGATAGGGTTCACGGATTAGCTTATTTTCTTGAGAATGTGCAGATTCATCCAGTTAGAAGGGCAGTGAATGCTCATCTAGATACTGTAATGATACATCCTTATGAAGATGGCAACGGAAGGGCTGCTAGACTTTTACAAAATTTTTGTTTGGATGAAAGGGGATATCCTTCAGCAATTATACCTTCTACCGAAGCTAGGCTTTATAGGACGCTTATTGGTGAGACTATCAAGGAAAGGGTTTCGGGAGCGGGATCTTGGAAAGATCCGGGTAAGGCAGAGGAGAGCTTTGTAGAGTATATTTCTTCTAAAATTTTGTCTTCTGCTCAAAGACTTGAACAAGAATTGAAATCTAAGAGAGCATACACTGTACTACTCAAAGAGAGGGGGAATCCAGGGTTGGCCCATGTTACAGCAAGGAAAATTAGAAGTAAAGGAAGGTTTGGAGGAAATGAAGGGATTAAGGTCAGTGTTGATAAGAAGAACGGCAATAGGGGAGAAAGTTTAACAGTTATAGGAGACATATCTCAAAAGGATTTGAATAAAATTCTCTCCGAAGTAGTTGGAAGACATTCAATTAAATATTCTATAGATAATGATTCCTGTTAGTTTAAGGAATAATTTTAATAACTCTTTTCGTTCTTTTTAATTATGGATTATGATAAGATTGGATTAAAGGCAGGACTTGAAATACATCAGCAACTGGATACTCCTAAGTTGTTTTCTTATGCTCCTTCTTATTTGAGGAGTGATGAGCCGGATTATGTTGTTAAGAGAAGATTACATGCTGTTGCTGGAGAGGGAGGAAAGGTTGATGAGGCTGTTTCTTATGAGGCTTCTTTAGGAAAGGAGTTTCATTATGAGGGATATAAAGATAGTATTTCTCTTGTTGAGCTTGATGAAGAACCTCCTCGCGAGGCGAATGCTGAGGCTTTGGATGTTTGTTTGCAAATTGCTTTGTTATTAAATTGTGAGGTCTATCCTGTTAGTCAGGTTATGAGAAAGATTGTTATTGATGGCTCTAATACCTCCGGATTTCAGAGGACTGTTTTGATTGCACATGATGGATATATTGAAACTTCTTTTGGGAAGGTTCCAATTGAGAGTATTGCTCTTGAGGAAGATTCTGCGCGTATAATTTCTAAGGAAAAAGATAAGTCTGTTTATCGTTTGGATAGGTTGGGCATTCCTTTGGTTGAGATTACAACTTCTCCTGCAATGAATAGGCCTGAACAGATTAAGGAAGCGGCTTTGAAGATTGGAGAGGTTCTTAGGGCTTGTAAGGTTAAAAGAGGAATTGGGACTATAAGACAGGATGTTAATGTTTCTATTAAAGGTCATGAGAAGGTTGAGATAAAAGGATTTCAGGATCCTAAGATGATGGAGAAAACTGTTGATATTGAAATTGAAAGACAGTTGAAAGAGATTAAGGATGGAGAGACGGAGGGATGTGTAAGAAATGCTTTGCCCGATGGAAAAACTAAGTTTTTGAGACCTTTGCCTGGAAGGGCGAGAATGTATCCCGAAACTGATTTGCCTTTGTTAAGAATTTCCCGTGATAGGTTGAATAAGTTGAAGAAAAACTTACCTAAGCTTAAGGGAGATATTAAGGCTGAGTTGAAGAAGAAGGGTTTGAATGATGAGTTGATTGGTTTGATTGCTGATGATTTTGAGAGTTTAGATGAGTTTAACACTTTGATTAGAATTTATTCCAAGGATGCTAATCTAGTTGGAAAGATGATTGCTTTATGGCCTAAGGAAATTAGTTCTAAGATGAGTAAGGAGTTTAATGAGGTTAAGGGAATTTTGAGCGAGAGAGTTCTTGAGAGAATTTTGGAGAGGGTTAAGAAAGGGGATTTAGATTCTTCTGATGTTAAGGATGTTATGAGTAAATTAGTTGAAGGGGTTTCATTTGAAGAGGCTATTAAGATTGAGAAGGCTTCGGATGATGAGATTGAGGAGGAGATAAGGAAAATAATTAAGGATAAACCAGGTTTAAGGCCTAATGCGTATATGGGATTAGTCATGAAGAAGTTTTCTGGTAGGTTAGATGCTAAGAAAGCTATGGAGATTATTAACAGGGTTTTAGGATAAGTTATGTTTTAAACAGGAAAAGTCTAAATATTACAATGTGCACATTAGATTACAATGATAGTTATAAAGGATGCAATGGTTATGATTCATCTAGCAAAAATGACGTTATTGGAAAGCAGTTGTAAGTATTTTAAGGATGTTATGATTCCAGATTTAGTTTATGAAGAAGTTATTGCTGGAAAGGAAAAGGGGTTTTTGGAAGTAAGCGTGATTGAGAGTTTGATAAATAGTAAAATGATTAGGGTTAAAAAGGTAAAAAATGAAAATTATCTAAAAAAAGCCAATGAGTTCAATATTCAGAGAGGTGAGGCAGAGTCTCTTTCTTTATATTGGCAGGAGAAAGCGAATTATCTTGCTATAGATGATGATAATGTTAGAAGGAAAAGCTCTTTATTAAATTTGAGGATAATAGGAACTCCTGTTATTATTTTAATTCTTTATAGAAAACGCCTTATAGATAAGGATAAGTTTAGAAGCAGTTTACATGAATTAAAAAGAATCGGATGGTTTAGCAATGCCGTTATAGATAAAATTATGGAGGAGGCAGAAAGATGAGTGAGCCGATAGGAATAAGGCTGCCTAAGGATATTTTGAAGAAGATAGAGCGATTGGGTAAATCAAGAATGGTAGATAGAAGCACGGTTATAAGGGAGCTTATTATTAGAGGATATAATGAGGTTTTAAGACAGATGGCTTGCGAGGAATATACGTCTGGAAAGTTAACTTTTTCTGAGGCTGCCCATCTTGCTGGAATGACTTTGTGGGAGTTTGAGAGTCATCTTGTGAATCAGGGATTTAAGTCTAGTTATTCTGTTGAGGATTTGGAGAGGGAGCTTGAGAGTTTGAAATGATGGATTTTATAGGTTTGAAGGTTTTAGGATGAATTTTGAAAAATTAGTTAATAAAAAGAAGTATCAGGTTTTTGTTTTTGCATCTCCTGTTTTTCTGCCTCTTAGTTTTGCTATTCATCCATGGATTGTGACTAATTCTAAGGGAAAGTTGAATAGGTGGGAGGTATGGCAGTTGAAGAATTGTTGCGAGACTTCTTGGGGACATGTACATCTTAATTTGTTTAAGCCTTTTATAGGGGTTAATGTTTTTCCATTTTTTAGAAATCCGAGATGGGGAACTAGTCTAGTTGGAAGGGCTGAAGGAGATGTTGCTAAAAGAGTAATTAATTTTTTAGATAAGGAGGCCAAGAATTATAAGTTTAAAGGAAGGTATTGGTTTTTTCCTGGACCTAATAGCAATACTTTTGTTAATTGGGTATTGTGTAAGTTTCCTGAATTAGGGGTAAATTTGGGTTGGAGAGCTTTTGGCAAGAATTATCTGAAATAGTAGGCAGGGAGTTGATTGCTGATTGGAGGAGTGTTATTAATCTGAAAGTGTATAAGTTTGAGGAGTATTCTTTTTAGGTTAGTTCTAGTAAGTCAACCAGCTCTGGAGTGTTTATTACATTTATCATAGTTTGGTTTTTTAATAATTTATCGTTGCTCCATAATGGGATTTTTAGTTTTTTTGATAGCGCCAGGTATTCTGTGTCTTTTTCGTCTGGAATTAGATTTTTGCATTTTTTTATTTCTGATTTGTAGTATTCTAAATTTATGAAGTTTATTCTTTCTTTAAGGAGTTTTATGAATTCTTCAAAGTCTTGGATGTTTGCTTTGGACATTATTTCTTTTTTATATTTCTTTATTTCTTTGAGGGCAAATTCGGGAGAATGAAGGATTAATGGGAATAGTGAGATGATTTCTCTTGTTTTTGATTCTGATTTTGCCATTGAAAAAAGGATATTGGCATTTATGACTAGTTCCATTATAGTATGCCTTTTTCTTTTAGTTCTTTAAGCCTTGCTGATTTCATTTTTCTTCCCATTTCAACAGTCCAATCGGTGAATTTTTCTTCTTTTTTTAGTTGTTTGAGGGTTTCTTCTTTCCAGGATAAGTAGTTTATTTTTTCTATTAGCATTTTTCTTACCATTCCAGACCAATTTATTTCTGGGAATTGGTCCATTTTCTTTCTTATTTCTTCTGGGATTGAGAGGGTTATGCTTACCATTTTATTTTTCCTGTTAAAAAACTAAATTACGTTTAAATATTTAAATGTTTCTTTTTTATTGAATAACAATCCTTAAAAATACATTTTGTTTGAGGTTGATATGATAGATTTTGGTAAGTTGCATAAGGAAAGGAAGATGACTTCTGAACTTAGTGGGAAGGATGATGGGAAGAGTGTTTCAGTTGCAGGATGGGTTTATGATATTCGTGATCTGGGAAAGATAAGGTTTATTGTTTTAAGGGATATGTTTGGAGAGATTCAGGTTGCTGCTTTTAAGGGTAAGACTGAGGATTCTGTTTATGATGCGATGGGATCTGTAAATAGAGAGAGCGTGGTTATTGTTAGGGGAAAGATTGTTAAGAGTGCTAAGGCTTCTGGAGGCAGAGAGATTGTTCCTGAAGAGTTTGAATTGGTTGCTCCTGCTGAGGAGATGTTGCCTTTGGATGTTTCTGATTTTTCTAAGACTGATTTGCCTAAAAGGCTTGATTATAGGTTCTTAGATTTTCATACTAAGAAGAGTAAGGCTATTTTTAGGATTCAGAGTACAATTGCTTCCGCTTTTAGAGATTATTTCTTTAGGCAGGGATTTATAGAAATGCAACCTCCTTGTGTTATTAGTTCTTCTTCTGAGGGAGGAACTGATTTGTTTGAGGTTAAGTATTTTGATAAGAAGGCGTATTTAGCTCAGAGTCCTCAGTTGTATAAGCAGATGCTTGCTTGTTCTATGGAGAGGGTGTTTATGATTACTCCTGTTTGGAGGGCTGAGAAACATAATACTCCTCGTCATTTAAATGAGATTAGGCAGATGGATGTTGAGTGTGCTTTTGACGGGCAGTTTGAGACTATGAAAAGGCTTGAGGGAGTTGTTAAGTATATTGTTGAAAGGGTGATTAAGGATAATGCTGAGGATTTGAAGTTGTTAGGAGTTGAGTTGAAGGTTCCTGGTGCTAAGTATTTGAGTTTTGCTGAGGTTGTTGAAGTTTTAGGGAAGGAAGGGATTGAGGTTTCTGAAGATTTGACTCCTGAGGCTGAGAGGAAGCTTTGCGAGATTTATTCTGATGATATTGTTTTTGTTCATTCTTGGCCTGCTGAAAGTAAGCCGTTTTATATTATGCCTAAGGATGAGAAGGCTGATGCTGAGTTAAGTGAGGGTTTTGATGCTTTGTATAAGGGGATTGAGATATCTTCTGGTGGACAGAGAATTCATTTGCCTGATTTACTTTCTGATAAGATTGAGGCTAAGGGTCTTGATCCTAAGTCGTTTAAGGATTATATTGATTCATTTAGATACGGAGCTCCGCCGCACTCTGGTTGGTCAATTGGTTTGGAAAGAATGACTGCTATTTTATGTGGATTAGAGAATGTAAAAGAAGGAACAATGTTCCCAAGAGATAAGGATAGGTTGACTCCTTGATTAGTTTTATATAATATATTTCTTAAGTGGTTTCATGAAGATTTTAGCAACTGGTGATTTTCATGGTAAATTTCCTAAAAAGTTTGAAAAGATAGTTAAGGATGAGGATATAGATGTGGTGGTTTCTAATGGGGATTACTTTCCATTTCATCATAGAAAATTATGGTTTAAGCATTGTTATGGAACAGATACTGAGCTGTGGGAGGTTATTGGAAAGAAAAAATTTAAGGAATTGATGAAAAAGGAACTGAAAGATGGAGAGAATTCAATAAAGAAACTAAACGCTTTGTCTGCCTCAGTTTTAACTGTTTATGGGAATCTAGATTATACTCATAAAAGAGATACTTTTGATATAAAAGGAAAAGCTAAATGGGCATGGGATGAGCAGGACTTCTTTTCTCCGATTGTTAAGAAATACAAAAACATCAAGAGAATAGACTATTCTTATGCTAAGATTGGAGATTATGTTTTTATAGGGGTTTATGGCGGAACTAATCCTGGAAAAGTTAAGAGCAAGACTTATAGGAAACACAAAGAGAAACTGAATAAATTATTTAAGAAATTCTCAAAAGAAAATAAGGAAGGAAAAGTAGTTTTTGTTTCACATAATGTTCCTTATAATACTAAAATAGATAAAATCGGAAAAGATGCACATCCTAAGGTAAGAGGAAAGCATTATGGTTCTAAATTAGTTAGAAGAGCGATTGATAAATGGCAGCCAATTTTACATTTTGCAGGTCATATTCATGAGGGAAAGGGAAAGGATAAAATTGGGAGGACGGTTAGTGTTAATTGCGGTTCTGCTCACGAGAACGAGGGAGCGATCATTGAGATAAAGGATAAGAAAGTTAAGGTTAGGTTTATCTGATTCATAATCTAATTATTTAAATATGTTCCTTACTATATTTTTTAATGGTATCTGATAAGGAAAAGGCTGCTGTTGAGAAGGAGGCAAGGGATATTCTTAAGAAGTTTGGTGAATCTCTTGATAAGATAAAGGCTGATTTTGAGGAGGAGGTTTCTGAGGAGACGAGGGCTGAGGAGGATACTGAAGAGGCTGATAAAGAATTTAGGGAAAGAATGTTTGATAATGCTCCTAAAAAGGCAGGAGACTTTTTTATTTCTGAGAAGGCGAAGTGGTGAACTTCTGATAGAATCTCGTTTTTGATAGGTTAATTTTTAATTTCTAAGGAATTTTATAGTTTAAGATAAGATTTATATAGGTGTATGTGCATATGCATATATGGTAAAAGTAATATCTTTGTCAGAGGAAGCTTACAGGAAACTTAAAATGTTAAAAGGAATCAGGTCTTTTTCAGAAGTAGTTGTAGATATGGCTGACAAGGAAATTAAAAAAAACACAAAAATAGATCTTAGTGAATTCTGCGGCATATGGAAGGGCGAGGAGGGGGATAGGATAGTTGAGGAATTGAAAGGATCTCGTAAGAATGCCAAACTTAGAGAGGTAGACTGGTGAGTTATTGTATAGATAGTAATATATCTGTTGATATTTTCAGAGGAGATAAGAAACTCTCTAATAGGCTTAGCTCTTTATTAGGTACAGGAAAAAGAGTGGTCGTTACATCTGTAACTCTATGTGAACTTTTTAAGGGTGCTTTTTTATATCATAGTTCTGAAGGGAAGGCTTTAGAGATTTTACGTTTTATAGATAATTTTGAGGTAATTAATATGAATATTGAAAGTTGTGAGGAATTTGGTAGAATGTATAAAAAGATGAAGGTTTCGGGTAAGATGATTCCTGAATTTGATTTAATGATAGCTTCTATAGTTAAAGCGAATAATCTTACTTTAATAACCAGGGATAAAAAGCATTTTATGGGTACAGGAATAAACTTAGAGATATGGTGAATCATAAGCCTTAAAAACTAAAGTTTTCTTTTGGAATTAAAATGGTTAAGGTAAAAGCTTCAAAACCTATTTCTGAATTGAAAAGGGGAGACAGAGTTAAGGTGGATGGGAAGGAGTTGGAGATAGATGCCCATTATGTTTTTGATGAGTATAAGGGAACTAAAGAGATGCTGATTGAGCTTTTTGATCCTAAGTCTAATGAAGATGATGGGGATTTTCAGATAAGATATTTTGATGATCAGGTTGAAACGAGTTTGAAACTTTATGAATTAAAGACTATCTTGTATGAAGAAGTTGAGATAAAGGGTATTGAGTGGTAATATGGGATTATTGAAGTTTTTAGGACTTTTGTCCAAGGAAGATGAAGAGTTTGTTGAACTTCCTAAACTTTATTGTGCTAATCCTAATTGTAGAAAGGAGTTGATTGGAGAAGGTTCCTTTGCTTATCATTCCGGGACTGGAAGGATTTTTCATAGAGACCATTATGATGGCAGAGTGGTTAGGGAGGGTCTTGTTGAAGGAATTCCCGAATACCTTTGGAGAGAGGATTTAGAAGCGCTTGCTAGAGAAGGAAAAGTTTCTTCTGGTGGTTAAATCCTATAAAGTAAGTTATATTAAGGTTTTTTTCTTTTGGATTTTGTGAAAATTGGTGATAAGGCGAAGAATGCAATACTTAATGTTATAGGAGTGTTGTTTTTGGTTTGGGGAATAGCTGCTGTTTTGAACAGCTTGTATTTGCTTAATCCTAATCAGATATTTTGGAACTGTTATATAGGTTTACTTCTTTTAGGGATAGGAATATTGATTAGAAATTCTAAGCTTGTTGGAGCACAGTTGGCTATATTGGGAATTCCTCTGATTGTATGGGATATTGATTTTATCTATTATCTAGTTTTTAATGATTCTTTATGGGGGATAACGGATTATATCTTTCTTACTCAGAGGCTTGCAGTTTCTCAGATTATAAGTTTACAGCACTTATTTACATTGCCTGTTGGTGTCTTTGCTTTGTATTTAATGAGGGTTAAGAGGTTTGATTTTTGGAAGGTTGCCTTGGTTCAGGTATCCCTGCTTTTTGTGGTGATTTCTGTTATGACTTCTCCTTATGAAAATATAGGGTGTGTATTTGAGTCTTGTTTGAGTGTTGATATTAGTGTTGCTTCTCATATCCCTTATAAGGTTTTATGGTTTGTTTCTTTCCTTGGGATGATTTTCATTATGAATTTTATTCTTTGGAGATTAAGATTTCTTAGAGATAGTAAAGTTGAAAAAGAGATGTTTGGCAAGGGTAGGTTTAAATAAGAGAAGGTTCTTAGGATTTTATGGCAGAGGAAAAGATGTCTAAGGATGAGATGATTGGATTTCATAAGGGAAGTTTGAATACTCTTGTTGCTGAGAGAAATGAGTTGTTGAAGATTGTTTCTGTGACCGAGCAGTTGATGCAGGCGCATATAAAGGAGCTTGAGAAATTAGGTGTTAAGATGGACAGCGTAAAACAGGATAAGAAATAATTACTTTCTTTTTACGGCTATAACTCTCTGGAAGAGCATGTTGTTTGGAATTTGAATTAGTTCTCCTTTTTGGTTTTTTATTGTTGTGAATACGGCTCCAATGTGGATTAGTTTTCCTTTTATTTTTTCCTGAGGAATTCTTATCTGATCTCCTATTCTAAATGGTCTTGTTATGAAAATCATAACACTTGCAATTATATTGCTTAAAAGGCTCCATACTGCGAAGAAGGCTATTGCGATTAGGGTGATTATTCCTGTAAGAAATATCCATATGTTTTCGAAATTCACTCCCCATATTGCTAGAATTGCTAATAAAAAAATCAGTATTGTGAAAGTATTCAGTATTTTTCTTATTAAGGAGGCTCTTGTTCTCCGGGATTTTTCTCTCGCTGCCCTGTCCAGGAAGCTGTTTATTGTAAAGAATATCACCAGGGCTATTATTCCTGAGATCATTGTTGCTATTATTTGGTTTGTCATTTATCTTATTTTGCAGAAATGTTTATTAAGTTTGCTATTAGTTTTGAGTTATGGACGGAGTAGTTCACTTTGAAATTCCTTCTGGGGATAAGGAAAGGGCTGGAAAGTTTTATGGAGAGGTATTTGGATGGAGCTTTGTTGATATGCCTGAGATGAATTATAAAATTGCTAGATCTGGAGAGGTTGATGAAAATAATATGATGAAAGAGAAAGGAGTGATTAATGGAGGAATATTTGATAGAGGGGATGGTCCTGTTAAAAGTACAACTATAATTATGAATGTTGAGAGTATTGATGAAACTCTTGAGAAGATTAAGAGGGCTGGCGGAGAGATTGTTAAAGAGAAAATAAAAGTTGGGGAAATGGGATATGTTGCATATTTTAAGGATACAGAGGGGAATATTAACGGTATCTGGGAAAATATTAGGAAATAATTTTTTTATATCTAAAGCAGTCGGTTGTATGGTCGTTTACCATTCCTGAGGCCTGCATGAAAGCGTAGCATATTGTTGAGCCTACGAATTTAAATCCTTTTTCTTTTAGTGCTTTGCTCATTTCATCTGATTCTTTGGTTTTTGCTGGTAATTCTTTTAGTGCTTTGAATTTATTGTTTATTGTTTTATGGTTTGTGAATTGCCAGATGTATTTGTTGAAAGAGCCGAATTCTTTTTGGATTTCTAGGAATTTATTTGCGTTTATTATTGCTGAATCTATTTTTAGTCTGTTTCTTATTATTCCTGCATTGTTTAATAGACGTCTTTTGTCTTTGTCAGTGTATTTTGCTATTTTTTCAGCGTTGAAATTATCGAAGGCTTTTCTGAAGTTTTCTCTTTTATTTAGGATAGTCTCCCAGGATAGTCCTGCTTGAAATGTGTCTAAAATGAGGTATTCGAATAAGATTTTGTCATCGTGCACTGGAACTCCCCATTCTTTATCGTGATATTCTATCATTAATGGATTTTTATTTCCAGCCCATTGGCAGCGAGTTTTCATTTATTTTGGTTGTAAAAATATTTAATAAGCTTTCTTGTTAGTCTTTGTGATGAAGGTAGAAGAGAAAGTAAGGGTTTATCTTGATAAGATAAAGAAAGAGAATGAAAGAATTAATGCTTTTATTGAGGTAAGGCCTGAGAAGGAGGTTATTGCTGAAGCTAAGGCTCTTGATTCTAAAAAGAAGAAAGGGAAGTTGCATGGTTATGTTTTTGGGATTAAGAGCAATATTAATGTTTCTGGATTGAGTTGTAGTTGTGCTTCTAGGGTCTTGGAGGATTATAGGGGTTCATATGATGCGAGTGTTGTTAAGAAGATTAGGGCTGAGGATGGACTTATTATTGGAATGTTAAATATGGATGAATTTGCATCAGGTACAAGTGGGGAGACTAGTGCTTTTGGTCCTGCTGAAAATCCTGTTGTTTCGGGTCACATTCCTGGAGGGAGTAGTTCTGGAAGTGCTGCAGCGGTTGCTGCTGGTTTTTGTGATGTTACTCTAGGCTCAGATACTGGAGGGTCTATAAGAGTTCCTTCTTCTTTTTGCGGAGTGGTTGGAATGAAGCCAAGTTACGGAGCTGTAAGCAGATATGGTCTTATTGATTTGTCTATGAGTCTTGATCAAATAGGTCCTTTGGGGAGAAGTGTTTCTGATGTTGAAAAGGTTTTTGAAGTTATTAAGGGGAAGGATGATAGGGATGCTAAAAGTGTTGATTTTAGTTCTGAGTTGGATAAGAGGAAACTTAAGATTGGAGTTGTTAGGTTGGAGGGTGTCGATTCTAAAATTCAGAAACATATAGATGATAGGGTTGAGGAAATTAAGAAGAAATTTAATTGGAGTTCCGAAGATGTTGAAATTGAAGGGGTTGAGTTGAGTTTACAGGCTTATCACGTTTTGGTTTGGACTGAGTTCTTTTCTTCTACTAGGAGATTTGATGGAAGAAAGTATGGCAAGAAGATTGAGGATTATTGTGGTAAGGAAGTTTTGCGTAGAATTTTAGGAGGTTCGGAGATAAGCAAGGCAGAGTTTTCGGGGAGGTATTATTATAAGGCGGTTGGGTTGAAGGAATTGATTGGAAGGGAGTTTGACAGGGTGTTTAGGAAGGTAGATTTCGTTGTGATGCCAAGTGTTCCTGTATTTCCATGGAAGTTGGGGAGTAAGGTTAGTTTAGAAGAGTTGTATGCGGTTGATGCTCTTGCTATCCCTGCTAATTTGGGAGGAGTTTGTGCTATTTCTATTCCTTGTGGGACAATTGGGGATAAACCTGTTGGGATGCAATTGGTTTGTGGAAAGGGCGAGGATAATAAGTTGTTGAGTATAGCTAAGGAAGTTGAAAGGTTGTTCTAGTTTGACGTTAAGTTTAAGAATGTCTTTTTGTATGGGTTTAAATGCGTGTTGGAAAGGTTGAGGTGGCTTTTTTGGGACATTCTGGTTTTATGATTTCTAATGGAATGAGGGTTGTTATTGATCCTTATAACGTTTCTGATAAAGTAGATAAGGCAGATTTAGTTTTAGTTACTCACAGCCATTATGATCATTGCAGCATAAAGGATCTTGAGAAGGTTTGTAAGTCTGGTACTATTGTTGTTATGCCTGCTGATTGTCAGAGCAAGGTAAATAAGATAAGAGGTATTGAGATGCAGGTTGTTGAGTCAGGTGATAAGGTTGAGGTTGGAGGTGTTAAAATTGAGGCGGTTCCTGCTTATAATTTGAATAAGGATTATCATCCTAAGAGTGAGGGATGGTTAGGTTATGTTGTAAAGATGGAGAATGTGATTGTTTATCATGCGGGAGATACTGATAAGATTCCTGAGATGCAGAAGTTGACTGGATATGGAAAACATGGAAATGAGTTTGTTGTTTTGCTCCCTGTTTCTGGGAAGTTTGTTATGAATTCTGAGCAGGCTGCAGATGTTGCTTCTCTTTTGAGCCCTCATTTAGCCATACCTATGCATTATGGTGCTGGTGTTGCCGGGACTGAGGAGGATGCTAGGCATTTTGCAGAGTTGTGTGAGGAGAAAAATATTAAGACAGAGGTTTTGGAAAGCCTTAAATAGTTTAAGTGATGCCATTATTTAATGGTATCTAGGGTTTCACATAATGGAGTTGTATCTTTTATTTTTAATGGAAGTAAGGTAGATATTGAAAATCCTAATTCTGATGAGGTTGAAGCGGTTCAACTTTATAATGCTGCTCGTGAAAGAAGAGAGAAGTTTGAATTTTGCAGAAGTTCTCAGCTTTATATGAATGCACAGGCTGACGAGGCTGAAAGGCTGAAGGGATTGAGGGAGATTTTGGCAGGAGATCCCAGGTATTCTCATCTTTTGGCAGATAATTAACTTTATAATAGCTTATAGTTTTGAGTTTTAATGAATACGTTTGAAGAAATTTGGGAGAAAATTAACTCTGCTGATAGGATTTTAATGACTTTGCATAAAGGTCCTGATGGAGATTCTCTTGGTTCTTGTACTGCTATGAAGTATGTTCTTGAGAAGTTAGGCAAGAAGGTTATTTTGATTAGTAGGGATAGTGTTCCTGAGAATTTTATGAAGTTTAGTTTTGCTTCTGAAGTTGAATATGGGAAAGATTTAGGTGATATGAATTTTGATGATTTTGATTTAGTTATTCTGTTGGACATAGCCAGTCTTAAGCAGGCTAGCGATATAGTTGATAGTCTGCAAGGAGTTAATTCAGTCAATATAGATCACCACCATACTAATGAAATGTATGCGAGTATGAATTACATTGATGCGAAAGCTTGTTCGGCATGTTCTGTTTTGATTAGATTTTTTAAGAAAGTTGGAGTTGAGTTTGATAAAGAG
>Ga0066639_10002304_pt1 | contig 16727 bp, 18 predicted proteins | sample CryGeyCG2114_010_2_FD_59504 | JGI IMG/M metagenome (GOLD analysis project Ga0066639, IMG submission 59504) | Groundwater microbial communities from aquifer - Crystal Geyser CG10_big_fil_rev_8/21/14_0.10 | ecosystem: Environmental > Aquatic > Deep subsurface > Groundwater | place: USA: Utah...
ATCGGATCAGGACCACTCCCACGTGGACAAGTGGTCAAAAAACTTTGGGAGTACATCAAAGCGAACAATCTCCAGAATCCAAGCAATAAGCGAAACATCATTGCTGATGAAAAGCTCCTTCCGCTTTTTGGTGGAAAGAAAGAAGTGACGATGTTTGAGATGACCAAGCTTGTGAGTGCACACTTGTCATAGTTATACATGGTGATGTAAAAAAATTGTATACGAAAAACCCCGATATTATCGGGGTTTTTTTATTTGTGAATTTTTCCCCATTTGAAATGCTACCGTCCAATAACATTTTCTACCGCTCCCCACGCGCTCTGCGCATCATCAGGAACAAGAATAAAAATCTCATCTCCACTCTTTGCGTGGTAGAAGGTTATTGATGCTTTGAGCACTTTGTACACTTTTCCGTTCACGAGAACACCCCATTGAAGTGAATCTGGATCCTGTACCAATTCGCCGTGAATCGTCCTTCGCACGACAGGCGCAATCTGCTTGTAAATGAATTTTCCACTATTGGTAATTGTCAATTTCATCATGTCGCCCTCCACTATTTTTGATTTGCTTGCATAGTTTGGAGGGACTGCATATTCTCTACCATCAGGGCCAATCATCTTTTCACCATTAAATACTCCTTCGACCACACGTTCACCACCATCAAGATACTGTTCATCTCTGGAATCGTGCGGACGGAATGCGAGCGTCGGTACGTGTCCATCGATTATTTGAAGCAATCCTTGCACGTCGCGTTCAATACTCAACAAACGTGATTTTATCTGTGCAACATTGATCAATGCTGACGGTGCATCTGATGGTACATCGTGATATGCATCATCAAGAAGCTTGGAATCGTTTGTGAGAGGTGTAGATATATCGGTTGTAGAAATCGTTTGCAGTTGATCGTCGGAAAACAAATCACTTGCACGGTCTGAAAGCACGGAGCCAAGCTGGTTCATAGTGTGTGTGTTTATGTTGATGTGAAGAGTGTATCAAAAAAATATGTATGCGTCTTTCTGGTAGTGGAAGAAGTGGGGATAGACTGTGAGGATTACAATGACGCTTCAATCATGTCTGTTTTGCTTCCTCCCTCACCACCACCAAGTTGTGTGCGTTCCAAAATTTCCGCTTCAACGATTGAGCGATCACGCCCATATTTCAAGCGAGCCAATTGCTTGATTGCATTTGCGAGTTCTCTGTTGCCCTGACGCGGTGGATGCGCACCCATGAGGAATGGTTTGCTCGCTTCATTGTCAATGAGCACTTTGGCATAAAACGAATACTGTGGTGTATTGAGCAAATCATACGCGCCAAAGACCGGTGCCATTTCTTTTGCCAGAATCTCCGCATCTTCAGGACCAATACGACCAATCATCATTGTCCCAACGTTTCCGAGTACTGCATCTTTGATATCACTTTTGCCTTTTTCATCGGTGAGTTGACCCATATATTGATGAGCGATGACCAAATCCAGTCGATACTTCCGCGCTTCAGACAAAATGGTGGAGATAGAATCTGTCACAAAGTTTTGGAATTCATCAATATAAAGATAAAAATCACTCCGGTCTTCTTCATGCATGTCTGCTCTTCCCATCGCCGCCATTTGCAATTTGGCGACGACGATCAAGCCAAGCAGTTTTGAGTTTACTTCACCGGTTCGGCCTTTTGCAAGATTGACCAAGAGAATTTTTTTGTTGTCCATGGCATCACGAAAGTTAAATCCGGATTTTTGTTGTCCCATGATATTGCGCATCATTTCATTGCTTACAAATCGTCCGACTTTTGAAATTAAATAACCAAGCATCTCTGATTTGTGGAAATCACTGGTCTTGGCCATTTCCTTTTCCCAAAATGCGCGCACCACGGGATCCTTCAACTTTACCAAATACGTCTTGACATAGTCATCATCCGTAAACATTCGTGGTATATCAATCACGGTCCCAGGATGTTCCAAATCCGCCATGAGGGTAAGCATGACATTGCGCATACTGTGCTCAAACATAGGACCGATCATTTCCGGTGGAAAAAGCTTGTAGAAGATAGAAATCATTTCCTGCACCGCAAAATCCTTTTGATCCTCAGTCTTTGCTTCAAGCATATTCAATCCAATCGGTCGATCCATATCTGATGGGTCAAAGAGGATCACATCATCAGCTCGATGCTTTGGAATGTGCTCGAGAATCGCCTCGACCAAATCACCATGCGGATCCACTATTGCAACACCATGTCCTGCCACTATGTCTTGAATCGCAAGATTGGCAACGGTAACGGATTTTCCACTTCCAGACTTTCCAATAATGTAGAGATGTCTTCGTCTGTCCGCCTCTTTCAAAAAAATTTCTTGTTTGATTCCACGATAATCGACAAAGCCAAGATTTAACCCCTCTGTTGGAAGATTGGTTGGTGGGGGAGCTTGTCTGCCGGAAAGCCATTTGATGTTTGGGGCTTCTGTGGAATGAAGGGGGAGATGCCAAAATGAGGCCATTTCTTCAGTATTGAGAATCAGACGATTTTTTTCATGAAACGATCGATAAATAAAATCGCGAATAATCTGTCCTTGTCGACTCGGGATGACAGCGGTAAACGAGTTGCCATAATGATAAACATTATATTGGGAAAAGGCGCTAATCAAATTGTCCAAGTGCATGCGAGCCAAATCCTCTTTGTCAGAAATACTCATGAGACGGATGGTAACATCCATCGCCCCTTTACTTATTTTCTGCTCAATCCCTTTGAGCATTTCCTCTTCCATACTGGAGAGTTGATACGGTTTTCCATTGTCCGTACCGAGCTCGTCTTTCTTTTTTGTACTCGCTGCTTCTCCAATCGCCTTTGTGGTTTTTCTCAATGCACGAGTGAGTGCAGAGCGCGCGGCAACACGTTCAAATTTCTCACCTTTCTTGACCTCGCGAACAATCTTGACACCGACCCGTCGCCAGCGTTTGTGCGCGCTTCGTACCACAAATTGAACGGCCAACGAGCTGTTTTCTTCATGCACTTTTGCAAGTACATTCAAGACCGAGGACAAAGGATCAGACTCCATGTTTTTGTAGGTCTTGAATGGAAAGATATGACGTCGCTGATCTTTTAAGTACGCGCCGACAATGGTGCTTTTTTCATTAAAAATATTATAATCTGTCATCTCTGTAATCTGAGCGTAAGGATATTGTGCGTGAATCTGTTGTTCGATAAATTGGCGGAATCGAAGCGGAAGATCCACATAGAAATAAATCAACGAGTTGTCCGCAATGAGTTCAAATGAGAAGTAATCGTCTCGTCCTTTGAGCCAGCGAAAGAATCCTCTTTGTGCCTTGATGCCTGCGATGGAAGCAAAAAAAGTCTCGGTAATACCGATCTCTTCTTTAATTTGTTCGAGGCGGTCGACATTGGTGGATTGATTGCCCTGTCCTTCCATTTTCCGTTCTTTTGGAACCATAATTTGCAAGACGATGCGGTTGAATGATTTTGCCTCTTGATTTTGGGAACGAAAAAATGCGCGGAGAAGAAAAAGCACACCAACAATCACGAGGATCACAATACCAATCATGAGCGTAAAGAAGAGCCTGAGTTCATCAGCAGACGGGGGAGTGAATATCGTCACGTTGGTGGACGCAGTAAATTGTAACATGAGCGCGAGCATACGCATGTGCTATTTGCGATTTCCACGAGATCGTGAAAGGGTGATAATTTTATCTGTCTTGATCTTTGCTTCTTGCTCCAAAAAGAAACGATTGATGCCTGGGAGAAGCCGAAGCCACTCCAAAATCAGGCGAAATATTTTTTTGACTTTTACATGTCCAGACTTTAACATATCTCGAACCTTGAATGCGGTTTCTTCTCCCTTCAGTTTGAATTCCTGCTGTTGGACTGGCGTGAGTTCTTTGAATGCATCTTCAAGCCCTTCTTCCATCACCTTTTCAATTTCCATACTTACCTGATCGCGGACTTGTGGAATCGTGGTGGTTTTTTGTTTGGAACGTTTGAGCTTTTGTGTCAATCCGTTCATAATTTCATCTATCGGACCTTGCTCACCTTCGGATTGTTTTTGTTTCTGTTCGCGAATATGTTCTGTATGTTGTTCATGGTTTACAGACAACAAATCACGCTCAGGCGTGTGATGTGCGAGCGCGTCCGTGTTCGGATGGATTTGTTCTGATGTAATTTTTTTATCCTGCATATTTCAAAAAAACCGCTGGTCATTCCGTATACATGCGGTGCGACAGGGTATAGTATAACAAAAAAAACCGAAAAGGTCTTGTATGTGTGTATAACAATCGTTTATTCATCAGTAAACTCCCGATACAGACGTGCCAGTTCTTTGGTTTTTTCAAATCCGGTCGGAAACACGACATCATCTATTTGCTGAATCGGCATCACGTTCATGAGGGTGCTGGTAAGAAAGCATTCATCAAATGTATGAATGGCGGATAGGGGAATGTCTTCCTGACGAATTTTGAATACCCCTTCTGATTGTTCGAGAACAATTTTCTTTGTGATTCCCATCAGTGTTTTTTCGTTTGGGGGAGAATACAGTGTATTGCCTTTGATTGCAAAAAAATTACACCGAGAACCTTCCCGAATACACTCATCCGCATCAATCATGAGCGCTTCAAACGCGTCTTGTCGCTTTGCATCTCGGAGCGCGACGAACGAGAGCAAGAGATCAGTGGTTTTGGCAGTCGGGAATCGTCGTTCGCCTCGGTAGGTAATAGTTTTGACACCGTGCGAATAGTACTCGTTCGGATAATACGTGACACCTGTGACAGGGAAAATGTACACGTTCGCCATATCGCTATCAGGATCACCGATAAGAAGGATACGCAGAAGGACATCTTTTGGCTCTGACGCGGAAATCAACATGGCAATCCAATCCAACACCTCTGCGACTGAAAATTGGTGGTTCAGTCCGATAACCCGTGCTGATGCAAACAACCGATCTACATGAAATTCTGCAAAAAATGGTTTTCCTTGAATCACTTTGAGGGATGAATAGACCGCGAAATCAAAATAATACCCTTTGTCCATGAGTGGAATACCGGTGTTGTCGCGATCTATGATGTCGCCGTTGTGGATGGTGGGGGTTATAGGATTACAAAGAGAATGATGTAATTATTTGTTGGACTGTGGCAAGATCGTTGTGATCTTTGAGATAGACCGCTTTTAGTGCAACATCAGTGGCAGATCCAAGGCTCACACTCTCCACATCCGCATCAGAAACCTCAATATCAGCACGCATAATTTTCATATTGTATTGATTCAACACCTCATCAGAACCAGTAATCGCTTTTGAAGAAAGTACGAGCGAGGATACGTTACTACCATCCCAGTGCCATGTGTGTGGGAAGTGAATCGTGAATCCGTACGCTTTGTGTGTGAATATCCCTGACATATCTGTCGTCTCAGAAGGCATTGTCAATACATCTGCCGTCATGGCTGTTTCTTCTTCCATCTCTATTTCGTCAGGCGCGCTTGTGACAGGCATTATTTCTGATTCCATACTGTCTGACTGATATTTGTCAGTCACAACAATATCAGACGACGGCGTGGTGTCTGCTGGCGCGGTCGTTTTGTTTGACCAGAGATAGAGGACGGCGACGGCGAGGATTGCAATAATCCAATACGTGGTGTTTTTTTTCATAGCATTGGTGCTAGTAAATAAATAGAGAATAAATAAACATTATCCATTGTGTGATACAGATTGTCCGTCTGTTTGATCAGATACAGCAAATCCCAGTGATGAGATTTTTTCTCGAAGCCGATCCGCTTCTTGCCAATCTTTTTCCTCGCGTGCAACGGTGCGTTGATCAAGAAGCAGTTGTACTTCTGTGGGAATATCTGTTGGTATGCTCGGCGCGTGTTCGTGGAGATTCAAACCAAGAATTTTGTCCATGGCCATCACCATTTCTTGATTGACTTTTTTATCCTTCAATCCTGTGGACAGAATAGCAAGCCCCTGCGGAATATTCAAGTCATCATTGACCGCAGACTCAAATTCATGCAAGACTTTTGGGTCATCTTGCGTCGTTTCATCAATCTGCGTGATTCGCTGACGCAGGCGTTTGAGTCCTTGTTCAGATGCGTTGAGTGCCTCCCACGAAAAGGACAGTTGTTTGCGATAATGCGCCTGTAAAAGAAAATAGCGGTAGGCAAGGGGAGAATACCCTTTTTCTTTGAGAACTGCAAGGGTGATAAAATTATCCTCTGATTTGCTCATCCTCGCCTCACCAACATTCGTGTTATTCTCATCATCATTCGTACGATTCGCAATAAGCAGGAATTCACCATGTATCCATGTGGTTACCCACGGTTTTTTGCCGGTCGCGGTTTCGGCTTGCGCGATTTCATTGGTGTGATGTATTGGAATATGATCCACACCGCCACAATGAATGTCAAACTGTTCTCCGAGATACTTCATTGCCATGGCAGAACATTCTATGTGCCAACCCGGAAATCCACGCATGCCAAACGCATCCCATTCCATTTGTCTGTCATCTTCCGGCTTTGAGAACTTCCACAGAGCAAAATCGTGCGGATTGCGTTTCTCTCCCATCTCCACGCGTGTTCCTTCTTGTAAGTCCTGTTTGTCCAGTCGCGCGAGCTTTCCGTAGTCGTCAATTTTTGTGGTATCAAAATAAATGCCGTCCGATGTGGTATAGGTTACTCCTTTGTTTATCAGTATTTGCACGTGATCAATTTGTTCTTGAATATGATCCGTGGCTTTGCACCAGATCGTGGGTTCTAAAATGTTTAGGTCACGAAGATCTGATTGGAATGCGTTTGTAAAAAAAGAGGCAATGTCCCATGCAGACTTTCCCTCGCGTTTCGCGCCTTTTTCCATTTTGTCCTCGCCCTGATCCGCGTCGTCCGTGAGATGCCCGACATCGGTGATGTTCATGACATGCCTCACATCATACCCATGATATTTTAATGTTCTCCGGAGAATATCTTCAAACACATAGGTGCGAAGATTGCCAATATGGGCATAATGATATACGGTCGGGCCACAGGTGTAAAGATCGACATCCTTGCCATGAAGTGGAACAAAAGTTTCTTTTTGGTGAGTGAGTGTATTGTGTAGTTTGAGCATAGACGATGGATTTGTCATAAGTATAATAGTAATATGTTTTGTTGTAAAGATAGGAAGACAGGGGATTCACTATACTCAGAGATATGCGTGTGGTACAATGTGTGATATACTTTCTTTACTATGAAATTATTTTATAAGGAACAAGGTCATATCGGCGTTGACATCGGTGCTCATGGCATCAAGGTTGTTGAATTATACAAGAAAAAAGATCGTCCACTCTTGTGGACGTATGGTATTTTGGATCAGCGACTTGATATTCATATTCCGGATCCACCTGCAGAGGTTGAGATGAGCACAAATGGTCAGCGTGGTGGAAACAGTCAAAAAAAAATCTTTCCTGCAAATGTGCTTGATGATCGTCGGGTCAAAGAATATGGAGGGCTACTAAAAACATTATTGAAACAATCAAACGTCACATCTACACACGCGACGGCAAGTCTTCCCGTCTCATATATTTTTCATGCTGTGGTAACACTGCCCCGCGTGGACAAGAAGGATGTGGATCGTTTGGTTCGTGCAGAAATCAAGAAAATGCTTTCTCGTCCAGTGGAGGAAATGCAAGTTGTCCACCAAGAAATTCCTTCTGTTACCAATCCCGGTACTGATGCAAACGTAACACAAAATACACCTGTTCGGTATCTCGTGACGGCAGCGCCAAAAGAACTTATTGGGTTTTATAGCACAATATTTGCCGGAGCAGGATTGGAGCTTCGTGAGCTTGAGACAGAAGCGTTTGCACTGGAGCGATCGCTTGTTGGCAAAGACACGGGCACGGTGATGGTGGTCGACATAGGAGCGGAACGAACGAACTTTTTTATCATTGATCAAAGTCTACCCATCACTCATCGAAGTATTCAGATGGGTGGGGATACAATCAACGAAAAACTTGCTGAGATGTTTGATATTGATATGGCAGTGGCAGGCAAAATTAAATATGACATTGCGCGCCTACGCGCCGATTTTATTCAGACCGACGCGTTTTTTTCTATTACTGATCCTATTATCAAAGAAATCGAATATAGTTTTGACTTGTTTTTGCATCAATCAGGACACGAAGAAAAACGACCGGAAAAAATTATTTTGACCGGTGGCTCGGCGCTGTTTCCTTTTATCCAAAAAGACATCGCGCGCGCATTTCCTATGAAAGTATTTGTAGGAGATCCGTGGGCACATGTCGTGTATCAACAAGATTTGAAAACCATTTTGGGATCGATCGGCCCACGAATGGCCGTAAGCATTGGGCTGGCACTACGACACTTCAATGACTGACCTATCCACAGCTGTATTCCTGCATTTCTATAAACCTGCTATACTTTCTATAATCAATCACAACCTCTTTCAAGAATCCTATGGGAGAAGATAAAAAAATTCATGTTCTGCTTGTCGAAGATGACACGTTTTTGGCAAACATTTACAAAACAAAATTTGAAATGGAAGGTTTCAAAGTGACCGTTGCGAGTGATGGGGAAGCAGGATTGACAACGGCAAGGAAAAAGAAACCAGATATCATTCTCCTAGACATCCTTCTCCCAAAAATGGATGGATTTGTAGTATTGGCGGAACTAAAAGGCGACAGTGATGAGAGTGTCAAAAGCATTCCTGTGATTCTTCTTACCAATCTGGGACAGAAAGATGATGTCGAGAAGGGGATTGAACTTGGTGCGGTCGATTATCTTATCAAGGCACACTTCAAACCATCAGAAACCGTTGACAAAGTCAAAAAAACGCTTGGAAAATCATAGGTGTTGTCATGAGTGTTTTTCACGTTTGCGTGGAGCACACCCATGAGATAAACCAATGGTTTATCGAGCTTAGTACGTCTTATCTCTTAAAGAGAGGGGGTGATTACATGAATAAGAAAGGGTTTACTCTTATCGAGCTTTTGGTCGTGATTGCTATCATTGGGCTGCTTTCAACGTTGGCAGTGGTAGCTTTGGGATCGGCTCGTGAGAAGGCTCGTGATTCAAAACGTTTGTCTGACTTAAAACAAGTTCAGACCGCGCTTGAATTGTATTACACGGACAACAATGGATACCCGACAGCATCATCAGTGACATTGGGTAGTGGAAACTACGCGTGTTTGAACGCTGGCGGATTTGCTTCATCAAGTTGTCCTAGTGCGTACATGGGTCAGGTTCCAGCAGATCCAGGTCCGACAGCATATGTGTACACATCCGCGGCAAGTACAACATATTCAATCACCGCAACGCTTGAAGGACCAATGGGTGGTTTAACAGAAGGCGATATTGTGGCAACACCGTCAGGAATCGCAAAGGTATCACCATAGTATTCAAGTATCCAAAAAATCACTCCTTCAGGGGTGATTTTTTTGTTTGTGTGGTATACTATACGTTGAAATATAAAATAGGAAATTGGTTCCGCGTTATGCGGTCCGCCATTCGGACGGACTCCGTCCAGAGGCGTGAGGATCCCGCTGAAGCGGGAGGATTGATTGATGTATGACACGTATATATTTTTTTGTTTTGGGAATTATACTCGGCAGTTTTCTCAATGCATGGGAGTGGAGGATTTCGGTTGGTAAAAGTATTGCCCGTGGTCGTTCTGTTTGTACGAAATGCATGAGCCAGCTTTCATGGTATGACAACATTCCTGTTGCCAGTTTTGTGTTCCTTGGAGGAAAATGTAGACAATGCAAACAAAAAATTTCGTGGCAGTATCCGATTGTTGAGATTACGAGTGGTCTACTGTTTGCATTTGTCTTTTGGTTTTATACAAACGGGAGTGACCTCTGGTCTCTGGATTCCAACACATGGCTTTTCATTCTTCGTGATTTCCTCATTGTCTATTTTCTCTTGGCTATCTTTCTCTACGACCTGAAGCATCAAATGATCTTGGACAGGTTTACACTTCTTCCTGCTGTTGTTATTTTTTTTATTAACACAATAATCTTTCAATCTTTCCCAATTCAGTCGGGAAGTAATCTTTTCCCGCATTGTGCGGGATCCAGCTGTGGCGGGACAATCTTCTCAATGACACTTGGTGTACTCATCGGCGGTGGATTTTTTCTCGCGCAATATTTGGTGTCAAAAGGAAAATGGATTGGAGGTGGGGATATTCGGCTTGGTGTTTTTATGGGAGTGATACTTGGTTGGAAATTGGTTGTCGTCGCGCTGTTTTTGGCGTATATTGTGGGTGCGTTGGTGAGTGTTCCGTTGCTTCTCTTGAAAAAGAAAACACTGGCAAGTCGTGTGCCATTTGGGACATACTTGACGGTGGCGACGGTGGTGGTTATGTTTTTTGGGGAGAAGATGTTGGATTGGTATTTGGGATTGGTGGTATGACATGTAGTATATAACATGTAACACGTAGCATGAAACATATAACATGTAGCATTGAATATTGAAAATATAGCATATAACATGATAGATTTCTTTTACAACAGAACGAAGCCGTGGAGATTTGATGATGTTCTCTCGTTTATCCGAGAACATTTTGAAGTTCACGATGGTGTTGCGTATAGAGTGGGGAATACGCGCAATAGTACAGATGAAAACCAACGCGCACTCATTGTGCTTGCGTATGGGCAACTGATGAATTATTCGTTCAAACAAGTGAAAGCGTTGTTTTCCGAACATGATCATTTTGCTATCGCCATGCCGGAGACGAGGCAGGGACGGAATATTTTGGAGGTGAATAATTTTTATGAAAAATTATTGGCAGAAGGACATGATCCAAATGTGAAAATAAATGATTTTCCTGAGTTTTTTGAAATCCCAAGTGATGTCTTAATACTAAAATAATTATTCCTGATATGAAAGTATCTATCGCGGAGGCGCGATCTGTCGTTGAAAAAATTTTCCAAAAAAACGGTCTGACCAAAAGGCAGGCCGAGATTGTGGCAGATGATTATATAGAGGGGGAATTGCTTGGAAAGACATCGCACGGGTTGTCGGCCATGGTGACTGGGGTGTATGGCGCGCAATTTATTTCAATTTCAAAGAAATCAATACAAGTTGAGTGTCATAAAAATGCGTACGCGCGTATCAATGGAAATCAAAACCCAGGACAACTCGTTGCTGATAAAGCGCGCGCGTTGGTGGTGAAAAAAGCAAAAAAATACGGCATTGGAATGGTCGGAACACACAATACCCTTTCATTTTTGAGACCTGGGAGCCAGGCAGAGTATATTTCAAGATATGATTTGATCGCTATTATTATTCACAACGGTGGTGAACCGCTCGTTGCCCCTCATGGGGGAGTGGATCCATTGTTGAGTACGACACCAATAGGCTTTGCCATACCTACAGCATCTCTACCGATTGTGGCGGATTTTGCAACGTCTGAAAAAGCATGGGGTGCTGTCCGTTTGGCGCGAGCCGGAATAAAAAAACTACCAGAGAATGCTTTTTTGGATAGGATTGGGAACAGTACCATTGACGTGAAAAATGTTTTTTCAGCACTTCCTTTTGGTGGAATAAAGGGGTTTTCTCTTGGAATTCTTTTTGAAATTCTGACTGGGTCACTGGTGGGTTCTCCTATGGGCGTTCACAAAAAATTTATTCAAGGCAGGGGGAAAGACAGATCAACAAGCGATGTATACAGAGGCGCAATATATATTGCTATTGATCCGTCCAAGTTTGTCAACATCAAGAAATTCAAGAAAGAAAATAGTATGCTGGTGAATGAACTAAAATCCTCACGAAAAATGAAAGGTGTGAAGGAAATTATCTTGCCTGGAGAAAAAGCGTATGCATTGAAAGAAAAGCATGTGAAGCAAGGGTGGTTTGATGTGGATGATGGAGTGTGGGAGAAGATAAGAGAGCTTTAGTCTGTTTGTAGTGAGGACACAGATTTCCATGATTACCTCAGATCCACCAAGATTATGAATGAGCAAGAAATAAATGAAATCACACGCAAGATAATCAGGGCATACTACAATGTCTACAATACGTTGGGCTATGGATTTCTTGAAAAAGTTTACGAAAATGCAATGATTATTGAATTGCCAAGAGTTGGATTGCATGGACACAGACAAGTTCCCATAGAGGTAATGTATCTTGAACAAAAAGTCGGATTTTATATTGCAGATATTATTGTTGAAAATCTTGTTATAGTGGAGCTGAAAGTATCGGAAGCATTGAGGCCTGAGCATGAGGCACAGCTGTTGAATTATCTTCAGGCGACAAATAAAGAGTATGGTCTGCTTCTTAATTTTGGAGTGAACCCTGAAATAAGAAGAAAAATTTGGACCAATCAATATCATGGATAATCTTGGCAATCATGGAAATCTGTGTCCTCAATTTCATTATGAAAAAAAGAATCAAACAACTCACATCCCAAATCAATGATCTTCGCCACAAGTATCATGTGCTCAATGATCCCTCTGTGACAGACGCGATGTATCAAGGGCTGATGGATGAGCTTCGGAAAATTGAGGCAGAGCATCCGGAATTGATTACCTCGGATTCTCCCACGCAACGCGTGGCAGGCGCGCCATTGGAGAAGTTTGAGAAAATTGTCCATACCATTCCCCAATGGTCGTTTGATGATGCGTTTGATAGAGAAGATTTGAAACAATGGGAAGAGCGTAATTTGAAAATATTGGAAAAAGAACTTGGCGCGCGTCCGAGAGATGTATCGTATGTGGCAGAATTAAAAATTGATGGACTCCACATGGTATTGACGTATGAAAATGGGCTTTTGAAAAATGCTGCGACGCGTGGCGATGGAAAAATAGGAGAGAATGTTACCGCGAATGTGAGAACAATTCAAAGTGTTCCAATTCGTCTGACCGAGCCTGTTTCTCTGGTGGCGGAGGGTGAGGTATGGCTTGGTGAAACAATGCTAAAGAAAATTAACGCGGAAAGAATGAAACAGAATGAACAGGTATTTGCAAATCCGCGAAACGCAGCTGCCGGGACCATTCGTCAGCTTGATCCAAAGATTGTTGCAGAAAGAAAACTTGTACTCACCGCGTATGATATTTCCGGTGGAGAAAACCACGCATCGCAAGCCGACGAATTACTCCGTTTGAAAAAGCTGGGATTCAAGACTGATATAAACTGGCACGTGTGTAAAGATGTTGATGACATCATGAAACAATACGCTTTGTGGAGTGAAAAACGAACATCACAAGAATTTTGGATTGACGGAATTGTGGTAAAAATAAATGAAAAAAAGTATCAAGAACTGCTTGGATTTACCGGCAAATCACCGAGGTGGGCAATCGCGTTGAAGTTTCAGGCAGAGCAGGGAACTACAAAGATTCTTGACGTGTATTGGCAAGTGGGGAGAACCGGTGTGCTCACGCCGGTCGCGCGTATGAAACCGGTCAAACTCGCGGGGACGACTGTCACGCACGCGACTCTCCATAACTTTGATGAAATACAACGCCTTGGCGTGCGTGTTGGCGACACAGTTGTGGTTGAAAAAGCAGGGGATATTATTCCAAAAGTAATACGTGTATTGGAAAAAATGAGAAGTGGAAATGAAATTAAGATTAAAAGATTAAAAGAATGTCCTGCCTGTGGCAGTATGATTGAAAGATACGAAATTGAAGCGGGAAGCGGGAAGCGGGAAGCGGGAGTAGCGTTGGTCTGCATGAACAAACAGTGCTATGGACAAGAAATAAAAAAGACTATCCACTTTGTCTCCAAGCAGGCATTCAATATTGATGGGATGGGTAAGAAGATTGTGGAACAGTTGGTGAATGAAGGATTGATTCGTACTGTCGCAGATATTTTTTCTTTGACCAAAAGTGATGTGGAACCGCTGGAACGGTTTGCGGAGAAATCCGCGGAGAATTTGATGGACGCGATTGAGAAATCAAAAGAGGTTAGTTTGCCAAGATTTTTATTTGCACTTGGCATTGGTCATGTGGGAGAGGAGACAGCGATTGCGCTCGCAGAATATTTTTCCGTCAAAGACGGACCATCCTTTGGCTGGGGGACTGTAGAAAAAATTGCAAAAGCACGTGTGGAAGACCTTGAAGACATTGACGACATTGGTCCCCGTGTTGCAAGATCAATTGTTCAGTGGTTTCAGGATGAACATAGCACACAGTTGATTGAGGAATTAAAAAAGAACGGAGTAAAAATTATGGGAAGTGGCAAACGGGAAAAGGGAAACGAGAAATTGAGTGGAAAGACGTTTGTCTTGACTGGCACATTGTCCACGATGACACGAGATGAAGCAAAACAAAAAATCCGTGCGCTCGGTGGAGATGTGTCAGGTTCTGTAAGCAAAAAGACCGATTATGTCGTGGCAGGGGAGAACCATGGGAGTAAAGTGAAAAAAGCTGGAGAGTTTGGAGTAAAAATTATTGAAGAAGCTGATTTTATCAAGATAATCACCTAGACAAACTATCTATAAATCTATGGACTCTGAATCAAATAGGAAAGAAGAAATAGCCAAGTACGACCAAATCAAAAAAAATCCTTTGTTTGTTGAATTATGTACGACTGTTTTTGAAAAGACCTCTCAAGTGGAAAACGTCTCAATGAAAAGTATCATCATTGATATGCTTGGGAATATAGAGATTTTGATGGATGTGCGCCCAGGTTTTACTTTGGAAGATGTGATAGAAATCATTCTGAAAGTCATACAAAAAGACAAGATAGATTGTGTTGAAGAAACTCGTAAAAATTGGCGAGGATTGTTGAAAAAGGTGGATCAAATATTGGAATTTGGTGAAGACATAGATATTGCTAAGGGAGGTGATGATGAAGGAATTGCCCGTGGTTTAGCAGAAAATCCATTTGGAACAGTGAACCTTGAAGAATATACGGGAAATTTATGGGATCCAGATCAGATTATTAGAGATAGGAGAGAATCGAGAAAAAGACTCGGTTTAGGCAATGGAGGAGAGGATGAGAAACCCAATTAAAACTTTGCACACAATTTTGATTATTTTTTAAAAAAAAAATACCACCAACAGTATCGGTGGTGTTTTGATATAGGAAGGGCGTAAATAAACAAATGAAACTCACGCCCTAATTCCATCACTCGGCGCGATATGCGACGAGTGACTAGAGGTACGGCTCGTAGCCAGCACACTCGCGGTAAAAGTAATCCGCTTATCACGGACCACGCGCGAACCCGCATCAATTTTATCATGTGGTGAAAACACCGTCAAAAAAAAGTCCCTGTGGATAGTTTGCCAACGCATTCAAAATTTGGTAGACTGTGTATTATGAAACTTACCACGCATGAAATTGAACAAATCGCCACTCTTGCGCGACTGGATTTGAGAGAAGAGGAGAAACAAAGGTATGCCGATCAACTGTCGGTGGTTTTGGAATATATTGATGTACTCAACGAAGTCAATACAGATGGGGTGGTGGAGACGACACAGGTGACGGGTTTGGAAGATGTCATGAGACAAGATATGGTGGTGTCATGTGATGAAGGGACAAGAAATAATATTGTTACCGCGTTTCCTGAGAAGGCGGGGGAGTTGCTGAAAGTGAAAAAAGTTTTTTCCTAAAATATAATGTTTATGACACATAAGATTCTCTTGTTGTTAAAATATTTTCTACAAGGCATTTTAATCTGGTTTGTTTGCCTTGTGATGCTCGTCGTATATAGTCTTATTGTTTTTTACTTTTTCAATTGGGGCAATGATGACTCTCCTCTCTACACACTCCTTGATTTTATGCTTGGAAATTGGTTTTCTTTCAGGGCTAAGTGGTTTCCTGCGTTTTTATTTGGATTTGTATCCTTGTTTACCCAGACATATCTATTTAGAAAAAGATATTTAAGAATGACATCTGAACAGAACAATGTTGGAAGTATAGCAATGTTTATTTTTACAGGGGTTTCTATTGTCACTGCATTCGTATCACTCTCAGTAATTTCTTGGTCTCTCGAGCATCATATGATGTATGGAATATTTGGAGATATTGGAGGGTTGATAACAATTCCTACTGCCATGATTGTGATAGGTACCCTTGGGGGCTTGATAGCAAGCAGAGTGTATATTTATAAAAAAAAGAAAGTTAAAAAAATACAAATTGATCAGAATCTTACGGAATAAAACAAAATTGAATCCGATTTCTTTCCTATATGAATTTGAATGAGCTCACAATTTTTGAAGCACGAAAAGGTCTTGATGCTGGACATTTTTCATCGGTTGAACTCACGACAGCATGTTTGCGTCGAATTGAGGAGAGGAATCCGTTGCTGAATGCATTTGTGACCATCACAGCGGATTTGTCAATGGACGAAGCAAAAAAAGCAGATCAACAAATTGCTCGAGGAGAGCAAACGGCATTGACGGGCATTCCATTTTCTGTCAAAGATGCTATTTGTGTGGAAGGTGTTCGTTCTACTGGATCTGCGACAATTTTAGATAATTATATTTCCCCATACGAGGCAACAGTTATTTCAAACATAAGAAAACAGGGAGCAGTGTTGGTAGGGAAAACAAATTGTGATGCGTTTGGTCATGGTGCCAGCAATGAAAATAGCATGTATGGAGCAGTAAAAAATCCGTATGATCTCACAAAAGTTTCCGGAGGATCCAGCGGTGGTTCTGCAGTTTCTGTTGCCGATCATCAATGTTTATTTTCTATAGGTGAGGATACTGGTGGGTCTATTCGTCAGCCAGCGTCATTTTGTGGAATTGTCGGCCTTCGTCCAAGCTATGGCAGAAACTCTCGATACGGCATTATGCCGATGG
>Ga0066639_10002305_pt1 | contig 16722 bp, 15 predicted proteins | sample CryGeyCG2114_010_2_FD_59504 | JGI IMG/M metagenome (GOLD analysis project Ga0066639, IMG submission 59504) | Groundwater microbial communities from aquifer - Crystal Geyser CG10_big_fil_rev_8/21/14_0.10 | ecosystem: Environmental > Aquatic > Deep subsurface > Groundwater | place: USA: Utah...
CCTTAATGGCAGCATCCTCAGGGGCCATACCATCTTCCATGTAGCGCACAACATTGTCAGAAACGACCACAGCATCATCTACCAGCATTCCGCTCACAATGATAAGGCCCAACAAAGAAATAAGGTTAATGGTATAACCTTGCATATTAAAAATGCTCATTGTGCCCAAGAAAGATAACAAAATTCCCGAGGAGCACACCAGAGCCACACGCCAAGGCAAAAATAAGCTGAGAGTGATCGTGACTAAAATCAAACCCAACAAAAGGTTTGTACCTAGAATGGAAATACGACGGCGAATAAACTCAGAAAAATCGTTTGTATAATCAGTAAAAACTTTTCCAGAATACTTGGCTTCAAAGCCCTTCATGGTCTCTTTTAATTTATCAACCACAGTGATAGCATCAGCCTTCTCTTTTTTAAGAACAGTCAACACCAAGGCGGAACGACCATTGGTGGCATTCAAGGTCGTCGCTTTAACTAAATCCCAGGTGACTTTTGCGACGTCTTTGACTCGAATGGCACGTCCTAATTCATTGGACCTCACCACTGTATTTTGAACATCTTCAAGAGTTTTATACTCGCCAACCGTCCGCACAATTCGTTCTTTATATTGAATACTATCTTCCTTCGCTTCAATAACACCTGCAGGAATAGAGCGGTTTTGTAATTTCAGCGCACTGATGAGTTCATCTAAAGAGATTGAGTAGCGTTGTAACTTACCTGGGTCTGCCTCAATACGAATCTCCAGGTCTCGAAGCCCCTTATGAACAACCTTTGCAACTCCAGGTATAGCCTCAACAACCTTTTCTAGCTCTTTCGCAACACTTCGTAGTTCCAGATCAGGCATCTCACTACTAATATGAATTTCAATAATCGGGGATTGCTTACTTTCGATAGATGTCACCAAAGGATCTTCAACACCCTCTGGCTTTTGAAAGCGATCCACCACATCTTTAATATCGCTTTTTCCCTTTGCTTCTGTTGTTTGATCAGGATCTAGTTGCGCAATAATGTAACTACGACCCTCAATAGAGGTGGAGCGAAGTTTTTTAATTCCATCCACCTCTTGCATGTCTTGCTCAATAGGATTGGTCACTAGCTTTTCAACTTCTTCTGGAGAGGCACCGGGGAACAAAGTTTGTACTGTTACAATATCAAAACTAACATTTGGAAAAACCTCACGTCGAATAAGAAGCAAAGAGGTTACGCCTATAATCACTACAAACACAGAGATAAGATCGCCAAATAATTTCTGACGGACAAAGAAGGAAATAAGACTCTTCATATTAGTTCACTCCAGATAGATTCACATTTTTTTGAGACTCAACCATCTGCTCCAAATGAATCTGCATTTTAGAAGTCAATCTTAACAGTCTCCAAGCAGACAATCTTCTTTGTAGATCGCTAGAAAAATAGAGCAGCTCAGCCTGTGTGGCATCATCTCCAGCTTGGATCACATTAAAAGTTGTTGTTCTTCCTACTTGGAAACGTCGTGATTCCAAAGAGGTGCGCTTTTGTTGGTCATGATATGCCTGCTCTAAATCTATGTGACTTGCCTGTAAACGTTCAAAGTTTTTACACTCGTTGATCCAGTCCGTTTTCAATTGTCCTTTAGCTTGTGAAGTGGCCGCCTCCGCCTTGACTTGCTCAGCAATACTAGCACTCACTTGAGCTTTTTCGGCACTCATCTCAAGGGGCATGCTAAAAACCACTCCAATACTAAATGAGGGATGGTGATTTCTTTTCACCTCATCAAAACTCACATCTCGTGAAGCATCGATCCCATTGTTCACAAAGCCAGCTTGGAGCTCTAGGTCTGGTTTGGCATCCATTTTTGCCTTCTCTAAAGCATTCTCAGCGGCAGCCTTTAATAATTGTGATTTTTGTACTGAAATACTATTTTCTGGGGCTGGTCCACTACAAAGTCCTTTGGCTCTTTCTAAGGCGCTATCAAGCTGTAGCGGCACAAGCTTCGCATCAATATTAAGCCAGCGATCAGGCAATTTTAACATCACCACTAAGTTACGCCACCTATCCTGTAAGTTTTGATCATTTTGAGATTTCTCATTTTTTGAAAACAAATAGGCGGAGCGTACTTGTAAATAATCCTGCTCTTCCGAAGTCCCCCTGTTCAGTTTAATTTTTGTTGTGTTCAGCAACTGCTCTCTTCTTTTCAGAGACTCATCACTGGCCTTTGCTCTTGCCTGAGCTAACCAAGCATCGTAGTAAATTTGTATCAACGAATAGGCCCAATCGAGGGTGGAGTCCTCTAATAGCAACTTCTGAGCTTGAGACTTTTGTTCCCCTGACTCCAAATAACGTCGAGTTCCGTATCCAAAACTGTCTTTCCATAAATTTTGTGTCAGGTAAATCGTGGATGTGGTTTCAAAATAAGGGGCCGTGTTTAAAACAGATCCCACAGGATACTCTAAACTTGTATCTGTTTGAGCTAGTTTAAAATTTAAACTTGTTCCTGTGATAAAATACTTAGAAAGACCCAAACTATAAGCGTCTTGGTCCGTACGCGTGGGGCTAAAGACAGATGAAGATTCATTTTGGTTTCTCAAGCGAGACCAAGCTCCCTCAATCCGCGTATCTAAAATCGACTCTGCTGACCACTGTGCCACAGGAATTGTGTACCTTAAAGATTGTACAGATTTAAAACTGTCAGAACTCTTCATGGCCCTAGCCAGGACCAAGTCTAAGCTCAAAGACTTTTCTGGTAACTGATCGAGAATTTTTTGAGCATCAGCAGGAAGTGCCCCAAATGTAGTGCGAGAAAGAAAAATGAGTAAAAAAATCACTAGGAGTGGCCTAGAATATCCCATGTTGTTCACCTCAATGAGCCAAAACTAATAACAAGAACGGTGGCTGACAATAAACCAGCCCTCGTAGATTGCCAAAGATTTCCTCTGAGTTCTTTAAGATTTCTAATATATTCACTTGGCACGCAGCAACAGAGCTAAAGAAGATTCTAGAAGAGCTCTAAACTAATCTTGCTTTATGAAAACTAAAAAACAAAGACCCTGCAAAAAATTAGTGCTTACTGGCGGCCCCTCTGGTGGAAAAACGGCCCTTGCCTATACCCTGCTACGCCAGTTCCCTAAGCAGATTGCCATCGTCCCTGAAGCGGCCTCTCTCCTTTTTTCTGGCGGATTTCCCCGCTCCCAAACAACCCAAGAGCAATGCCATCAACAAATGGCTATTTACCATGTTCAAAAAAATCTCGAAGCTATCATAGAACTCAGAAACCCAAAAAAACTCATCGTGTGTGACCGAGGAAGCCTTGATGGCCTTGCCTATTGGCCCAAGACACCCTCCTCTAGTTTTTTTAAAGCCATTGGAAGCACCATGAGTGAGGAAATCAAACGTTACCGCTGGGTCATCCACCTTGATACTGCACCCCAAAATGGCTATGCCCATAACAATCCCTACCGAAAAGAAGATTTTCATGAGGCAGACCAAATCAATAAGCGCATCAAAAAGGCATGGGGCCAACATCCACGACAATATATCATTGAAAACCATCAGCAGTTTGCTCGCAAATTGGAATTAGCCATTGAGTTAGTTCAAGAATTGTTAAAATCATGAAGCTGCAATTTTTGGGAGCCAATCTTACCGTCACCGGAAGTAAAACGCTCCTGCACTTTCAAGATAAAAAAATTCTGATCGACTGTGGCTTATTTCAGGGACCTAAATTTCTTAGAGAGCTAAACTGGAAAACTTTTTCAGAATTAGATGGCCTTGATGCCGTTGTTCTTACCCATGCTCACCTAGATCATAGCGGCTTTCTTCCACGCTTAGTAAAAGAAGGTTATCGCGGCCCTATCTACTGCTCTCCTGGTACAGCAGACCTTGTTCGTTTACTTTTGCTAGATAGCGCTCACTTACAAGAGGAAGATGCCGAATATGCCAATAGAAGTCAGCACAGTCACCATAGGCCAGCTCTGCCCCTTTATACTGTTAGAGATGCTGAAATTGCCAACCAACTATTAGCTCCTACCCCCCGAAACCAATGGGAAAAACTTGTGGAAGGTTTAAGTTTTCAACTTCTAAGATCAGGCCACATTATTGGTTCATCTTTTGTCCAATTCTCATGCCATGAAGGGCAAGGAGGAAGAATCATCACCTTTTCGGGTGACATCGGCAATGGACGAAGCTCTATCTTAAAGCCCCCCGTTAGCATCCCAGAAAGTGATTACCTTATTGTCGAATCGACTTACGGCAATCGAAAGCAAGAAAGAAACTCTCCCCTTCACCCTCTGGCAAATGTTGTGAACAAAGTGATAGGCAGAGGTGGTGTCCTTCTGATTCCTGCCTTTGCCGTAGGACGCACTCAAGAAATCTTATTTTTGTTACGTCAATTAGAAGAAAAAAAATTAATACCAGATATTCCTGTTTATCTTGATAGTCCCATGGCCATAGAAGCCACAAAGATTTTTCTCAATCACCCAGAAGATCAACAACTGATTCTTAATGAGGACAACTTTAAAGCTCCCCTTTCTACTAGACACTTTCACACTGTCACAAGCCCAGAAGAGTCCATGGCCCTTTGTGAATCCACAAAGCCTATGATTGTTGTATCAGCTTCAGGAATGCTTTCTGGTGGTAGAATTTTGCATCACTTAAAAGCACGTATAGAAGATACTAAAAACGGCATACTATTCATTGGCTATCAAGCAGAAGAAACTAAGGGCAGGCGACTGATTGAAGGTATGTCTACCCTGCGTATACATCATCAAGAAAAACAAGTTCGAGCTGAAGTGTTCAAAATGGATCACCTTTCTGCTCACGCCGATGCCGAGGATATTTTGCAGTGGCTTAGCCGCTTACAAAAAGCTCCTAAAGAAATTTTTATCAATCATGGTGAAAAAGTGGCCTCACAGATGTTAGCCGAAGCCATTCACCAACGCTTCGGCTACAAAACTCATATTCCTCAGCTCAACGAACTGGTCACTTTACTTTAATGTTTCAGTCGGGTCCCCAATAACTCTGAAAATGCTTGTAAGGCATCTATCCAAGTAAACACCCCCACGAGCTTTCCTGCATCTGTCACTAGCACGCAACTATAATGCTTGCTCACCATTGTGGCACAAACCTCATCAAGCGCTCCATCTGGACTAGTCATGTATGGATCGGGGCTATAGGCCTCATCAACAGTCATACTTTTCAAATCAATATCTTTAAAGGATTCCACTAGGCGTATATCTCTCTCTGTGAGAATACCTACAAGTTCTCCAGCTTTTAATACTGGCAAATGCTTCACTCTAAACTCCCGCATCATGCCCTCAGCTTTTTCTAAAGTTTGATCCGCACCAATAGTGTGGGGCAATGTGGTCATATACTTCTGAACAGTTGGAATAGCTTTCATTGTTTTCTCCTTTTTGAAATTTAAAAGAGCAAAACAAGTGCCAAGATCAAATAATTTGTAAGCGATTTCAGATGCACTATTGAAAGCTGCAGAGACAAAAAAACCCAAGCTATTAGACTTGGGTTTTTTATATGAACGATAAAAATTAATTTAGCGAATAATTGTCACTAAGTTATTCAACGAACGTCCATTAAGAGATCGTGTATGAATCAGGTAACGTCCTGTAGACATACTTGGCAAGGTGACTCGGCCGGCAAAAGGGAATTGCCCCCTCACACAATCAGCACGATCCGCCATCTCTGAAATTGGTTGAAGTACGATAACGTTAGATTGCACTTGTACCAATGTATCCTTCAATGTCATGCACGAATTAGTGAATTCACCAGTGATTTTCACAACATTCTTGCCGCCAATTTCCTCATAGAAGGCTTGAGAGACTGGAGCGTACAAAAAATCATCCGGTCCAGAGTTAGTCGCTAATGCCACATTGAGAGTTCCCAGTGGTCTTGCTTCATCATTACTAGCAACAACTTTGTACTTTCCATTCGGCAATAATCCAAGATTCACCTCTTGATGGTAATCCACAACGACTTGAATACAATAACCGTCATATTTGTAAGCTTGAGCCCTTAACTTGATCACCTTTGAATCTTTATCTACATTCGCCTGAATGCCAGCTAAACGGTAACAACCATCGCTAAAGATTCCTTCTGCAACAACTTCAACCTTATCGTTCGTATCAAAACCAAAGGGAATATACCCTGTGTGCAATGGCACATTGATTAAGGTTGGTTGCTTAACATCTGCTTGCGATACTACACCAAGCCCTACGATTGCCATAAATGCGGATAAGAAAATTTTTCTACTCACTAGTTCCCCCTTTATTCGCAAACCCATCGTGAGTTTGCGGTTGTTTTTGATCACGTACTTCATACTCTATAAACAAAAGTCGTGCCAGACCCTTCTCAAAAAAACTGAACTCACACGAGAAAAAAAGTCTCTTCTTGGAGCCATATGTACTCACTTCTGTCTTGGGAAAACGATTGTCCATATTTCTTATATTATACTTAGCGCCATACTGGACAAATGATGTCATAGTACTCAGATTAGTAGAGAGGGGGAGGTTACGTTGGGGAGAAATAACATCAATATTATCTGTAGTGCTAGTATAACTTTCATGACTTTAATAATGAAAGTTATACCAACTAAGAAGTTGTTATGGCTTTGCGTCTTCGCCGCGGGCATATCCCTTGCTCTGCCCATAAGTCCCCATGCTAATGCCGCAGTCTTAGCAGATCCCATGCTTGCTCGACAGAGCCATATGCTTGCGATTGAAGCCCCTGGTATTCAAAGTTGGTTTCTCAGAACCCATCCATTAAAAACACAAGTCACCATTGCTATTGTTGATACCGGAATGGATATGGATCACCCTGATCTCAAAGATAATCTTTGGACTAACCTTGCTGAACTCAATGGTCAGCCTGGTAAAGATGATGATGGCAATGGCTATGTGGATGATATTCATGGTTACAATTTTATTTCCCGTATTGGCGACCCTTCTCATCAGATGATCAACGATCATGGTACCCATGTGGCAGGTCTTGCCGCCGCCGCCATGGATAATGGCATAGGTGGCTCCGGTGTTATGGGAAAAAATCTTCATATTATGGTCTTAAATGTCTTTGGCCCCAACTGGTCTCCTAACACCAATGCCATAGCAGAAGCTATCAGCTACGCTGCCAATAATGGTGCACAGGTCATTAACGTAAGCATTGGGGGGCAAGGCGAGACTCCAAAAATAAAAGCTGCCATTGAATATGCAATTCAAAGAGGATCTACCGTTGTGACTTCGGCAGGTAATAATAATTTGAACATTGATGAAAATGTCTTTTCACCGGCCACTTACTCAAAAAACTTGCAGGGTTTAATATCTGTAGGGGCGGTAGACAGCCAAACTGGTGCCCTTTGTCCATTTTCAAACTACGGAGTCCAAAGTGTTGAAATTGCAGCTCCTGGTTGTGATTCCAAGGCCACTAAGGGGGGCTTATTTTCAACTAGAGGTGGCCACAGCTATGGCTATAAAACCGGCACCTCTGTGGCAGCTCCATTAGTTTCAGCTAGCGCGGCTCTCTTATGGGCTTACCTGAGTGATGTTCGGGGGCACCCACCAACTCCAGCCGAAATTGAATACTTCTTATTACAAAGGTCTTTTGTGAACCCATTGATCACAGGTTATATAAAAGATTCGCGAACCTTAAATCTCAAAATTCTGTTCTCTAAATAGCTTGGCACGAACCATGCTATTCCTACTTCCACGAGCTTATAGAGAAATATAGGCCGTTTATAATTTTGTTACGAGATAATATTTCTCTTAACGGGTCACATTGCCTCGTGTATAAATGTCTAAAGCCAAGGGGGTCGTATGAAAAAAGGACAATTAGTCATCATAGATGATGATACAGAAATGAGAGCCCTTATTAAGGACTTCCTCACCAATCAAAACTACGCAGTAAAAGAGTTTCCACTGGCTAGTGTCGCTATCAAAGAGTTTGCCAGTGATGCAAATTTAGCAGCCGAACATGTAGATCTCATCATTTCCGACATCAAGATGCCTGAAATGACGGGCATTGAATTTGTCCAGAAATTAAAAGCAACTCATCCCAACACACCCATTATTTTAATCACTGCCTTTGGCAGCGTAGAACAAGCTATTGAGGCCATTAAGGTTGGCGCCTATGATTACATCACAAAACCCTTTAAGCTCACAGAGCTTCTTGTCACTGTTGAGCGCGCTTTAAAGTACCGTTATCTAGAAAAAGATAACTCCTTATTAAGGAGTCAAATTCAACAAAACAGAGGCTTAAACGGAATTATTGGCAAAAGCTCGGCCATGCAATCTGTTTTAGACTTGGTGAGAAGAGTTTCCCAAAGCCAAGCCAATATCTTAATCACAGGAGAAAGCGGAACTGGTAAAGAAATTATTGCCAAAGCTATTCATGACCTAGGACCTCGTTCAAAGGCATCTTTTATAGCCATTAACTGTGCTGCTATTCCTGAAAACCTTCTTGAATCAGAACTCTTTGGGCATGCAAAAGGTTCTTTTACAGGGGCCATTCAAAAAAAGAGAGGCCTTTTTGAGGAAGCCCACGGCGGCACCATTTTTCTTGATGAAATTGGAGATATGCCCCTCACTCTTCAAACAAAACTTCTTCGTGTGATTCAAGAAAGAAAAATTCGCGCCGTTGGAGAAAATCTTGATAGAGATATCGACGTACGCATTATTGCCGCAACTCATAGAGATCTCAAAAGTCATATTAAGCAAGGTAGTTTTAGAGAAGACCTTTATTATCGCCTAAGTGTCATTCCTATCCACATTCCACCACTTAGAAAAAGAAAAGAGGATATCCCTCTTTTAGCAGAACACTTTTTAAGAAGAGCCGTTGCTACCAACAACGCAAAGGTTTTAGGCTTTACCAAATCAGCATTAAATCGGCTTTTATCACTCCCTTGGGAAGGAAATGTCCGTGAGCTTGAAAATGTCATTGAAAGAGCTGTGATTCTCTCTCCTACAGAGTGGATTGATGAAACGGCATTACCTCAAGCTCCCCAGGCATCTTCTGATCAAATTTTATCTCAAGCTCAAAATGAATTGATCACTTTAGATGAATTGGAAAAACGCTATATCAAGTATGTGATGGAAAAACTTGGAAATAGAAAAGAAAAAATTGCAAAAACTCTGGGTATTAACCGTCGTACTCTCTACAGAAAAGAAAGAGATTATGGTTTTGTGCCCACACAGCCAGATCAAAGTTTTCTAGAAGACAGTCCCTAAACTCAAAGTAAAGTTTGCACCAGAGCCCTCTCCATCACTTTCAGCTCTAATGGAGCCCTTCATGTCGGAGACCAGCTTTGCGACAATGGCTAGGCCTAAGCCAGTGCCAACACCGACATCTTTTGTAGTGAAGAAGGGTTGAAATAACTTTTTAATATTTTCCCTGGTGATCCCGCAACCCGTATCTTTGATATGAACGTCCACAAAAGTGCCTCGCTCATGAACAGTCAGTTGTATGGAGTGCTTATGGACGCCACCTTGGGTTTTTCCCACTTGAGTTTCAATGGCATGAACTGAGTTAATCACTAAATTCAGCAAAACCTGATGTAACAAGCTAGGGTCAGCATGCACTCTCAAATTTTCAGGAATAGCAGCATCTATCTGTATGCCCGACCTTGCACATGTTTCAGAGACCAGGTTGACCACTTCACTAACGCAAGACTTTAAAGATACAGAAGATAGATTCACATTTTCTTGAGTACGACCCACTCTTAACAAGGAGCGAATGAGTTTAGAGATACGATCAATTTGCTGTATAATCACATTCAAACTTGTTTTTTGTTTTTCCTCGTCGGTACTCATCATCAGCATTTCTGCCCGACCACGAATCACACCCAAAGGGGTTCCAATTTCATGGGCCAAACCACTGGCCAGCATGCCTACCCCCGCTAAATGTTCTTGCTGAATCAATGCGGATTCCATTTTTTTCTGAGAGGTCATATCTAAGGCAATACCCATATAGCCTACAATCTTACCAGCCACCTTATAAGGTGTAATTGTGAGTACAACTGTTACAAGACGCCCATCCTTAGCGCGATTAACAAGCTCCCCCTTCCAAAACCCTATTTGGGAGTTACTAATCTGAGACCACATGGCTCGATAAAAATCATCATCTTGCTCGGCAGAGCGCAAAAGTCGTGGAGTTCTTCCAATAGCCTCTTCAAAGGAATACCCATAAACTCTAGACCAAGCAGGGTTCACATATACGAGCTCCCCTTTTGTGTTGGTGATCATGATGGGCTCGCCACAATCCTCTACACAACGATAGAAGATGCCTAAGTCCTGTTCCAGAATGGGTCCTAATTGTTTTACTTGATAGCGTTCCACAATGGGGAACATAAACAACGAACGAGGGATTTGTCTATGAGATCCGCAAATTCAAAATACAAAGCTAAACTGATATGCTCATTTTTCTCTAAGGCACTTGTTTGATAAAAGTTTCATGGCCACTAGTCAGGCCGGTTGAAGACTGTCTAGCATAACTTCCCGACTGTACACTGCCCACGGCTACCAAGAAACTAGCGCTTGGATTTGCATAATAGGTAAAACCAGCTGTTTTCGTATAGGTCTGACTATCAGGATTCAATACAATAACCTCTACAGAAGCAGCAGCTCTCGAACCAGTTGTACAGGTGATCTGCGTTGCGGAAACAACAGTTACAGAGCTACAAGCTACTCCACCGATAGTGACAGTAGCTCCCGTCGCAAAATTAGTACCGTAGATGATGACAGATGTACCCCCTGCTGAAGGACCAACTGCGGGAGAAACACTCGAAATCGTGGGACTCGGGCTCACCACACTTGGCGCTACTGTAGACCCACTTCCCCCCGTACTTGGACTAGCACTGGGGGGGGGGGCACCAGCCACATTGTCGGCCTGACTGACCGGCGATGTATTGGGGCTTGATGAATTATTATTTTCAGAGCTTGAACGATTAGAGGCTGTCTTAACACTCCCCTGCTGTAAAACGGCATTGGCTTTACTTCGTACATAGTTGGCGACGCCAGTAAACACTGATTTGTTCACAGAGTTTTGTGAAGAGCTTCCTGTGGAACCATTGTCATCAGATGAGTAATCTTGCTGGGGAATATAATTCCTATCACTTCCTCCTACAGAGGCAATACCTCTATGAACCACGTTTGTTGTAGGAGCGGCAGGCTTGGTACCAGGAGCCACCACTCGAGGAGCTGTTTTCTTCTCAATAATAGTTTCAGGAGGAGGCTGTAGAGCTATTTTCTCCACAGGATCTTTCATGACCTCCATAGTGCCATAAAGCAGAAAGCCAGCCGTGAGTAGACCACCAACAATTTGCTTTTTATCTTCACCGAATGATTCAGAGATTAACTTTGTAAAAAGTTGTAACATGAATCCCCCTGCAGATCTTTTCGGAAGGTCCTCGACTAAGGTTGAGGGGTTCGACCCAATATGAGACAGGGGCTTTTGACTTCATTAGAGACTCACGTTTCAATCAGAGACAGGAGAGCCAAATAATATGTCAAAAAATAAGACCTATCTCTTAGTAGCCTTAATAGTACTCGCACTAGGTGGTGCCACATTTTACATCATCAAAAAGCAAGCCTTTAAACATAGGGCCCAGGTCACCTCCACCGAAGGTACCAACTGTGAGACGGAAACAAAGTCTATGAATTTTTCTTCAAGGTATATGGAGGGAGTGATAGACGAAGGAAAAGAATATGAAGTTATGTTGAATTATGATAAGTGTCAGCCTTACCAGCCAGGAGACCTTGTGGTTTACCATCCGGGTAATTCTCCTGAACCCATAGTAAGGTGGCTTCGCGCTGTCGGTGGCGACGAGTTTGAAGCCGTATATCATCGAAACAGTCACAATTGGAATATCCGCATCAATGGAGATTGGCTCGAGTACAAAGATGGAAAGTATTCCTTTGGAAGTGACTCCAAACCACTTATCTTACTTTATCAAGAAGACCATAACGGCAAACTAGTTGATAACGACATTCTGCTATTTGCAGAGCATTCCCCGGGATATGGGGACAGTGGCCAATATGGAGTTCTTTCAAGTAAAGATATTATTGGCAAAATAATTATCCCTGAAGAATCCAAATAGTACTATTTTATATTCTTTAACTTATAGAGGCGGGCTTCTGGATTTTGATCCAAAAGCTCGAAGTACTTTAAAAATTCAGCGTCAAAAGGTGGCTCCTCAGAAAGATTAGGACTAAAAGTCCACAGTAGATGAGTCACACCTACTTTTTTGAGTTTTTCAAAGAAATCCACACTCCTATTTTTTTGCCCAAAATTATAAAATTGACCATAACCATAAGGTCCTACCCAATCTCCAATAATATTTTCAGGTACAAAATTATAAAGACTCTCAGAGTACACTTGGTACAGTAAGAAATGACTACCAAATTCACTTTTTAATTTTCTAAGAAAATTAAGGCCACGAATACGATCATCAAGAAAAGATTCTTGCTGCTCTTGGGTTACTGGCAACCAACCCAAACCTCGATCTTTCCATCGACCTAACCTTAAATCGCCCGTAAGCATCCAGTAACCATAGGTGGAGGTTTGAAGTAGTAAAATACTAAATATAACAAAAGTCACAATTGGCTTTTTTAAAAAAGTGAGCATTTTAGGCATGTATTTTTGTGCAAAAAGAAAAAACCCGGCCGCCATGATGGCACAATATATAGGAAGTGTTCCTAATAAGTACCGAGTCGCATGAATATTTGAAAACCAATAAAGCATATATCCAGCGCAAATAAGTCCCAAATATCTCAGACGACGATCTACCGCCATGGCGTAGAAAAAAAATGGCAACATTAAAAAATTCAATTTCATTTTAGAAAAAAAACCGTCCGCAGCAAAGTACACCATGTGATAGGCCAAATTATACGGAAGTAACAAAAAATTAAGAACTGTGCGGGGGTGATGATTATTGTACATCGTGAAATGGCGCATTTGCTGATAATCTTGCTGGGTCCAATACTGAATATGAAAAACCGGAGACCCCATGGGAAAAATAGGAGACCCAGTCATAAACCATGTCCACAAATACCAAGGAACACCGAAGAGCAATATTCCATAAGAAACATCTAAAACTAATCTCATATTTTTTTGGCGGAAACTAAAAAATAAGATCAGTAAACCCAAAGCAGCCACAACGTAAAGTGCTACCATTTTAATGGCAATAGCCATGCCGGCGAAAGCTCCTACCAACAATAAGTATTTTCTACTTTGATTTTGTAACCAAATCCCAAAAACAAGAAATGAAAGACTCATATAATGAGCAAAACCTAAATCGATCATAGCTAAATGGGCGTGTGTTAATACAAGGTCATTATTTAAAAATAATAAGGCTCCTAGAATCGCTAACCACTGTTTTTTAAAAAACCGTATCAAAAGAGCATAGGCAATCATGGCCATGGATAGGGCTTGAATTAACTGTAAGCCCTGAGCAGTCAATGATGAGTGCAGAGCTAAAGAGTGCACAAATAAAAGATTATTAAGAGCGGGATTAGCCGGGTACCTAAGCTGTGGAGTTAGAATTAAGTAATGATTTTTAAGATAAAGTTGCGCCAGAGGCAAGTGGTAGGCAGTGGCATCTCCCCCATAAGAAGGAAACAGAGGCAAGGTCACCCACGGGTAAAAGATAAAAACGCCAAGACCCATCAAAAAAATAAGAGATAGTATCCTTAAAACGATAGGAAGTTTTTCATATTTTTTCCAGCTCTTTAAAAAATAACTTTTGCTACCTGAAACAAATGAGTCAAAAAAATCTAGAATAAACCTCCACCCTAGAATCCAACACAGGGCTGTCAGCCCCCAAAGCACCTCTACATAAAGTGCGTGAGACAAACCCAATAAGAATAAGAGGGTGCCAAAGAGACCAGCACCAAAGCCAAAGGATAAGACCCACTCCTCCGCTCTGGATTCAAAGGAATAAGATCTTAAAACCACTCGCCCTAAAGAGTAGTAGCTTATACATTGTAGAAAAACATAGAAGTACTCGACTAAGTAATGTTGCGCTGTTATCACCAAAACATAGTATTCCATTGTTAAAGGCATTCAATGAAAAAAATCGCCATTATTATCCCCTGTTTTAATGAAGAAAAATCATTGCCGTCCCTCATCCGTGAAATCCTCCAATTACCAAGAGACCTCACCCCAATTGTTGTGGATGATGGCTCTCAAGACCAAACAGCTTTTGTGGCTCAAAAAACAGGTGCCATTGTTTTAAAACTTCCCGCCAATCTAGGCATTGGAGGAGCCGTACAAACAGGCCTCATATTTGCCCAACGACATCATTTTGATTTTGCAATTCAAGTGGATGGAGATGGACAACATGATCCCTCTGAGATTGAAACGCTGTTAAAGGCTCAAGAAAATAGCCAAGCTGATATTGTTATTGGTTCAAGGTATTTAAGATCGGATGAAAGCCAAAACACTTTTAAATCAACGATATCACGCCGTATGGGCATCAGTGCAATTTCTATGGTTATTCGATGGCTGTATGGCCTAAAAATCCTCGATACCACCAGCGGGTTTCGCCTCATGAACAAAAAAGCCATGGCCACTTTTGCAGAGCATTATCCCGTCGACTTTCCTGAACCTATCACCTTTGCCATCGCCCATGAACACCAACTCAAGATTTTTGAATGCCCTGTCAAGATGCGAGAACGGCAACACGGCACAAGCTCCATCACGGGTCTCAAACCTATGAAGTATATGATTCGTGTGATAGGTTATCTCATTCTTTACCAAGGAAGAAGAAAATGAATGAACTTCAAGAAGCCACAACCTCTTTTGAAACCAAACTCTTTATTGCTCTTTTCTTTTTTCTCTACCTTTGGTTCTTGATACGAAGAACCCAGCAAAGCCGCGTGGATATTTCAGATTTTATTCTTATGTCGACAGTGGCTATTATTCCTACTCTTTTTGCTTTTCTACCTACTCTATCCTTAGAGTTTTCACACTTATTGGGAGTTAAGTTTCCTTTTGTGATTCTCTTTGGCGCCCTTATTTTCTTCAGTTTTCTTATCACTCACAGAACTTTAGAAAAGCTGAGCCAACAAACCCAAAAAGTCCGCCAACTCACTCAAAAAATGGCTCTTTTAGAAGAAGAGCTTAGTAAACTTAAAAAAAGTTAAAGGCCATCTTCTTGGTAGGATCTCTGAATTTTTAAATGGTAATTTTCTGGTTTATGGCGCTGAAAACCTCCACTTAAAACACGTTCAGACAAGTCCTTTACAATTCTCTCAGAAGCTTTTCCATCTCCCAAGCCATGCTCCCAAGTTTTCCCTCTCAGAGACTCAAGTTTGTTAAGCACTTGATCCGTAGGATATTTTTCAGGAAGGTCAGGGTCAAACTTCACGCAGCCCCCGGTATCATAGACCTGTGGTCTTTCTGTGGACTTACGAATCTGTACCGTAGGAACACCTAAAACACTGGTCTCTTCGACCACAGTTCCTGAGTCGGTTAATACCCCTCGAGAGTTCACCATTAAAGCCAAGATCTCTTGATAACCAATGGGATCTACCATTTTGACATTGGAGGGAAGTTCTAATTTAAATTCCTGCAGTTGTTTTTGTGTTCGATATGAGGCTGGAAAATAAACAGCTCTATCTGTCGCCTTTAACAGATTCACAATGGCCTCGAGGTTTTTCTTTTCTTGAACATTTTCTCGACGATGGCAGGTCATCAAGTAGTACTCATCTTTTTCTAGTCCCTTCGAAGAAAAGAAACTCTGAGAAGCCATATCATCATAAAACTTTTTCTTATCAAAGTAATGGGCCTGAAGAACATCCACAATTAAATTTGTAACAACAAGAATATTGGCAGGATTTAAACCCTCATCAATACCTTGCTGTTTATACTCATCGTAATAGCAATAAATAATATCGCTCAAATGGTCGATGGTCGTACGATACTTCTCTTCTGGCATGCGCCAGTCGTAGGACCGCATGCAACCCTCAATATGCACAATGGGAATATTGAGTTGAGCCGAAGCCAAACTCCCCATCACGGTGTTCGTGTCCCCTAAAAAAACCGTTGCTTCTGGCTGCAATTTCTCCAGAACGGGATGGAGCTTTGTGATCACTTGCCCTGAGATCTCAGCATCGGTTTGACCAGTAGCATTGAGTTCAATTTCAGGGGGAGCCACACCCAACTCACGAAAGAAAATATCTTTGAGATTATCTGAGTAATGCTGGCCCGACCAAATAAAGACTGTTTCAAAATCCCTATTCTTTCTAATTTGATTTAAAATAAGGGAGCAGCGAATCACATCAGGGCGAATACCTAAGACAATAGCAAGTTTTTTAACCATATAACCTCTTCTGAGTTGGACTCCTGAAACTATTTGCCAAATTCATGAAATTCAAGCTAGTTTTACACCCTATGTCAGCACCAAGCCAGTGGTTCAGAAACCTAACCCAGAGTTTAAGCGAAAAACCCAATCGCCATCGTATTCTATACGACGGAATCATTTTACTTTTAGGATCTATTTTTATTAGTCTTTACCAGTTGTTTTTTGCGGAAAACTCTGTGGCTTTAGCACCCTTGCTCCTCGTTATTCCCGTGTACACAGCCATTAATCTTCTTATTGGAATTTATGGCCGTTTTGCTGTGGGCTCAGGTTTTGTCAAAGCCCCTCTTCTTGGTCTCTCACTGTTGTTGTCCTTGGCCGTGCCTTACTTTCTAGGCGTTCCCTCCAACTTGCTCAGTATTCTCTTCGCTGTTTCTTGGCCAGCACTC
>Ga0066639_10002306_pt1 | contig 16722 bp, 16 predicted proteins | sample CryGeyCG2114_010_2_FD_59504 | JGI IMG/M metagenome (GOLD analysis project Ga0066639, IMG submission 59504) | Groundwater microbial communities from aquifer - Crystal Geyser CG10_big_fil_rev_8/21/14_0.10 | ecosystem: Environmental > Aquatic > Deep subsurface > Groundwater | place: USA: Utah...
CTTCCTTAGTCGGGGTTCTGCTCAAAGAAAGTTCGAACATCAATCAAAAACGACCGCCAAGAATCACTTTTTGTGAAATTTAAAAAATAATATGGGGATACTTACAATAATTTACGACTTCATAATTCATATTGACACTCATCTCGGGATAGTTATTTCGCAATATGGAGTTTTGGTTTACGCAATTTTGTTTACAATCATATTTGCCGAAACTGGATTCGTACTTACACCATTTTTACCTGGCGATTCTCTTCTTTTTGCGGCTGGAACATTTGCAGCAATCGGCTCTTTCAATATATTTATTTTGCTTTTTATTCTTTGGAGTGCCGCTTTCTTGGGTGATACAGCCAATTACTGGATAGGGCGCTACTTTGGACAAAAGCTACTTGATAGCCCACGTATTCCTATCAACCATGCTCATATTGAGAGAATGCAGAAATTTTATGACGAGAATGGTGGTAAAACTATTTTTATCGCGCGTTTTTTGCCAATCCTTCGAACATTTGCACCGTTTGTAGCTGGCGTTGGAAAAATGAATTACAAGAGATTTGTTTCATATAACGCAACAGGTGGCTTTGTCTGGGTATTTGGATTTACTCTCCTGGGATATTTTTTCGGCAATATTCCAATCATTAAGGATAACTTTTCAGTCATGATTATTATTATAATAATGCTTTCTGTCATTCCAATGTCGGTTGAATATACAAGAGCAAGGTCAAGAAAAAAAGCAAGCCAAGCGTCATTATAAAAAATATGACAATAGATAAAAGGTTAAATTCAAAAATTGACATGGGGTTTAAAGCCGAGAAAGAAAAATCCTTAGTAGAAAATAAGGTGCTTAATATGGAAAATCTAGTTAACGCTGAAGCTGAAAAACGGATAGAGGGTAGATTTGGGGCTGTTTTAGATTTGGGTGTTGTCAAGGTTTTTGATAAGAGTGGCAAGTTTGTTTTCAGTGGGAATCATGGTCAGATGATAATTTTCTGGAAAAATAAAGATTATGGTTCCGTCGAGGACATAGGTGGAATTTCAGATGAAGATTGTAAAAGTATATTTCGATTTGGTGCGGGCGATGACCATGGCTTTATAGATGGAAAAAGGATTGAAGGACTGTTCAAAAATTTAGAAGATCAAATTTTACGAAAAAAATTAACAGCACAAGATACGCAAAAAAATTATTGAAATAGAGCAATCTCTCGGAAAAGAGATAAGTATTCCTGCGCCTAAAGAGCGAGTTACAGGACGACCAGAAAGTTTTGAAAAAAATCCCATAGCACAAGAAATTTTGGAAGTAACAAAAGATTGGGCTAAATTCGGTGGCAATTTTTATGACCATATGACTGGGAAAAAATTAAAATTAGAGGGGAATCTAAAAGCCGCCTTTTTAGTAGTTAATGATATTCGAGATTGCATTGAGAGAGTTGAATATTTCGCTTGGATTGCAGAAATTGAGGCAAGCCAACCAAAAGTGGACTATGAATTTACATAGCGATGTATTGATAAAATGCATCATTGCGAAAAAGGTCCAAGATCATGTTTTCAGTGCTTTCCAGTTGTCACTATGTGACTTGGCTTGAGGTGCGATTTAATTAGGGCTTATCTTGAAGGACGATTGGCAAAAGGTGAAGATTTAAAACCTAAACTTCAAATAGTTAGATAAGGCGACCACCTTGGAATAAAAAAATCCAAAACACTTTCAAGAGCTCTCTTCTGATTTGTTATAGACTTTATTATAATTAATTTATATAATAACAACATGAATAAATCATCACTATATGGGATTATCTTAGTCGCTATCGTCGTAATTGTTGGCGGGATATTTTTATCCAAAAAAAATAATAATTCTAATCAGGCGGATACTAATGACAATGTCCCTAAGGTAGATATCCAGTCGCTTATTTTGGAATCATTTGAAAACAACGAAATAATTTTACAACTCGATTTAGGAGTCGCAACGATTAAGTCGGGGGATTCAGAAATTTCTCTAGCCAGTCCAGAAAAAAGAGTTGTGGCTATAGGTTCTACTATTAAAACTCAAGCAGATAGTGGCGCTTCACTATTTTATCCAAATGGCACAATTGCCACCTTGGGTGATAATACAGAGATTGTTGTGAGCGAATTTATTGATTTGGAAAACGCTCAAACAAGTAAGATTAAATTAATAAATGGAAATTTATGGTCGCGGGTTGAACAAGTCTTGGATAAAGAAAACACTTATGAAGTGGAAACTGCTAATGCGGTAGCTACCGTAAGAGGAACATCGTTATGGACACAGTATGTTGATAAAAAAACTAAGTTGATAGTAGATGAAGCGAGTAAAAAAGTCCTCTTTAAAACGCTTGATCCTAAGTCGGGTAAAGTTTTAGATGGTGGTACTGTTGAGGTTGGGGTGGGCGAAGCGACCGAAACAGATACCGAAAAACCACCTACATTAAAAAATCCTTTGAGTGTTAGGATGATTTTAGCAACAGAAAAGGAAGTCCCATTTTTTAAAGCCAATATTAAAAAGGATGATAATATCAAAATTATTATTAATAAAAAAGAGAATATAATTCGAATGAGCGAAGTAAAGCCCGAGGCAAAGATAGCGCCACGACTGGTAGAAATCGCTTCAATTAAAATAGAACCAAAGGTAGAGCCGGTTGAAGATAAGAAAGAAATTGTACCTGAAAAAAAAGCGCCCGTAGTAGTTACTCCGAAAGTTGTTGAGCCAGAGTTTAAGATAACATCGCTTTCACCAATGACGCTAACTAAAACTTCGTATGGATTCACAAACAGAAAGATAACAATAACTGGTGTTGGATTCACTTCGGCTACAGAAGTGATTGCAGGCAATACAATCCTTTCAGATCTAGTGGTGGTTAACGATACAACTATTACTGCCAATGTGTCAGATTCTATCCTGCCTGGGAAATATGATGTGTCTGTTAAGAAGACAGATAAAATTGCTAGGCTGATCAAGGGCTTAACTGTTTCTCAATCTAACTAGAATAAAAGCAGATGATTAAAAGAAAAAAACTGCTCACCAATATAGCAATCAGTTTGCTGGTGAGTGGTTTTTTGTCTGGGCTATTTATTGGTGGCTATTTTGCTAAGAGTCAATTTAAAGTTGCCGACAGACTTTTTTTGCCTTCTAAAACAACTGGTCAGGTGCTGATAGTGGCAATTGATAATAAAAGCATATCAAAAATAGGACAATGGCCGTGGCCAAGAAAAGTAATAGCTTTACTAATCGATAGTCTTGGTTCACTTGAGCCAAGTATTATTGGCGTAGATATAAATTTTTCTGAAGAGTCTCAGTTTGGTAAAGCTGACGATGAAGCGTTAGCTGATGCTTTGTCTAGTAATAATGTTGTTTTACCCAAAGAAGCTAGCTCTTTATCAAAAATAAAAATAGACGATAAGGTTTATTTCAGAGCCGATAATTTAATTTCACCAATAGATGTATTGGCTAAGCAGGCTATATCTTTTGGCCATGTAAATGTCTTTCCAGATAATGATGGGATTATACGGAATATACCAAACTATTTTAATTGGGATGGCCAGCGCCTAAATTCTTTCGCCACAACCTTGGTTAAAGAGTCAGGAATTATATTAAAAACTCTCCAGCCTAATGAGCCCATGCTCAAAGTTAACTTTATTGGCCCGAGTAGTGCAATCAAATATATTTCGGCTGTTGATGTTATAGATAAGAATGTGGAAGCTAGTGAGATAAAAGATAAAATTATAATTATTGGGGCCACTAGTGCAGATTTACATGATACGCAAACAACCCCAACTTCTAGGTCTCGTCCAATGCCGGGCGCAGAGATTCACGCTAACGCTATTGAAACTATAATCAGCGGAAAATATATATTCCCAGTTTCTGATACTTGGACATTGTTCGTTATATTTTTAATGTCGTTTCTAGCTCTCGCCATAGTTTTAAAAATTAGACGCTTGTCGTTACTTATTTTTTTTGCTGGTATATCATTAATATCTTATAATTTAATTAGTTTATTAGCTTTTGAATACGGAAAAATATTTAATCTAATATATCCCAACCTTGCTTTTGTATTATCATTTATCGCAAGCACTTTATTTCAATATTTTTCCGAAGGTAAAGAAAAAGATTTTTTACGCCGTTCATTCCAGCAATATTTATCTCCAAGTGTAATAGATCAAATTATTGATAACCCAGATAAGTTAAAACTCGGAGGTGATAAAAAAGATTTAACGATATTTTTTTCTGATATTCGTGGATTTACAACTTTGACTGAAGCGACTAGCGCCGAAGAATTAGTTTCTTTTTTAAATCGTTATTTCACGGCCGTTACCGAAGTAATTTTAAAAAATAAGGGGGTAGTGGACAAATTTATAGGCGATGCGGTTATGGCTTTTTGGGGTGCGCCAAATGAATTAGATAATCACGCTCTATGGGCTTGCCGAGCTTCATTGGAGATAAAAGCAAAGTTGGTTGAATTTCAAAAAGAGTGGAAAGAAAAAGGAATCAATTTTAATATCGGAATTGGCATCAACAGCGGAGAAGTAATCGTTGGCAATATGGGCTCAGACCAACGCTTTGATTACACTGTTATCGGTGATAATGTTAATGTTGCTTCACGACTAGAGGGGCTAAATAAACAATTTAGTACCAATATAATAGTAAGCCTAGCAACACTTAAAAAGCTAGCGAAATCTGCTATAAATAAAGTGGAAATTTTAGAGCCTAAAGAATGGGATAAATTTGACATTAAGATTGAGGGGAATATTCAATTTTTAGCTAGATGTTTAGGAGAAGTTATGGTTAAGGGTAAGACCAAGCCAATCTTGATATTTGAGCTGAGCTAATAATTATGCTTATAAAGCTGGACTTTTTATAAATTAATTTATATAATATTGGTATGATAACAAAATTTTACTTCAAAAATCTTTATAAACAGGACGAGCTAATGACCGAAAACTATTTAGACGAGCGAAAACTTGCTCGAATAACTAAGTTTTTTAAGCACGATGACCCAGATGCGATTAAATTGAATATTAGAATAGAGCATTTCAAGAAACACAGCGCTTACTCTATCGAAATGGAATTAAGAGCAAACAGAAACAAATTTATAGGTACAGAGGAAAGTCATAGCTTACAGAAGGGTTTAGATCTAGCGCTTGATAGAGTTGTAGCGCAAGTAAGAAAAAAATCTTCTTAAACTAGTAATATTTGACAAGGCAGTATTAACGAGTTATAATTAAATATAAATCTTAATAAAAAATCTGCTGATAAAACCAGCGGATTTTTGTTCAAAGTAAAATGCCCAATATCAGAAATATAGCAATCATCGCTCATGTTGACCATGGCAAAACCACACTTGTGGATGCTTTGTTGCGTCAATCCGAAAGTCACATAGGTAAAGATATGGACGCAAAGGATTTGATTATGGATTCGCACGAACTTGAAAGAGAGCGGGGAATCACTATTTTTTCAAAAAATGCGTCGGTAATTATTAAAGACACCAAAATTAATATCATTGATACGCCTGGACATGCCGATTTTGGAGGTGAAGTGGAGCGTGTTTTAAATATGGCTGATGGTTGCTTACTTTTGGTTGATGCCAAGGAAGGACCAATGCCTCAAACGAGGTTTGTACTTAAAAAGGCCTTGGAGATGAAACTTAAAATCATTGTTGTAATAAATAAAATTGATAAGCCGGATGCTCGGCCAGATTTTGCTATAGACAAGACATTTGATTTATTTGGTGAGCTAGGGGCGGATAACAGCGCTTTAGATTTTCCAATAGTTTATGCTGTAGCCAAACAAGGTAAGGCTGGGCTAGAAGCCGATTTATCTAAGATGGTTGATATTAACCCGATCTTTGATGCAATTTTAGAACATATACCAGCTCCATCATGTGATCCCAATAAACCATTACAAATTTTAATAGCCAATATTACGGGAAACAATTATAAGGGCAGAATTGGCATTGGAAAAATTTATAATGGACAGATTAAAACTGGGCAGGAAATTGCTCATATAAATAGAAACGGGGTCATCAAGAAATGCCGTCTTAGTGCTTTAATGACTTTCGTAGGATTGAGTTGTATAGAGGCGACAGAAATAATTGCAGGTGATATTGTGGCAGTTGCAGGAATTGCTGACATTAACATAGGCGAGACAATCGCTGATGCCAATAATCCAATAGCTTTACCACTTTTGAAGATCGAGGAGCCTACCGTGAAAATGACTTTTATGATTAATGATTCTCCCTTTGCTGGTCAAGAAGGTAAGTTTTCTACATCTCGTCAGATTCGCGAAAGATTATATAAAGAGCTAGAAACAGACATGGCGCTTAAAGTAGAAGATGGCCCTGCGACTAACAGTTGGGTGGTTTCTGGTCGTGGAGAACTGCATTTGGCAATATTTATTGAAAGAATGAGACGAGAGGGGTATGAGTTTCAAGTTTCTAGACCCCAAGTTATTTATAAAGTGGTTGATGGTAAAAAAGTGGCTCCATTTGAAAATTTGTTTGTTGAGGTGCCAGAACAGTATAATGGTGCAGTTATGCAAAAAATGGGTGAGCGCAGAGGAGAGCTCAAAGATATGAAAAATGAAAATGAGATTATATATTTAGAATTCATTGTGCCAACACGAGGTTTATTTGGCTATCGTAATGAATTTTTAACTGATACAAAAGGATTGGGTATTATGAATACAAGTTTTTTTGGTTATAAACCTGATGGTGGTCAATGGAATGAAAGAGATAACGGTTCGTTGGTCGCCTGTGAGGCCGGAAATACAAACTTATACGGTTTATTGAACGTACAAGATAGAGGCGTAATGTTTTTACAGCCTGGTATACCTGTTTATGTTGGCCAAGTTGTTGGGCAAAACTCTAGAAGTGAAGATATCAGGGTGAATGTTTGCAAGGCCAAGGAACTATCAAACATGCGTTCAAAGGGTGAAGGCTCGGATGCACATTTCAACGTTCCTAAGAATATGGGTCTTGAAGAAGCTCTGGAATATATTGGTGATGATGAATATGTAGAAATTACGCCAAAGAATATTAGAATTAGAAAAGTTTACCTAGATGAGATAGCTGCTAAGCGTGCAGCCAAAAAGAAAAATTGATAATCCCCTTGTCATAATAAAAAAATTATGATATTAATAATGAGGTTCTTTTAGTAGTAAATATCAAACCGAAAGGAGGTGAGATTGGATGGGTAATTTTCCGCAAATGTTGGAGGGCGTAGTTCATCGGATTTATCCCAATGGGTCGCACGGACCATATGCTTTAGCACTCATTCAAGGGAGTGAAATTGTCAATAAGCTGACTTTTTCGATCAAGGAATACGTATGTAAAGAGAATCGAAATCTACAGCCTGATGAAGTTGTATGTTTGAAAAAAATTCGTAAAAAGAGATACGGCTGGAGAGCAGATGAAGCATATCTGTGGACGACGGACTTAGAAAGTTCATGGATTGAGACTCTGGATTTGGTAAACCAAGTTAAACATTTTGCCTCTCTGGAAAGAATCGGAGCGGCAACAGTACACGTTGAGTTTAGAATCCTTGGCCTTGAGGTGCTAACAAGCGCTCTAAGAACAATGGATGAAGAAAAAAGACTTTTTTTCTTGATACTTTTTCTTATTTGGTACAACAACTTTGCAGAATCGGTAGAGTTGTTTGGCGATACTTATCTAAATTTTGGTAACTTGAATTTATTTATATCCCGGACGAAAGATGGCAAAGCCTTGAAAGTCTGGTATGGCATGCCCAATAAATTATTGGAAAATCATGCCGAAGGAAGTTCAACATTGATTGAAATGCATGGCCCCGCTGAAATGGTGGGCAAATATCTGGATAACATCATAGAAAAAACATCTCTGAAAGAAGTAATACTCCCAAATGGAATGAATTTATATATTCCTTTGGAGTAGCATTCAAAAGCCCTCAGAAACATGGGGGCTTTTATTATTTTGTATGACGTGGTATAATATGGTTAATTTAAGAATTAATTATAAAAATATGGATCAAAAATCGACACCAAAAGACGTTTTTTTACAACTGCTCAATATAGCAGCTTTGTATGCTAGCGTAATAAGCTTTATTACTATCTGGTGGCAGTATGCTAATACATGGTTTCCAGATAAGTTGAGCTATTATTACCAAGGTAATTTAAGCGCTATCAGGTCAGCAACTTCGGTTATTGTCGTTTTTTTTGCGTTATATATTTTTATAGCTTGGCTTATTGAAAAAGACGTCCAAAAAGAGCCAGGGAAAAGAGATATCAAAATAAGAAAATGGCTTTTATATTTAACGTTATTTATAGCAGCCATAACCATAGCCATTGATTTAAGTAGATTGATATATGAATTCTACAGCGGTTCATTAACTGTTTTATTTATAATAAAAGTATTTGTGATACTAATTGTTGCTGGTGCAGTCTTTGGTTATAATTTGTGGGACTTGCGTAGAGATAGTAACGAAAAAACAAATATACCCAAAACTTTTGCTTGGGTAACTTCAATTGTCGTAGTGTTAACAATTATTGGTGGTTTTTTCATTGTTGGTTCTCCTCAAAAACAACGACAGATTGAGTTTGATAATCAAAGAATTAATCATTTACAGATGATTCAATCGCAAATTGTGAGCTATTGGCAACAGAAGGAAATGGTTCCCACATCCTTGGCAAATTTAAGCAATGATATTTCGGGTTTTATAGCACCAGCCGACCCTGAAAACGACGCTCCTTATGAGTATAGCGTCTTGGGCGAACTAAGTTTTCAATTGTGTGCGACATTTAATCAAGTAAGCCTCAACAGCGGTATTAAAAATATGGGGATGACAATCCCTTATCAATATGGAGTCGCGGAAAATTGGGGTCATGATGCGGGTAGAGTTTGCTTTGATAGGGCCATTGATCCAGATATTTATTCTACGAATCCAAAGCTAAGTAGATAAAAGAAAATGGCGGGAAAATTTTTAAGCAGTCCAAGCGAAGAAATAAAAAATCGTCTGGATATTATTGAAGTTATAGGAGGTTATATTAAGCTTGCTAAAGCTGGGCGTAATTATCGAGCAAATTGTCCATTTCATTCCGAGAAGACGCCATCTTTCATGGTATCGCCCGATAGACAAATATTTCACTGTTTTGGTTGCGGAGAAGGAGGCGACATATTTAAGTTTGTTATGAAAATGGAGGGTTTAGAATTTGTAGACGCTCTGAAGCTTTTAGCCCAAAGAGCTGGAGTTAAACTTCAAAAAACAGATCCAAAATTAAGAAGCGAACGACAAAAATTATTAGAAATATCTGCCGACGCATCATCGTTCTTTCAAAAAAAATTAAAATCTTCTATGGGAGAAAAGATAGAAGAATATTTAAAAAAGAGAGGTGTTAAGAAAAAAACTATTGAGGATTGGCAGTTGGGTTTTGCTCCGGATTCCTTTGAGGCCTTAACGGATTATTTAGCAGAAAAAAATTATTTGCTGGCCGATATTGAAAAAACAGGGCTCATAGTTCATAAAGACGGTACGAATAATTATTTTGATAGATTCAGAAATAGGATAATGTTTCCTATAACTGATCACAACGGACAAGTCGTTGGTTTTTCTGGAAGAATTTTTGGCGAAGATAAAGATACGGCTAAATATATCAATTCACCACAAACATTAATCTATGATAAAAGTAGGATTTTGTTTGGGCTAGGTAAAGCTAAAGTTGCAATAAGGCAAGCTGGATATTGCGTAGTGGTTGAGGGCAATATGGACACTTTGATGAGTCAACAGGCGGGAATCAAAAATTGTGTAGCCTCTAGTGGCACTGCTATGACGCAGTATCAGCTAAAGATTTTAAAAAGATATACAGAGAATTTAGTTCTGGCCTTTGACATGGATATAGCTGGTGAAACCGCAACAAGGCGTGGAATCGATTCAGCGCTTAACGAAGGTTTTAATATAAAGATTGTTAGAATAAGCGAGAAAGACCCAGCTGATTTGATAAAAGACGACCCTAAGCTGTGGATTGAAGCTCTAAAGGATACAAAAAATATTATTCAGTACTATTTTGAGTCGGTTTTTGCAAAATATAACCCGGAAATAGTTGAACAAAAGAGGGAAATAGGGAAAATTTTATTACCAGTGGTTTCCCAAATAAATAACAAGGTTTTGCAAGGGCATTGGATTGGAGAATTAGCTAAAAGACTTAAGATATCCGAAAATGCGCTCAATGAAGCACTGAAGCAATTTGCTTCACTTAAGAAGGCAAATACACAGCACGCAGATGATTCTATCAGGCTTTTATCTACTGTGAGTAGATTTGGTAAGCTAGAAGAAAGACTGATTGGGCTTCTGACAATGGTGTCAGAAGGTAAAGAGCATCTAAATGAGTTTACCAAGAGCTCGTTTGCATCGGAAGAAAATGGAAAATTATTTGAACATATCAAGAAATATTGCAAAAAAGTAAAAAAAGAGATAGATTTAGCAAAGTTACATAAAGACATTCCCGAAGAGCAAATAGCTAAATATAATGAAATTATATTTCAAATAGAGGAAAATCCTCCCGACGATTTAAAAATTGAATTGGAATTATGTGTAGCAGAAATGAAAAAGCAAGAGAAAAAAAAGGAACTCGAAGCACTAGGCCAGCAGATAGAAGAAGCAGAAACTAAAAAAAATAAAAAAGAATTAAAAAAACTATTAGAGCAATTTAATATAGTAAGTTCAAAAATAAATGGCTAAAAAAATCAAAAAAAAGAAACCGAAAAAAATAGTAAAGAAAAAGAAGCCGAGTAAAAAGGTAAAGAAATTGATTCGTAAGAAAAAAGGGGAAGTAAAAAAAATCAAGAGAGTCAAGAAGGTACTTATTGGTGACGAACAAATAAAAGCCTTTATCGATAAAACTAAGCACCGTGGGTTTATAACTGAGTCGGAAATTTTACATAATTTTCCTAGAATTGAAAAAGATATTGATGGCTTAGAAAAACTTTATAATAGACTGCAAGAAGCTAATATCAAAATTGTTGAATCAGGAGACTTGATTAAGGTTGTACCGATGCCAGAAATGCCCAAAGTGAAAGTTGAAAAGCAACCTACTATTGAGGCCGATGTTTCGGGCACAGTTTATGATTCAATCCAGATGTATCTAAGAGAAATCGGTAAGGTGCCGTTAATTAATGGTGCTGAAGAGGTGGAATTAGCGAAGCGTATTGAAAAAGGAGAAGTGGAAGCAAGGCAAAAGTTAACTAATGCTAATTTAAGGCTTGTTGTAAGCATCGCTAAAAAGTATGCCAATAGAAGTCCTAATTTGACTCTTTTAGATTTGATTCAAGAGGGGAATATCGGACTCTTCAAGGCCGTAGAAAAATTTGACTATCATAAAGGTTATAAGTTTTCTACTTATGCAACGTGGTGGATAAGGCAAGCCATCACCCGTGCATTAGCAGATCAATCTAGGACTATTAGGATTCCAGTTCATATGGTTGAAACTATTTCAAAATATACGCAAGTAAAAAGACGCTTAGTTCAGGACTTAGGTCGCGACCCATTGCCAGAAGAAATTGCAGCTGAAATGGGCGTGGAAGTTGATAAGGTGCATCAAATAATGAAAATATCTCAAGATACCGTTTCTTTAGAGGCACCAGTAGGGGACGATGATGAAGACTCAACTTTGGCCGAGTTTGTTGAAGATGATAAAACATTGTTGCCAACTAGCGCAGTAGCTCATTCTCTGCTAAAGGACCAGTTAAAATTTATATTAGATGACATGACACCACGAGAACAAAAAATAATTAGGATGCGCTTTGGGCTCGAAGATGGTGTTACGCATACGTTGGAAGAAGTAGGCAAAGAATTTGGAGTTACTCGAGAGAGAATTCGACAAATTGAAGCAAAGTCACTCGAAAAGATACGACAGCACAAATCAATGGATAAATTAAGAAGTTATTAGAGGTCATATGCAAAACCCCGACGATAATCGGGGTTTTGTTGTGGATTGGTTGGCTATTTTATTTAAATCTTTTGAGGCGTAATGAGTTGAGAACCACCGAAATTGAGCTGGCTGCCATAGCTCCAGCAGCTAAAATGGGGTTTAAAGTTATTTTCCAGATTGGATACAAAATTCCAGCCGCTACCGGAATCAAAACTATATTATAACCAAATGCCCAAAAAAGATTTTGCTTAATATTTCGCATAGTTCGTTTAGATAATGATAATGCTGAAACTACTCCGCGTAGATCTCCACTGACTAATGTTATATTTGAAGACTCAATGGAAACGTCGGTTCCAGTTCCTAACGAAATACCAATGTCCGCTTGAGCGAGTGCAGGAGAGTCATTTATACCATCACCTACCATGGCGACCTTAAGTCCCGATGCTTGTAGTTCTTTGATCTTGCCTGATTTGTCCTGAGGTAAAACATCGGCCAAAACATCATCAATCCCGACTTCCTTAGCAATAGCTTTTGCAGTGCGTTGATTATCTCCAGTTATCATAATAACTTTAAGACCTAAGTTATGAAGTGATTTCACTGCTTCCTTGGAGCCATCTTTTAGAGTATCGGATACTGTTATCATGCCAAGCGCTTGTAATTCGTTAGACAGAATCATAGCCGTATTACCTTCTTCTTCAAATTTTTCAATTTCTTTAGCATGATTAGAAACATCAATATTTTTTGAAGACATCAATCTTCGGTTCCCAAAGTAAAACTTTTGGTCTTGATTATTGATAGTAATAATTCCCTCAAGACCATGACCTGGCATGGCATTAAAGTTCTTAACCGTTGATAAAATAATTTTTTCATTTTTTGCTTCATCTCTTATCGCTTTATCTAGAGGGTGGGATGAGTTTTGTCCGATGCTAGCGGCCAATTCAACAATTGCCTTTGCGATTGGATGCTCTGATTGTTTTTCTAAAGAAGCTGATATTTCCAAAATATTCTTTTTGCTCTCGTTAAATGGAATAATGCCTATAACCGCTGGCTCACCATTAGTCAGAGTACCTGTTTTATCAAAGACAATAACATTGAGTTTATGAGCAGTTTCTAGGCTAGAAGCATCTCGAAATATGATGCCGTGCTCGGCGCCCTTTCCTGTCCCAACCATTATTGCGGTTGGCGTAGCGAGTCCCAAAGCACACGGACAGGCGATTATTAAGACCGCTACGAAATTAATTAAGGAGATGGTAAACCCGAACCCAGCGGCAAACCAAATGGTAAAAGTAATAATAGAAATTACAATAACTATAGGTACAAAATATCCAGAGATTATATCTGCTAATCGTTGAATAGGCGCCTTAGATCCTTGTGCTTGTTCTACCATTTTTACAATTTGTGATAAAAAAGTTTCCGATCCAATTTTTGTTGCTTCAAATTTAAAAGCTCCAGTTTTATTAATAGTGGCTCCGATTACAATGTCACCCATCTTTTTATCTATTGGCATCGATTCACCTGTTACCATTGATTCATCAATAGAAGACTGCCCTTCAATTATTTTTCCATCAGTGGGTATTTTTTCACCTGGACGAACTAAAATAATATCTCCGATTTTTAGCTCATTTATTGGAATCTCAATTTCTTGATTATTGTCTCGTATAACCATAGCTGTTTTTGCACTCAATTTCATTAATTTTTTAATTGCATCGGAAGCGCGACCCTTGGCCTTGGCTTCCATGTAACGACCAAGAATTATTAAAGTTATAATAATTGTAGCTGTATCAAAGTAGCCACCAGCCACTACACCACTAGATTCAAATATTTGAGGAAATATTGTGGCGACTGCGCTATAAAAGAATGCTGATGACGTACCAATGGCAATTAAAGTATCCATATTGGTAAAAAAGTTTTTTAAGGCAATTAAAGTATTTCTATAGAATTGCCAGCCAACCCAAAATTGCACTGGTGTTGCTAGTATCATAGCCAAAATCATACGATTTTGAGCCGATATCAAATCATCGATGCCAAATATAGTGGGAAAGCTTAAGATAAATATAGGTATTGCTAGAATAAATCCCGCTGAAAATTTATGCCATAAGGAGCGGATTTCGTCTTCTTTAAGCATACTAGCATGGTCGTGCATTGGTATTTCTCCCATTTTCATATTATCCATGCCATGCATTTGATGGCTAGACTCAGTGGTACTTATATTATTGTCCATTATCAGTTTATAGCCAGTGCTATCAACCGCTTTTTTCAGTTCATCTACTTGAGCTCTGGACTCATCATATTCTATAGTCGCTTTTTCAGAAGCATAGTTAACAGTGGCATCCTTAACACCATCAACTTGCTTAAGTGCTTTTTCAACAGTCAAGCTACAAGAAGCACAATGCATTCCGCTTATTGGAAATGTCTCTTTTTTCATGAATTTTGCTTAATCTTTTTTGTCGTGGTTGCAATGCTCGCAATGGTGGTCTCCTCTTATGTATTTTGCTAAGGCAATTATGCCGAGAACAACAAGCAATATGCATAGAATAGGGATGATCCAGCCTAAGCCCCAGCCATAGCCGCCCATCATATTGTAACCAATCCCATTCATCATTTCAGCGCCTTCGCCCAACTGATCCGATTGTGCAATATTAATTGGAAGTATAAACATTTTTTTAATTTATTTTTTTGTAGACGACCTTTATTAACTTCTATTCGATAAATCATAAATTTTAAGTAGTTCAGATACCGCCCGATTTTGCTGAGACTTTTCAGCCATTTGATATTTCACATGAGTTTTTAAATGGTTCTCCAAAATTAAAGCTTCTAAACTCTTAAGAGACTTTTGGATGCACAAGGATTGCGTAATAAGATCGATACAATAATCTTCACTAGTAATTCCCTTCAGTAGTCCAGTGACTTGTCCTTGAATAATCTTCGCCCGATGAAGAGCTCTTTTTTTTATTTGCTTATTCATTTTTTTTAAGGAAATTAACCTTAACTATATATACTATAATAGCAGCAATTACAATGTATATAAACCACTGAAACACAGTATTGCTTGTATCATTGTTGCTCGTTGAGCCTTTAATAACGTTACCGCTAAACTTCACACGGCTTGTTGGGTTATCTGGGTCGTTGCTTATTATAGTGATAAATCTTTCTATCGGTCCTGTTGCGTCGGGTCCATGAGCCAATGGGTCAAATATAACTTTGAGTTCTCCAGATTGACCAGGAGATATAGTTTCCGACCATGTTGGCCCATTATAGCCATGCATTCCAAATTCTGGGCTAGTGCGTCCATCGACTTTCAGTACTGCGTCAGTACACATACACGAAGTTGTTATGGCAGAAATTACTAGATCTAATTGTCCATCATTAGTTAATTTGTAATTTTTAATATATTTCCCATCCGCCATTGAAATATCACCGGCGTCGAATTCCGTTGGTTCAAATGAAATTTTAGGATTTTTTTCAGTAGAGATTGGAGTAGCGTCATTTGCTCCGAATGCAAAAGTCGCTGAATAGAACAGTCCCAAAACTAATAAAATCATAAACGCTAATATTTTTTTTGCGTGTTGCATAGTTTTTAAAGTTATTTTTATAATACCCCCTAGGGGTATTATAAAGGATGCTAGGCACCTGTCAATAGAGAACTAAAAAAATTACGCTATTATTTATCTTTTTCCGAGAGAATCTTCCTAATAAACCAATAAATTGTAAATAGGATAATAGCAAATAACCCAAAAGCAATAGCTGAATTTTCCTGTGCACCGCTAGTAATGCGTCTTAAAAAACTCGTTAAAGTATTATTAAAGTGAGAAGCTGTTTCAGGCATATCGGTTCCGGGGCCATATACTAAGTAAAGTATTATAACGCCCATAATTAGGAAAATAACTCCACCAATGAATTGAGAAAGCAAAAATTCTTTTCCGGTAATTTTTATAGTTTTATTCTTCCACGCGGTGATTTCTTCAATTTTTTTTGAATCGGAGATTAGCCCTAAGACTAACAATGGAATTGTCATGCCCCAAACGTAGAATAGACCCAAGATGCCAGCAGACAAATAGCCAGAGGTTATAGAGCTTAATGTGATGGCGCCTAATAATACTGGTGCACAACAAACACTAGTGAGGCCAGAAAATAAGCCCAATAAAAAAATCGATATTGGAGAAGTGCCCATGGCGGGTGATCGCAACTTATGTAGGCCAGGTATTGGTATTTTTATATTAAAAAGTGTCATAACGCCTACTGCCAGCATTAAATATCCTGCAAATGCCCAAACAAAATTATGATTAGCATCAACTAAATAAGTAACACCCCTAAAGCCAATAGCTAGGGGTACCATAATAACTGCTAGACCAAAAGAAAAAATTAGTGTAGAAATAAAAACTTTATATCGGTTTTTAAATATTGTACCAACATATGCTGGAAATAATATGGTTATGCAACAAGGGGCAAATAAAGCCACCATGCCACTTACAAATGCGGTTATAATTGATGCAATATAAATTAACATTATTATATTTTCAGTTTTAAGTTAGTGTATATTAGCATATTATATTAACTTCTCAAATTATTAATTTATTTGAGGATTTAGTTTGTCAAATTAGGATTTATGGCATATAATAAAAAAGTTGAAGAATTCAACGAATTCCGGGGTAGTACAGCAGTACCTGCTTGCCGATAGGTAGGGAGCAGTTGGTAGCAATGACTCATAGTAAAAATATTACAAGTCTGACTGCGATAAGGAATTCTTAAGGAGTCTAACAATTTAATATTCCGGGGTAGCGCAGCGGTAGCGCAGTTGACTGTTAATCAATTGGTCGTGGGTTCGA
>Ga0066639_10002313_pt1 | contig 16684 bp, 19 predicted proteins | sample CryGeyCG2114_010_2_FD_59504 | JGI IMG/M metagenome (GOLD analysis project Ga0066639, IMG submission 59504) | Groundwater microbial communities from aquifer - Crystal Geyser CG10_big_fil_rev_8/21/14_0.10 | ecosystem: Environmental > Aquatic > Deep subsurface > Groundwater | place: USA: Utah...
CCACGTGGCTTGCCACGTAAAATATTCTATTTAGGAATCCCATTACCCTGCGCCAAGGCGCAGGGGCATATATTTTTTTTAAAAAAAGCGGTATTATACCTTCATGGATCAGAAGAATTTTAATGAAGTTCTGGGCAAGCTGATGCTGGCCGTCTTTATGGTCGGTTTGCTGATTGGCGCCATGATGTATCTGAACGGTCGTTGGAGCAAGATTCGGGATATGCGGCGATTAGTTGATTCCAGAAATATTATTAAGGCGCTCCAGATTTTTTACATGCAATACGGTGATTATCCTGATGGCGTAGTTGACGATGCCAATGGCTGGGATAACAGCAATGACGCTGGTCAGGGCAGTTTTTTAAAGACCGTGGTTGATAACGGGGTGCTGTCTGGTCAGCCATTTGACCCGAAAAACGATCAGGATTATTATTACCGATACCAGCGGTTCCCGGCCGGCGCTTTTGGCTGCCTTAGGCCTTTTGCCGTTTTTCAGGTCATGCGCTTTGAAAAAGAAAGCTTTGAATTGGGAGCAGGGGAATGCGCTAAAATGGATTTTACCAAGCTGGCTCCCTTAGGCTACACTTGGCAGGATTTTGAGTAGCAATTTCGCAACCATCTTTAAGCTGAATTTTAAAAATACTTAATCCAAACTTTTCATAGATTTTGTCGCTAGTCAACAATCTTAATTATAATGGAGGTTTAAGAAGGAGGTGAACTAATGACTAATGACCGAATCAACCTAATCGTCAGCTCTATTACGATGGTTATTCGCGGCAGTCCGCTATATCAGGCGTACAGGAATAACTCAATAACCATCGGAGAACTTAAGGAGGGAATACTTTGCGAAATAGAGCGGACGCTGGCTGGAAAAAAAGGGAGACAAGCTCTCCAAAGGCAGATTGTTGCCTTGAGCAATTAGTTTTTTCCAGCCTAAAAGCCCCGCATCGTATTTATGCGGGGCTGATTTTTTTAAAAAAGATAACTTGGTCTAAAGTAAACTTTGACTCGCCGATTCGGCGGGCGGGGTAAAATGCTTTGGGTACTATTCTAAATAATATTTACCGCAAATCCAAAGTCAAAACATCTATTCCTCTGACTTCAAGAATAAAATTGGCCAAATCCCGGATGGCTCCTTGGCCGCCTTTTCGCCCGGCAATAAAATGGCAGATGTTTTTAATGATTGGCTCGGCCTGGGACGGCGCGGCCGCCAGACCGACTTTTTTTAAAAACTGGTAGTCAGCCAGGTCATCGCCCATGCCGGCGCACTGCGCCCAGGAAACGCCAATGGTCTTAAGCCAGCCAGCCACTGCCGTCACTTTATCACTGCCCTGCGGCCCGGTAAAAATGCCTATCGGCGGCCACTTGCCCGCTTTAACGGCCGGCAGATTGTTCAGCTTCTCGCCGGCTTTTTCCATAAAACCGGTTTTTTCGCCGCTGACCAGCGCTACTTGAATGCCTATTGCTCTTAACAGAGAAATGCCTTGCCCGTCAATATGGCTCCGTTCTTTGTAGGCCTCGCCCTTTTTTGGATCAAGCAAAACAGTGCCGGCAAAAAACACGCCGTCTCCGTCCAAAACCAGGGCTTTTATTTGTTTGGCTTTTTCAATTAATTCTTGATCAGTCATATTTACATGAATTTTACAATTAAAATTTACTGACGTCAATTAACTCCCGTTGCCGAAGGTTGACAAAGTCAAGAAGATCCGTTAAGATAATTAGATTTATTTGAACATTTACAAGAGAGGTAGTAATGAAAGCGTGGCTTACAGTCATCATCCCCATAATTTTGGGGACAATTGCCATTTCATTCAATAACGTTGTCAGGCGTTATGTTATGAAAAGCCGGGCAATTTCTCCGCTGCAGGGATTAATTCTTTATTATGCGGCCGCGGCTGGATTATTTGGTGTCGTCTATATCTTTTTTTGGGGACTCACTCTGCCCCAGCTATTGCCCGGGATATGGACCGCGGTTATATGCGGAGTGGCCGTGAATATTTTTATTCAGTTTTTTAAGATGAAGGCCTCGTCTCTGGATGAAGGAGAAGTATCACTTACGGCGCCGCTGCAGGCATTGACCCCTGGTCTGATTATTGGCTTAGCCCTGCTCTTGGGGGAATATCCTTCAAAAGTTGGCGTTCTGGGCATCGGCCTGATGGTGCTTGGTACCTACGTTCTTTTGTGGGAGAAAACGCCACAACACTGGTACGAGTACTTCGGGCCTCTCAAGAGAATCATCGGTCTTTTCAGAAAAGACTTGACTTTGGCGGAGCGCAATAAGAACTTGGCGGTAATGCTATCGCTAGGATCGGCAGGCCTAGGCACAATCGGCCTTATTTTTGACGGGCTGTACTCTCGGCGGAGCATCAATATCCAAGGGTTGATTTTTTCGGCCGGTGTATTTGTCGGCCTGTTATGCCTGATTTATCTTGCCTGGTATCTGCTGCGGTCAGCTACCCAGCCAGCGCAGCGTTTTCGCAGTATCAGTCGCCGGGCCATTTTTGGCCTGCTGGCCATGGGCGTTCTGTGGGTGATGCAAGTGGTTACTATCTATCCCACTTTCGCCAAAACGTTTATTGCCTATACCGGCACTTTGAAGCGTTTCAGCATCCTTATTTCCGTGGTGCTGGGATACTTCCTGTTTCATGAGCAGGACATTAAAAAACGGCTTTGGGCCGCTATCATAATTTTGGCCGGCGTTATCCTCATTTCTCTGGATGACTTGCCAGCCAGGTTGTCCGCTTACTTTAGATAGAAGGTGGCTGTAAAATTACAGCTACGAGCTAGTTCCCTAGAAAGAACTAGCTTTTCTTTTTGGGTAAAATCATTTTACAGTTATCCCTTCTTTGTTCTCGTAAATCATCATTGGTTTTTTTGGCAGAGAGGCAACCTGCTGAAAAAGTTTTTGGTATTGATTTTTATCAAGCAGAGCTTTTTTTGGCTCAAAACGGACTGATGGTTCTTGAGCAATGTCTGTTTCGTTCAGATAAGGCAGATTGGTAATAATCAAATCAATTGGTTTGTTTTTAAGGGGATTTAACAAATCGCCCTTTAAAAAAACAATATATTTTGCAACTTGGTGGAGTTGGGCGTTTTTTCTGGCGACCAAGAGAGCCCGGCCGCTGATGTCAATGGCCAGCAGTTCAAATTTTTCAATTATTTTTAGTTCTTTGAGTTTTTTAGCCAGCGTAATAATTAGGCAGCCAGAGCCGGTGCCAATGTCGCAGATGATTGTGCGGCGGTTACTGGTTGAAATTTTGCCTTTATTGATTATCGTCAACGTTTTATCAATCAGCGTTTCTGATAACGGGCGGGGGATTAAAACGTTCTTATTGACCAAGAATTTCAGCCCGTAAAACTCTTTACTGCCCATCAGGTAGGCCACGGGCTCTTTTTTTGTCCGGCGGTCAATCAATTTTGCAAATTTTTTTAGTTGGTTTTTATTCAGGGAAAGTTCAGGATGAGTTAGCAGATATTCTTTCGGCCGGTTTAAAACAAAGGTCAATAAAACTTCGGCGTCCAGCCAGGCCGAATCAATGCCTTTCTGGAACAGCCGGTGGTGGGCATAATTCAAGGCCCGGCCGATGGTGGAGAGTTTGTGGTGGGGCGCTGTTTTCATGACTGGCTGGTTTCAGCCAACTTCAGAGCCGTAATTATCTCATCAATTTCGCCATCCAGAATCCTGACTAAATTATGGGAAGTTAATTTAATGCGGTGGTCGGTCATCCTGTCTTGGGGGAAGTTATAGGTTCTGATTTTTTCACTGCGGTCGCCGCTGCCGATTTGCGCCCGTCTGGCCTCGCGGTCAAGCCGCTGTTTTTTTTCCTGCTCAATGGCCAGTAACCGCGAACGCATAACCTGCAAAGCTTTTTCCTTATTCTGCTTTTGCGAACGTTCGTCCTGGCAGATGACGGTCATGCCCGTCGGCTTATGGATGATTCTGACGGCAGAATAAGTGGTGTTAACCGACTGACCGCCGTGTCCGGACGAAGTAGTGGCCTGTATTTCAACATCCTCGGGCTTTAGCGCCAGATCAACTTCTTCGGCTTCGGGCAGAACGGCGACGCTGGCGGCCGAGGTATGGATCCGGCCGGATTTTTCAGTTTCCGGGACGCGCTGGACGCGATGGACGCCGCTTTCGTATTTTAAGTGGCGGTAAACGTTATGGCCGCTGATTTCAAAGATAATTTCCTTATAGCCGCCGATGGTGGTGCGGTTTGAAGAGATGATTTTTGTTTTCCAGAGTTTTCTTTCGGCATAGCGCGAGTACATCCTAAAAAGCTCGGCGGCAAAAAGGGTTGATTCGTCGCCGCCGCTGCCGGCTCTTATTTCCATAATAATATTTTTTTTATCCAAAGGGTCCTGGGGGTAAAGCAGATCGCCCAGGTGGTCTTCCGCCTCCTTTTTTTCTTTTTGGAGTTTGGCAATCTCTTCTTCAGTCAGTTGACGCAGTTCGTGGTCGATTTCGCTGTCCAATGATTTGGCCAGTTCATTTATTTCGTTATCTTTTTTGCCCCATTGTTTATAGCAATCCAGCGCTTCTTTGATTTCGTTGTATTCCCTGGAAAGCTTTTGCATTTTTTGCGGGTCAGAAATGACTTCCGCTGATTGCAGATCACGTTCTAATTGGTCAAAACGTCCGGTTAACTCTTCAATTTTTGCTTTAAATTTTTCCATGAATTTCAGCCCTTCTTATTTAATTATAGCTTTTTCAGGAAATTATAAAAAGACTCCCGAATGAAAGTCTTTTTTCAATGTTATTTTTTATTCTTTTTGGCCGGTGTAGTCGTGGCCTTTTTCCGGGCCTGCGATTTAGCTTTTTTTATCTTTTTGCCCTGGCTGACCGCGGCTACCTTAACTTGTTTGGCCGCCCTGGCCCTGAATCTATCCACCCGTCCGGCCGTATCCACCAGCTTTTGTTTGCCGGTATAGAAAGGATGGCAGCTGGAGCAGATTTCTATATTTAATTTTGGTACCGTGGACCCAGTCTTAAAAACTGCCCCGCAAGCGCATTTTATCTCAACGTCTTCGTAATATTTTGGATGAATCTCCTTTTTCATAATAAAAGTAATTTATCACAGCGGTTAGATCGTGTCAAGCCGCTTCTAGTCTTTTTTCCTAAAGGATTTTGACTGCTGGGAAATGGCAAAAATGCCCAAAACTGAAATGTAAGTGGCCACGTATTCGCCCGGAATTTTTAACCAGCCGCCGGACATAAAGGCCACGACCACAAAAGTCGCCATCACGATTGTCCAGATTATCACATGGATTTCGCCAAAGTACTTGGAGGGGAACACTTCTTTTATTTTCCAACGGTAAAATTCCTTGGAGCCAACGTACAGCGATAAAACGCCGATGTAAATCACCGCCACCGAGCTGGCCGCGATGTTATAGGCGTGGAAAGAAAAAAAGTCAATCACAAAGAGGAGCAAAGCTACGGTTCCCCAAAAATTGCTTAAATTCTTCCAGAAAACCCGGCCTGGCCAGAACTTTTTAGTTTGATTCATTGGTCTAATTATAACATTTTTTGACAATCCTGACTATTCAATTTCAAGTTCCAAGCGCTTATTTCCTAGAATCAAGTTTTAATAATCAGGCAAGGCTAAAGTTATCAGCCAGCAGTTAATTATTTTATCTTCCTTGCCAAAAGAAAGACATTATGCTAGAATTTTGGCACAAGTTTTAAAATTTCAAGAACTTGACGATTTTATCAATTATATCCCTCACATTTCCTAATTCTCCTTCCCTTTTAGATGGGGCCTAAAGGAAATGGAGGCGAAAAAGGAGAAAACTATGATTCAAACACCAGAACTGGTTGAGCTGCTTAAAGCTGGCGTTCATTTTGGCCACCAGATGTCAAAGAAGTACCCTAAAATGGACCCCTATATCTACACTCAACGCAGCCAGATCAGCATTATTGATTTGGAGCAAACGGCCAGCAAGTTAAGAGAGGCCATGGATTTTGTAAAAAAAATCGCTTCGGAAAATGGAGTGATTCTTTTTGTTGCCTCAAAAAAGCAGGCAAAAAAAATTGTGGAAGAGGCGGCCAAGAGCTGCGGCATGCCTTACATCACCTCCCGTTGGCTGGGCGGAACTTTTACCAATTTTGGCAATATCGTCAAACTGCCAAAAAAGTTGAAGGATTTGGAAGAAAAACAGGCCAATGGTCAGCTGGAAAAATACACCAAAAAGGAACAGCTTAATTTTCAAAGAGAAATTGAAAGATTAAAAGAAATGGTGGAGGGCATCAAAGAACTGAAAAAATTACCGGAAGCAATGTATTTGGTGGATATTAAAAAAGAAAAAACCGCCCTGGCCGAAGCCCTGAATAAGAATATTCCGGTGGTGGCCATGACCGACACCAATACCGATCCGTCAAAAATCACTTATCCTATCCCAGCCAACGACGATGCCAGCAAATCAATCGCCATCATCACCCAAGCCGTTGCCGCCGCCATCAGCGAAGGCCGGGGGCAAACTATTATTTCTGAAAGATAATATGACCATATCAATGGAGCTAATAAAAAAAGTGCGCCAGGCAACCGGCGCCGGCATTAACGATGTTAAAAAAGCTTTGGAAGAAACCAACGGCAATGAGCCGGCGGCGGTGGACTATTTAAGAAAGCAGGGCCAAAAAATAGCGGCTAAAAAAAATGACCGGCTGGCTAAGGAAGGCGTTATTACTTCATTAAAACAAAATAACCGGGTCGCCATTGTGGCTTTGGCCTGCGAAACCGACTTTGTGGCGCTCAATGCCGATTTTTTAAAAGCGGGCGAGGAAATGGCCGGCCAGCTGTTAAAGTCAGGCGAAGAAAATTTTGGCGCCTGGGCGCAAGATAAAATCCAGAACGAACTGATTGTTAAAATCGGCGAAAACATCAAGCTGGCCCACTTTGCCGTTATTACCGGCGAGGTGATCGGCGTCTATGTCCATAGCGACAGAAAGTTGGCTGCCGCGGTGGTGCTTTCAGGCGGGTCAGAGGAGCTGGCTAAAGAAGTGGCGCTGCAGATAACGGCCATGGACCCGGCCTACCTTAAACCCGAAGATGTGCCGGAAGCGGAGCTTGATAAGGAAAAAGAAATTTATCTGGAACAATTGAAAAAAGAAGGCAAGCCCGCAGAAATCATTGATAAAATTTTGGCAGGCAAAATCAGGAAGTATTACAGCGAGGTCTGCCTGTTAAAGCAGCCGTATATTAAGGACGAAAAGATCAGCATAGAAAAGTTATTGGGCGACGTTAAAGTTGAGAAATTTATCCGATTCAGTCTTTGAATTCCTCATTAGAAACTTAAAACTTAAAAGTCAAAACCTTGTCCCGAGGACTTTAGACGAGGGATCAAAATTTTCTTGGGCCGAGGGACTCAAAAAAGCTTGGGATTCATTATTTTTCCCCAAGGTGCTAAAATATCAACATGTCTGGTCAAACGCGGTTTAAAAAAATTCTTTTTAAAATTTCCGGTGAAGCTTTTGAAGAAAAAAACGGCCGTTTAAGCGCCAGAAAATTGGGACTGATCGTCAGCGAGTTAAGGCAACTTCAAAGTTTAGGCGTGAAAACGGCTTTGGTTTGCGGCGCCGGCAACATTATTCGCGGCATTACTGCCAGTAAAAAACACCGCCAACAAGCCGATTACCGGGGCATGCTGGCAACTTTTAAAAACATTGAGGCCTTGAGTCAAGCTTTGCGAAAAGCAAAAGTCAGGCATCAGATTTTTACCAGTTTTAGCGTTAAAAGCGAATTTTATCCGGTTTTTAACTGCCAGCAAGCGAATCGGGCTTGGCAAAAAAATAACATCATTATTATCGGCGGCGGCACCGGTTATCCGTTTTTCAGCACCGATACCGCGGCCGTTTTAAGAAGTTTAGAGCTGTCGGTGGAGTTGCTGGTTAAAGCCACCAAAGTGGACGGCGTTTACACCGCTGATCCGGTTAAAGAAAAAAAAGCCAAAAAATATACCACTCTCTCATACACTAAATTCATTGAACAGAATCTTAAAGTCATGGATTTAACGGCCATCGCCTTGGCCCTGCCCAACCGGCTGCCCATCCGGGTGATCAAATGGGAGCCGGGCAACGTGATTAAAGTCGCTTTGGGCAAAAATTTAGGCACGATAATCAAATAACCATTAGACATATGCAGATAGTTGAGGTGCAATTTGCTCCCTGGGATCAAAGTTATTATTTTAGGCCAGCGGACGAAGAAGGCAATGGCCTGGAACTTAAAAAGGGCGATAAAGTATTGGTGGAAACGGTCATTGGTTTGGATATTGCTCAAGTGATTGAATCGGGAGAGCTGGCGACGGGTTCAGCGGAATCCGGGGAAATCAAGAATATTGTCAGAAAAGCTACGGCCGCCGACGAGCTCAATATCCTGACTTTAAATAAAAACCGTCCGAAACTAATTAATGACTGCAAGGCGCTGATTAAAAAGCACCAGCTGGCGATGAAGCTGGTTGATGTTCATGTTTCTTACGATGATAAAAGAATGACTTACGCTTTCATTGCCGATGGCCGGGTTGATTTTAGGGAACTGGTGAAAGATCTGACCAGAAAGCATCAGAAAGCCATCCGTTTGCAGCAGATCGGCGTCAGGGACGAAGCTAAAATCTGCGGCGACATTGGGGCCTGCGGCCGCGAGCTTTGTTGCAACAGTTTTTTAAAGGAACTGGGCAATGTTTCCACCGACAACGCCCGCGCCCAGCAAGTGGTGCACCGCGGTTCCGAGCGGCTCTCCGGTCCTTGCGATCGGTTGAAATGCTGTTTAAGATACGAGGAGGAGGTTTACCAGATGCTTTCCAAAAATTTTCCCGCCATCGGTTCTAAGTTTAAAACCAAAACCGGAGAAGAAGGCATAGTGGAAGAGTGGCATGTTTTGAAAGGCACAGTGGGCGTTAACATCGGCAGTCCGTCGGAGCGGGCGATGATTGAAACAGCGGTGGCTCATGGAAAATAATGGTGCTATAATAATATAAACCTCAGAGTTTGATATATCTTGTTGGATATAAAATTCTAATGTTTAAATTCTAAGCTCTAAGCTCTAAATTCTAAATAATATCTAATGACCAAAATCCTAATTATCAAAACAGTTTGGAACATTGGTGATTAGAGAATTTGCATTAGTTTAGAATTTAGGTATTAGAATTTAGGATTTCATTTCCATTGTTATATCTTATTTAATGAAGAAGATTAAGCAGCGGAGTGGTCTATCTTAGAACATCATTAATAATAATTTTATGTCACAAAAAATCAGAGTGGCCATTAACGGTTTTGGCCGGATTGGCCGGGCCGCTTTTAAGATTGTTTTAGAAAAAAATGATTTGGAAATAGCGGCCATCAACGATTTAACGGATAGCAAAACTTTGGCGCATCTGCTGCAGTACGATTCGGTTTTTGGCAAATATGCCAGCAAGGTCAGAGCCACTAGGGATAGTTTAATTGTAGGCAAAGTCTCTTATCCGGTTTTTGCGGAAAAAGATCCGCTTCAGCTGCCCTGGAAAAAATTAAAAGTTGACGTGGTGCTGGAGTGCACCGGTAAGTTCAGAAAGTTGGATGACGCCAAGAAGCATCTGACGGCCGGCGCCGGCAAGGTTATCCTTTCGGCACCGGGCAAGGACAAAAAAATAAAAACTTACGTTTTGGGCGTCAATGAAAAAGAATATGGCGGCGATAAAATTATTGACAACGCTTCCTGCACCACCAACTGCATCGCGCCGATTATGAAAGTCATCAGCAAAAAATTCGGCGTGCAGAAAGCTTTCATGACCACCGTTCATTCTTATACCGCCGACCAGAATTTAATAGACGGGCCGCACAAGGACCTGCGCCGGGGCCGGGCCGCCGCTTATAACATTGTGCCAACCACCACCGGCGCCGCTACCGCCACGGCCGAAGCCATTCCGGAGCTAAATAAAATTTTTGACGGATTGGCCATTAGGGTACCCACTCTCAACGTTTCTTTGGTTGATCTGGTTATTTTGACCAAAAAAAGAACCAGCCAGGCCAGAGTCAATCAAGTGTTAAAAGAGGCCAGCCAAAGCAAGGAACTCAAAGGCATCTTGGCCGTCACCAGCGAACCGCTGGTTTCTTGCGATTTTATTCAAGATCCGGCTTCGGCCATTGTGGATTTGCCTTTGACCAAGGTGATTGGCGGGGATTTGGTCAAAATTATCGCCTGGTACGACAACGAATGGGGCTACGCCTGCCGGTTAGTGGAGATGGCGAAGATTATAGCTTAAGAAATTTATGCGGTGGACCGAAACATTAATAAGTACCAGCAAGGAAGCGCCCAAAGGCGAGGAGTCAAGCAACGCTCAACTTTTAATCAGAGCCGGTTTTATAGATAAGCTGATGGCCGGCGTTTACACCTTTTTGCCCTTGGGTTTGAAAGTTTTAGAAAAAACCGCCTCGCTCATCAGGCAACGGATGAATCAAGCGGGCGGGACCGAAGTTTTAATGCCGGCGCTCCACCCCAAAGAGCTTTACCAAAAAACCGGCCGTTGGGACAGTTTCAACAGTTTAATTCGTTTTGCCACCTTTTGGACCAAAACGGAATACGCTTTAGGCGCCACTCATGAAGAAGTGGTTGTGCCGCTGTTAAAAAAATACATTCACAGTTATCGGGATTTGCCAAAATATGTTTATCAGATTCAGGATAAATTCCGCGATGAAAAAAGGGCCAAGTCGGGGCTGCTTAGGGGCCGGGAATTTATCATGAAAGATCTTTATTCGTTCCATCAAAACGAAACTGATCTGGAAAACTATTACCAGCAAATGATTCAGGTTTATTTTGATATTTTTCGGGCCGTGGGTTTGGGCGATGTTGTTTATTTGACTGTAGCTTCCGGCGGCGCTTTTGCAAAATTTTCCCACGAGTTCCAGGTGATTTGTCCGGCTGGCGAGGACACCATTTATCTCTGCCCCGGTTGCCGGCTGGCCATAAACAAAGAAATCATCAGCTGGCAAAAAGTTTGCCCCAGCTGCCACCAAGCGGATTTTAAGGAGGTTAAAGCCATTGAAGTCGGAAACATTTTCAAGCTCGGGACCAAGTTTTCCCAGCCGTTTGATTTGAATTATTTTGATCAAAGCGGCAAGCCGCAATTGGTGGTGATGGGCTGTTACGGCATTGGCTTGGGGCGGTTGATTGGTACGGTGGTTGAGGTTTTATCCGATCAGCAGGGCTTGGTTTGGCCCAAAGTTATGGCGCCGTTCCAGGCGCATTTGGTCGGCCTGAATTTAGAAGACAAGGCCGTTAAGAAATCGGCTGACCGTTTGTATGACTTATTGGTCAAAAAGGGGCTGGAAGTTATATATGATGATCGTTTGGCGCTGCAGGCCGGCGCCAAATTTGCCGATGCTGATTTAATCGGCTGCCCGATAAGAATTACGGTGTCAAAAAGGACGGTGGAGCATGGGCAATATGAAGTCAAAGAAAGAACGTCCGCCAAGATCTTGTTTATGGATTTAAAGAAGTTGATTGCTTTGTTAAATCAGTAATCGGTAACTGGTAACTGGTAATCGGTAAATGGTAATTTAATTTTCAAATACAAATACCCTATTATTGGGGTTTTTTAGTTATTTTTTTAGTGAAGATGTTTCAATAATGATTGACAAAAAAGGTGATAAGATATAGCTTAAATCCATAGCCGTCGCTTGATTTTTAGCCGTCAAAGTAATTGTGGATAAGTTTTCTGTCTAATAAATCAACTACCTCACAGCAAGCTGGCGAGGTATAGTAAGGAATATTATTTTCATTAAGAAACCAATAGTTTCTCAAACTCTTCCTTACAAGGAAACCTCGGAGCAAGCTCACGAAGGTATATTATAAATCAATAGAGTAAGATAAATTCGCTGCCCTAAAATGTAAAACAATATGCCGTCTATAGAAGAATTACAAATTGCCATTGAAGAAATCAAAAAGCGGAATCAACGCGTAGAATTGGATAAAGCCTGGGAAACCAGTTGGACTCGTAAGTTTATTATCCTGATTTTTACCTACATTGTTATGGTGGTATTTTTTTATTTTGCGCAATTACCAAGACCGTTAATCAATGCAATAGTCCCGGCTATTGCTTTTGTTATTTCTACCCTGACGGTTCCGCTTTTTAAAAAGTTGTGGTTAACCAGAGTTAATAAGAAATAAGGCGGACAAATTTACATCGCCGAACAACAGCGTATTTGGCCAGGTAAAAAAGTAAAATATCATGAAATTTAAAAACAAAAAAATATATTTACTCTTGGCCGGCGGCACAACGCTTTCGGAAAACGAACCTATTACCGTAGAAAATGAGTCGGAGGTCAGGGATTGGTTTTTAAAGATGCCGGAGCTTAACATAATGGCTGAAGTGGAGCCGGTTTTTATTTGCGGCGAAACAAGTTCGCTGGCCGGCATTAAACTCTGGCAAAAAATCGCTAAAGAGATTTATGGCCGTTTAAGTGAAGCCGATGGCTTTATTGTCACCAGCCGTTCCCATGAACTGTTGTTTAACGCGCTGGCCTTGTCTTTTGCCATATTGAATCTTAACAAGCCGGTGGTTTTTACCGGTTCCCAGCTGCCGGTATTGGCCAAAGATTTGGTGGAGCAGAAAAAAGGCGCTTTTGGCGGCTTGGGCATTAAAGCCAATTTAATCAACGCCGTCCAGCTGGCCACTATGACTTTGCCGGCGGTGGGCCTTATTTTCGGCAACCGTTGCTTACGGCCGGCTAAAGCCCAGCGCACCGGCGTTTATTCTTTGAACATTTTTTCCAGCGTTGACCAAACCTATTTAGCCACCATTGATTTTGGCGTTAGTCCGGAGCCAAAGCTTGTTTTGCCAAAAGAAAAGCCGGTGCTCAAAGATAAGTTTGAGCCAAAAGTCGTTGCCTTAAGATATTATCCGGGCATGGACTTTGGCCTGATTAAAAATTTGGCCTTAGGCGGCCGGGGGCTGTTTATTGAAAGTCTGACCTTGGCGCCGCTGCCCAAAGAATTTTTACAGGGCTTAGCCGCTTTAAAGATGCCGGTGGTGATCTTTAATCGTTTTTACGTGCCGCCTTTGCCGCAACCGGAGCTGATGGGAATTTTCAACTTAACCAAAGAAGCGGCCCTGGTTAAATTTATCTGGGCCTTAGGGCAGTCAGCCGAGCCCAGCGTTGTTAGAAGCTTAATGTTTAAAGAATATTGCAGCGAGTTTATCCCGCTCAATGTTAAGCAGCTTTAATAATCGCCGTCATATTACTTATGAAAATATATTTTCACACCAAGAACGAAGACAGCAGCGATAAGCTGCGGCAGATTCACCAGCGGATTTTTGATTTTTTCCACAATAACGGCGTGGCAGTTATTTCCAATCTTCTTGATCGGCCCAGCAGCCAGCAAAATTTGACCTTTGAAGATATCAACGGTTTGGTGGTGGAAGGGCCGGGCAGCGTTCAGGAAGTCGGGTATTTAGTGGCTCTGGCTTTGGCTCAGCAAAAGCCGATTTTGTATCTGCTGCCTAAAGGCGTGCTGCTGCCGGATCAGCTTCGGTCGCTGCGGGACAATAAACAATTGAAAAGGTTGTTTTTGCTCCAGTATTACAGCGATAAAAATTTAAACAGTTTTTTGGTTGACTTTATTGACCTGATTGAAACGGGGGAGTTGAGGCGGGAAGTGCCCACCATTAAATTCACCTTGCGCTTTACGCCGCGGGCCAGCCGATTCATCACCTGGCACGCCAAGCAGAAAAAAATCAGCAAAGCCGATTATTTAAGGAAGCTGATTGACGAGCAGATTGTCAAAAACGAGGGCTATCAGAGTTTTTTAAGACAGCCGAAAGCCATAGCAGTTGAGCCAGAAACGGAAGGCGAAAAGAGTTGACAGCATGATATTTTTTTGCTAAGATTTCCTAATTTATCCGCCTCCGTCCGCCCGTGGCAGACTACGGCGGATTCTGAAAGGCGCTAAAAGCGGAAAACCCGCTTAGGGCGGATAACCTTATACTAGGGATTTAAAGCCCATATAGCTTTATGTCAGAAGTCAAAGAAAGAGCCAAACCCTATTTATATGAAGCCGGCGATAAACTGGTCATTTTGATACATGGTTTTTTAGGCACGCCCGATGATATGCGGGAGCTGGCCAAGTATTTAGTGGGCAAGGGCTTTTCGGCCAAAGCCATCCGTTTGGCCGGCCACGGCACCAATGACTGGCGGGATATTGAAAACAGTTCTTACTATGACTGGTGGAAGTCTTTGGAAGACGAGGTTAAAAGCGCCGCTGACAACTATCGTCGGGTTTACTTAATCGGCTATTCCTTTGGCGCCAATCTGGCTTTTGATATGGCGGCGCGGTATCCGCAGCTGGTGGACGGAGTGGTGTCTTTGGGCATCTCCGTTTTTTTGCGCCGGGAGTGGCTGATAAAATTGGTTCTGCCGATTTTTCATCTATTTTTAAAGAAAGCCAGAAAGCATAATATCAAAAAAAAGCATATCCATGAATATCTGGATTCAGGCGGCAGCATCTACGTGCCTACCAAAAGTCTTTACGAATTTTACCGCTTTATCAACCGTTACACCAAAAAAAGCCTGCATCAGGTGAGGGTGCCGTCTCTCATCATCCATTCGCGGGAAGATGCCGTCAGCCATCCCATCAGTTCCGAATTCGTTCATAGCCGGATAAATTCCGCCAACAAAGAACTGCTGATTTTAGATGATATCAACCATAATCCCATTCGCTCCCAGAGAAAAAATTTGATTTTCTCCAAGGTGGAAGAATTTTTGAGCTCTCTTTGAAATATTGTTCGTGGTTGTCAGAGAAAGTCAGCGTCGTTAGCGAAATTCAAAAGAACAAACTGTTACCTTTGAAGGTTAACCGTACATCTTCGTGCCAGACCGCGGGCTTTATGCTAAAATTAATACGAAAATCAATAGTCCATGCCCATCGCCGACACAATCTTTAGGAGGTTTGAGCAAACTGCTTTTGAGCACCCCAAGAACATTGCTTTGGGCTATAAAGTCAACGAAAAATATCAAACCCTGACTTATCGGCGTCTGCTTGATAAAGTCAACCGCTGCGTTACCGGCCTAAGAAAATTGGGCGTTAAAGCAGGCGACAAGGTGGCGATTTTTTCCAGAAACAGGATAGAGTGGGTCAAGCTGGATTTGGCCTTAAATAAAATCGGCGCCGTGTCCGTGCCGGTTCATATCACCTTATCGCCCAGATTAATCAAACACATTATCAACGATTCCGGCGCCCGGTATCTGGCCATCGGCGATTATCTGTCAAAATATTATGAAATTAAACACGAGATCAATCTAGAAAAAGTCATCACTTTTCATAAAATAGAATGGCTGGAAGACTTTATAGATTTTGCCGACTTATTTAAAGAAGAGCCGGATAACCTTGAGCCGGCTCAATTTGATGTCTGTACCATAATTTACACCTCCGGCACTACGGGCGATCCCAAAGGGGTGATGCTGACCAACCAGAATCTTTTAAAAAACATTGCCGCGGCCTCGCAGTATGTTCCCTATAATTCACGAGATATTTTTTTGTCATTCCTGCCTTTATCGCACGTTTTAGAAAGAACCGGCGGCTATTACGGGCCGTTGCATTTTGGCAGCGCCATTTATTTTTCCAGTTACCAAACTTTGGCCGCGGATGTAAAAAAGGTCCGGCCAACGATCATTGTCTGCATACCGCGGATTTTTGAAAAAATCCATGACAAAATAATGGATAAAGTGCGGCTAAGCTCAAAGCTAAAACAGAAAATATTCTTTGGCTCATTAAAAATTTCCCGCCTTTATCTTAATGCCAAAAAAGCCGATTCCAGTCTGAAGTTTTTCTGGCTACTGGGCTACTATCTGGCCGACAGATTTGTTTTAAGCAAAATCCGGCAGGCCCTGGGCGGGCGGTTAAAATTTTCCATTTCCGGCGGCGCCTGCCTGAATACGCAAATCGCCAGATTTTTTGAAGCCATCGGCATTAAAATATTAGAGGGTTACGGCCTGACCGAAACATCGCCCATTGTTGCCGTTAATCCGGTTAATGATTACAAATTCGGCACCGTCGGCAAAGTTGTTCCCGAGGTGCAGGTGAAAATTGCGGCCGATAAAGAAATATTGGTTCAGGGCCCGAATGTAATGGCCGGTTATTATAATAATGAAGCGGCGACCAAAGAAGCGTTTATTGACGCGGGAGCCGAGGCCAGCTGGTTTAAAACCGGCGACCTTGGTTATTTAGACGAAGAAAATTATTTAACCATCATCGGCCGGAAAAAGGAGATGATCATCACTTCCACCGGCAAAAACGTCAATCCGGTGGACCTGGAAAACGCTTTGCAGGAAAGCAAATACATCAGACAGGCCATGGTTTACGGCGATAAGCAGAAATATTTAAGCGCTTTGATTGTGCCGGATTTTGAAGAATTGAAAATTTACGCCAAAGATAACGGCATTAATCTGGAACTGTTTGAACTATTGCAATACCAGCCCGTCCTAAATCTCATTGCCGAGGAAATCAATAACCGTTTACAAGATTTTCCCGACCATGAGCGCATCAGATCGTTTAAACTTTTGGATAGGGAATTCAGCGAGGAAAGAGAGGAGCTGACGCCGACGTTAAAGCTTAGGCGAGAAAGAATTTTGGAGAATTATAAAAATATTATTTAAGTTTTAGGGGTATACCTAGTCAAATGGAACAGGCTTTAATGTTTTAATTAAGTAATCATTGGGTGA
>Ga0066639_10002314_pt1 | contig 16675 bp, 18 predicted proteins | sample CryGeyCG2114_010_2_FD_59504 | JGI IMG/M metagenome (GOLD analysis project Ga0066639, IMG submission 59504) | Groundwater microbial communities from aquifer - Crystal Geyser CG10_big_fil_rev_8/21/14_0.10 | ecosystem: Environmental > Aquatic > Deep subsurface > Groundwater | place: USA: Utah...
CGGGAGAGCTATACACGCATCAACGAACGCGAGTCCTTCCAATGTGAAAAGAGAGTTAATATTTTTCATATCAATGCGTGTAGGAATATCCGCTCTAAAATGGGGGGAGTCTAGCGTAAGGCTCCTTTCGTTTGTGTGCTGAAATGTCAACCGTCCTGCCTTTACGGCTACGTATAAAGAGTGGTCGGGAAATCTCACATCTTCTCCAGGTTTTTCACCTAAACGTCTCAATGCGCGATAATCTTCTAGATCATTCTGTGTTGCCGGACGCGATTTACGAACGTGGGTATCGATGTATATACCAACACGCAAAATGTCGTTTGTCGAATTTGGCACGCAACACATGAATTCTTTCTCTTCCTGACTTGATAATCCCTTTTCTGAGAAAACCTTTTCGATAGGAGAACCTATAAAGCTACACCACTCCAACCATCCATATACGTTATATTTTGCATGAAAAAAGTCTGGTATCGTTGAAACGGTACCGAATAATAGATCTATGCCTGTTCGAATATCCCCAGCTGACGGGGATATTTCTAATCGAGGAACTTCACCACCCATTCCCATCTGATATTCTTGCGTGATAACAACGGATGCCCCTCCGGATGATTCTTTTCGCTGTGGTCTTCTTTCCATTCGGGTGGTAACCTGTCTGCCGGATGAATTTTTCTCTGTCAGTTCGAATACAGTGTTTTTAAAGCCGGGAGACTCCAATAGTAGTTGCTGCGAACTGGAATTCTCATTAGGAGATGTGGAGTTTCCTTGTAACGCTGGAATATCTTTAAAAACTTCGTCAACAAGCATTTCAACATCCTTATAACCCCCAAGCCTGCATAACTTCCGCAGCATTTTAGGATCTGAGAGCAACGCTTCTCTAAATTCTTCGGGTAATAGATCTGTCCAAGAATCTTTTTCACCCATAGAGAACATATTTTACCATTCTATAGTTGAAGTTCAAGTTAAACCGATCAAGCTTTTATTTAAATTCATACCATTTCGTAACGGCCGTGACAAAGTGAGACAATTCAAATTTTCTTAGTATGCTTTCCGTAGCTTAGGATAAGGAAGGCTAAAACCGCCGTGGATGATCCGTAGAAAAACGTTGTAGATGGGTGAATCCTGCTCCACAAGATTCCAGCGATAAACGAGGCAAGAAATGAGGTTAGGGCAATTCCCATCTGATAGATGCCAAAATACGTACCCGATTCTCTTTCCGTAATGAGTTCCGAGATGTATGCTTTGGACACTCCATCCGTAAAAGCGATGTAAAGGCCGTACACAGGAAATAATACCCAAATAAAAAACGGGGAATTGATAAAACCAAACGAGAAATAAACAAATGCAAAAACCAGAAGTCCGTATCCAAATACTTTTCTTGCTCCGATACGATCTGCAAGGCTTCCTGCAGGAGTGGCGAAGAGCGTCTGGACGGCGTTGTAAAGAACATATGCTAAAACAGAAAGAGTGACGCTCAATCCCAGTTGTTTGGAACGGAGGATTAGGAATGCGTCGGAGCTGTTGCCTAAACCGAAAATCATGCTTACGACAAAAAAATATTTAAACTTCGGTTTCAGACTCGACCAGTTGAATCGCACTTTTTCGAATAATTTTTCATCTGGGGATTTTTTCTCCGTAACAAAAAGCGCAAGGAGGATTACGCCGATCGTTGCCGGAATAAATGCCAAGAGAAAAACCATTCTTATGTTTTCTTTCAGTGCATTAAGAAGGAATAGAGCAATAAGAGGTCCCAATACGGCTCCTGCAGAATCGAGGGACCGGTGGAATCCAAAGATAAACCCCCTATTCTTTGCTGTTGTGTTCTGAAGTAGTAAGGAATCCCGCGCTGAAGTTCTTAACCCTTTTCCGGTCCGATCAATAAATCGCGCAAAAAGGACAAACGGCCATGCAGTCGCAAGCCCGATGAGCAGTTTTGAGATAGAACCTAACGTATACCCTAGAACGACGAATATCTTTCTTTTGCGCACCTTATCAGAGATATATCCAGCAACAAATTTTACGATACTCGCCGTCGCCTCCGCAATTCCTTCAATAAGTCCAACTACCATTACTGGCGCATGGAGAACTGAGGTAAGAAATAACGGCACGATGGGATAGATCATTTCAGAGGCTATATCGTTAAAAAAACTCACGACACTAAGAATAACGACATTTTTGGGAATTTTTTTGACCATGGTTTTTCAAGAATATGATAGCATATGTCGCCAATAATCTATTGACTTTTCCAAACCTATCATACACACTTATAGATACTTTATTACCATTTACAAAAATTTAATGGAAAAAAATAAAATCGAGGAGTCTGTATGTCCAAAGTGCGGGAGCACACTCAGTGAAGTTATCACAACAAAGTCAGGAAAACGATTGCAAAGATGTTCTGCGGGATCCTGGAATGAGGAAACAAGGCAAACTGAAGGATGCGCGTTTGTAAAATGGCTTCCTGTCCCCGATGAAACCCTAGACGAAAAGTGTCCCAAATGCGGGGCCCCACTAATCCTTTCGACAACGCGATTTGGAAAAAAATTGAAAAAATGTTCGACAAATTCCTGGGATCCAAAAACCCGAACTTCGAGCGGATGTGACTATGTCGAGTGGGTAAAGGGAACTTCAGAGCCCTTGGATGAAAAATGCCCTGATTGCGGAGAGAATCTGGTGCTTTACACGACATCATCCGGAAAAAGGATGAAAAAGTGTTCTGCCGGTTCATGGGATAAAGAAACGCGCTCTGTGGTTGGCTGCAACTACGTGGAATGGCTGAAATAGGGAATAGATATAGTATAATAAGTTCCTTATTATGCCAGAACGCTATGTATTCAGGCCGCGTGATCTTTTGCGGGATTGGTTGATGGAGTCAGTCTGCCATCTTTTTGATATCCATTTTCCTGAAGCATATCTAAGGAAGGCCGTTAATCTTATTAAAGCTGGCGCTTTTCCTATAATCGTAAGCAATCACCAAAGTCATGCGGATGTTATCGTCCATGCTCTTATTGCTGAACGTATAATAAAAGAAACAGGCGGATTACTAAAAGGCTTCCGTATCCCTTATGCTATCTCTGTCTCAACCGGCCATCAAGGAAAGAACATTAATTTTCTTTTTAGATTTTTAAAAGATTGGTTTGAGGAAAGAGGCTTACTTCCATTTCCCGTAACGAGAGATAAAGATAAAAGCGAATATGGAATCACAGATTTGAGTCGTCACAGTGTACCTGCCTTAAAAAATGCTGGCAGAGAAGGATTCGGAGTCTCAATATTACCTGAAGGGACAGTACAAGCAGGAAGAAAGGATCATTATAGTATTCACGGTATGAGACATGGGGTAGAAGGGGGAATTGAATTAGCAAAACAGACGGGTAATGTTTTGTTTCTCCCTGTTTCTATCCACGGAACTTACAATGTCTTCAACCCAGATCGGCGCTTACCGTCTCTGAACGCTGCAATTTCCACCTTAGTCGGTTTAGCAGGAATTCATGGTAGAAGTCTTGCAAGCGTTACTGTTGGCGATCCAATCCTCAGGAACAGTTTTCCAAAAGATAAGGGTTTTAGTACGACTAAATTCTTAATGGGTAGGATCGCTCAGCAATTACCTTTAATTGCACAAGGGGTACATGTTCCTACTCCTGAAGCTCTTATGACTGCATATAAACTTGCTTTTGTCCCACCTCGTTGTTGAGTTACACACCTCCGAAGTGTGAAAGAGTGTTGTGACAATCTAAATTAAGTGCTCCCTTTCTTTTTTCAGATCGTTGCATATTATAAAAATTCGCTTGACAAAAAATTACTCGTTAAGTATATTTAATCTTGACTAATTTAGTCCGAATTTAAAATATATGAAATTATCCACCAAATCCCGATATGGACTTCGCGCACTTGCTTATCTTGTTCGCAATAAAGGGTTCGCTTCCCTCCAGGAGATTTCCCAAAAAGAAGACATCTCCTATGATTACCTTGAGAAAATTTTTGCAAAGTTGAAGAAGTCAAAACTCGTTGATGTCAAACGAGGCATTAAGGGCGGATATTCTCTTTCCCGTTGTCCGGATGAAATTACCATTGGTCAAGTTGTAGGTGTGTTTGAGGATACCCTTGCTCCAGTCATGTGCGTTGCACATGAAAAGGAAATGAAAAAAAACTGCTCTAGGAAAAGTACCTGCCCGACAAGGAAAGTATGGATGATAATGCAGGAGAATCTGATCAAATCATTAAATTTAATTACCTTAGCAAGTTTCATGGACGAAAATGAAAAAACAAAAAAGAATTTATCTTGACTATGCCGCAACAACTCCGGTGGACGAACGGGTGATCAAAGCGATGACGCCGTATTTTGGAAAACAATTCGGCAATACGATGTCATTCCACTCTGCCGGCGCAAAGGCAAGCGAAGCAGTTGAGAAAAGCAGGAAAGTTGTCGCGGATATGATTTATGCGAAAGAGTCAGAGATTATTTTCACCAGCTCAGCAACAGAAAGTAATAATTTGGCGTTAAAAGGAATCGCCTTTGCGAACAAGGAAAAAGGAAAACATATCATTATCTCGCCCATAGAACATGATTGTGTTCTGGAAAGCGCAAAGTGGTTGGAGAAACAAGGATTTGAAATAACCAGATTATCCGTTGATTCTTTCGGTTTGATAAAACCAGATGAACTGGAAAATGCGATTCGGAAAGACACTATTTTGGTTTCCATCATTCATGCGAATAACGAAATAGGGACAATTCAGGACGTGAAACGCATCGGAGAAATTTGTAAAAAACATAACGTATATTTCCACACGGATGCTTCCCAAAGTTTCGGAAAAATCCCCATTGATGTCGGTAGATCAAATATTGATCTCTTGACGGCATCTTCTCATAAAATTTATGGCCCTAAGGGCGCCGCACTGTTATATGTAAAAACTGGAGTAACTATAGAACCTATCCTGCATGGAGGAGGACATGAAAGTGGACTTCGGTCTTCAACGGTGAATGTCCCTGCGATTGTCGGTTTTGCAAAGGCTGCGGAAATTTGTTCGAAGACGATGGCAAAAGAAAATGAACGGATGACCGCGTTAAGAGACCGGCTGATCGCCGGTATCTTGCAGAAAGTAAAAGGTTCTCATCTTAACGGCCACCCAACCCAAAGACTTTCCAACAATGTGAATGTTTCTTTTCCATTTGCAGAGGGAGAATCCCTATTGATAGAGTTGGATTTGGCGGGAATTGAGGTCTCAACGGGGTCAGCCTGTTCCTCAAGAACCCTTGCGCCAAGCCATGTGCTTCTTGCAATCGGGTTAAAACCTCAAGCGGCTCACGGGTCTTTGCGGATCAGTTTGGGAAGGTGGACTACGAAATCCGAAGTAAATTATTTACTAGACGTATTACCCAATATCGTTAATAAGTTCAGATCCATTTCACCTTTTAAATATGACGAACGTACATAGCTATACGAAAAAAGTTATTAGTCATTTCAAACATCCGCACAACTATGGAAAACTTAAACGTCCTGATGGAACTGGTGAGGTTGGGAATGTTGTTTGTGGTGATGTTATGCATTTATACATAAAAATCGGCAAAAACAAACAGGGGAGGGAAATAATTAAAGATATCGGATTTGAGACGTACGGGTGTGCTGCGGCAATTGCGACCAGCAGTGTAATAACGGATCTGGCGAAAAACAAAACTCTTACTGAAGCACTTCTATTGCAAAAGGACGACGTGATAAAAACGTTAAAGTCTCTCCCGCCGATTAAAGTCCACTGTTCCTTGTTGGCGGTTGATGCGCTGAATGAAGCGATTCACGACTACTTTTCAAAACACGGGAAACCGATCCCTAAAGCCTTGGAAGAATTCCACAAACGGATCGAGAAATCAAAATGTGAGATAGAGGATCGGTACGGCGAATGGGTAGGGGAGCAGAGGAAATAATAATTTATAACAATATGAAAAATAAAAATCCTAACACAACTTTTTTTATCAGTGGACTACATTGTAAATCCTGCAAGATTATTATTGAACAAAAAATCAGGGATACCTACAGAATACATGCATCCGTATCAATGGGGGACAATACTGTGACGCTGGAAAAAACTGACCCCCGTGTTAATGAACATAGCCTTAATGCTCTTTTTGAAGCAGAAGGGTATACGTTTTCCCACAGTTCGTTGAAAAAAGAAAAGCTCGACATATTCCAATTATTGTTTATCGTAATAACTGCAGCAGTCTTGATAAATCTATTCATTTTTATAGGTAATGCAACATCGGTTTCTTCCACGGTTAGTGCCACTTCTCCCCTGTTCGCCTATTTCATTTTCGGAGCGCTGGCGAGCATATCGAGCTGTGCTGCACTGGTTGGAGGAATCATCCTTTCACTTTCCAGACAATGGTCCCGCGGGGGCGCAACATCCCATATTTCATTCCATGCCGGAAGACTGATTTCTTTTGCGATACTCGGAGGAGTTCTTGGGCTTATCGGAGGAGCTATCCGCTTAACTCCTTTTTTTACCGCTTTCCTCATTATTGCAGTTTCTATATTTATGATTGGCCTAGGTTTTCAGATGATTGGTATATCAGCGTTTCAAAAATTTCAGATATCGCTTCCTACATCCGTAATGAAAAAAGCTTTGGGTGTAAGGTCCTCGCAAAATAGCCTGATCCCATTTTTTATCGGAGCATTCACTTTTTTTCTTCCGTGCGGATTCACCCTGAGCACCCAAAGTATTGCTCTTATTTCTGGAGGTGCCCTAAAAGGTTCTCTTATCATGTTTTCGTTTGCTCTCGGAACGCTTCCGGCGCTTGCGTTTATCAGCGCTTCCAGCAATACGTTATTCCAGAATCCTAAATTTTCCATAGCGTTTTCAAAAATTGCCGGAATCCTTGTGTTTTTTTTCGCCGTCACCAATATTTCTTCCCAGTTAAATGTCTTGGGATTTTCATCTCCTTCAATCCTTGGTCCTTCCACAAATGTTGTGCGCCAGGACACAAATAATAGCTCGGGTCTTGTTCCGATTGTAGACGGAAAGCAGCTTCTCAAGATGAATGCGTCTTCCCGCGGATACGATCCGAATTATTTCAAAATAAAAACGGGCGTTCCTGTCCGGTGGGAAGTAACGGATACCGGAACCAGCGGATGTACGAATGCGATCATATCCCGGAGTCTATTTGAAGGACAGATTGATCTCACACCCGGGAAAACAACCGCAAAGGAATTCACTCCCAGGCAACCGGGGAAATACCGGTTTAGTTGTTGGATGGGAATGGTAACCGGAACGATTGAGGTAGTCAATTAATTGGATCGTCATGAAACATTTATTGAGAATTCAGGGGATGCACTGTCAATCCTGCGCTAGTTTAATCGAGCGGAAACTGAATACTACGAGCGGAATTAAAAATGCTTCTGTTAATTACGCATCCGGCAAAGTTCTTTTTGAACATGATGAGCAGGTGATTGAAATCGACAAAATAAAAAAAATTGTTGCCGATTTAGGATACGGAACTGAAGAAGTTGACCACACACATGTACACCCCGGGGGTGGAGTTTCTCAGAATTGGAAGACGTTCTTTTTATCGCTGTTGTTTGGGATCCCTTTAATCTATCTCTCCATGGGCCCGATGATCAACCTTCCCCAACCTGCGTTCTCACAAGGCGTCATTATTACGATCCAATTCTTTATTGCGACGATGGTCATTTACCTGAATAAATCCATCTATGAAAGCGGAATAAGCGGTTTTATTCGGAAAGCTCCGAATATGGATTCCTTGATAGTCTTAGGAACGCTTTCAGCCTATTTGTACAGCATCTATGTTGGCATTACCACAATATTGTTTCCTTCAGGGCAAACCATGGGTCTTTCGCTTTACTTTGAAAGTTCTGTCCTCATTCTAATTTTTATCAGTCTCGGAAAATATTTAGAGGCACTTACGAAGGGAAAAACCAGTGCAGCAATTAAAAAACTCATCGGTCTTCAGCCCAAGGAGGCAATTCTTTACCAAAATGGAAAAGAAGAGAAGATCCCGATATCGGAAGTGAAAGTCAACGATATATTCATAGTGAAGCCCGGTGCGACAATCCCCGTTGATGCGATTGTCATGGATGGAGAATCTGCAGTGGATGAAAAATTTGTAACCGGAGAAAGCATTCCGGTTGAGAAAAAAAAGGACGATACGGTAATCGGAGGAACCATAAATACCAACAGCGTGCTTATCTGTAAAGCTACAAAGGTCGGGGACGAAACGATGCTTTCGCAAATCATAAAAATCGTCGAGGAGGCAATGGGTTCAAAAGCACCGATTCAGCTCCTTGCCGACAGGGTTTCGTTTTATTTTGTCCCGGCAGTTCTTGTCCTTGCTTTTATTTCATTTCTATCATGGTCTGTAGCCGGATATTCATTTTCGTTCGCGTTGAATGCGTTTCTATCCGTTCTTATTATTGCGTGTCCCTGCGCCTTGGGACTCGCGACACCAACTGCTGTCATGGTGGGGACTGGGCTTGCCGCAGAAAATGGGATCCTCATCAAAAGTGGAAAGGCTCTGGAAATCGCAGACAAGATTAATACTATGGTCTTTGATAAAACAGGAACCCTGACAAAGGGAGAACCCGTAGTGACGGACGAAATATCGCTTGACTATGAGTCAAACCTTATGAGAATCGCGTATAGTCTTGAAAAGAATTCAAACCACCCGTTAGCCAGCGCAATCGTTAAAAAGGCTTTAGAAAAAAATACAAAGGCAGATCGGGTTTTTCATTTTCAGGAGGTATCCGGGAAAGGCGTTACGGCACTGCTTGACGGTGCAAGAATAGTACTTGGAACAGAACGGTTTATGATACAGCACGGAATTGATGTAGCAGGTCGGGTACAGGAAAATAAAAATTCTCTTCAGGATGCGGGAAAGACCGTAGTATTTATAGCAAGAAATAACGAAATTATTGGAATTGTTGGAATTGCGGATGTGGTAAAAGAGGAAGCCAAAGACGTTATCGCCAAGTTAAAACAAATGAATATCCGGGTTGCGATGATTACCGGAGACACAAAGAGGGTAGGAGAGACTATTGGGAAAAGTCTAGGAATAGATACGATTCTAAGTGAAGTACTACCTCAAGAAAAATCCGATGAAATCAAAAAACTTCAAAAGAATGGGGGAGTCGTTGCGATGGTAGGGGATGGGATCAATGATGCTCCTGCTCTTGCGGTTGCCGATCTGGGAATTGCTCTTGGGTCAGGGACGGATGTCGCAATTGAAACCGGAGAAATAATTTTGCTGAAAAATAATTTGTGGGATGTGATTAAGGCAATCGAGTTAAGTTCCTATACATTGAAGAAAATCAAGCAGAATTTATTCTGGGCATTTTTCTATAATGTTGTCGGGATTCCGGTTGCAGCCGGAGTCCTGTATCCTGTTACCCGCTGGCTCCTGAATCCGGCGCTTGCTGCCGCTGCCATGGCTTTTTCCTCAGTCAGCGTCGTGACCAATGCATTATTGATGAAAATGACATGGAACACAAAATCTCCTCGGTAAACGGATCAGTTAACCTTTTCACAAATGATTTGAGGGTTTATTACCCTAGTCTGCACTATAGGAATCTGCCCGTTATAATGATACTGTAGTTGGGGGAATCGAGAATAAACCGCTTGTTCTAAATTTACAGTTCTTCCTTGAGTATCAAACCCTAATAAAACAGGTACACCATTATCAAAACCTATGCCGGGCTCAAAGCCTTGCAAAAATTGAAATACTCTGACAAATTCCTCTGCTTGAGCAGCAAAACCATTGTACCATAAATGAATGGTCCTATTAGCTTGCATACGCGATGTCCTTATGCCCGCATCATGAAGAACGACAGAAATTCTGTTGTACATTCTCGCTGCTTCTATTTCTACTCCTACACCAGTTGAGGGCAGGATATCGTGCGTAACGAAGAATCGGGCGCCAACCAACTTTCCCTTATCAACACGATAAATTTCATCAGGACCAATTTCTAGTCCCCTATCAGGTGAAAATGGAGCAGACGACGGATCATAAGCCGAAATACCGGCCTCTTCTAATATTTGCGTTAATATAAATTGACGTTCTTTGAGTATGGGTTTTAACTCATCTGGTGTTGAAGTTAAAGAAATCGCACAATAGGCCGCTCTCGGATCTTCCGAAATTCCTGTTAATCCATCTCTTCGTAATAGATCTTCTATGTATCTTCGCCTTGAAGAAGGATCCACATCTATTTTTATGAAATCCTGTGAGTGTGTTGGTAACTCTACGGCCATATAGCGAGTATATTGTACCATATAGCCTGTTATATTATCTCTATTTTTGAAACCAATGCGCTAATTTGCTATTATAATAGAATTTATGATTGCACTTATTGCAGCTATTAGTAAAAATCGGGCGATCGGGAATAAAAATAAACTTCTTTGGAACATTCCAGATGATTTGGAATATTTTAAAAAAATTACTTTGAATCACCCCATTATTATGGGAAGAAAAACATTTGAATCTATTGGTAGACCATTACCTAAACGGACAAATATTGTCATTACGAGAAATAAGGATTTCAAATATAAAAATTGTATTGTTTGTTTATCTATTGAAGAGGCAATTGCTATTGCAAAAAAAAAGGATGAAATTGTCTTTGTCATTGGAGGCGCTCAGATTTATAAAGAAAGCCTCCCCTATGCCGACCGTCTATACCTCACCTATATCTATTCTGAACCTAAGGAAGCTGATGCATTTTTCCCTGATTATTCAACTTTTACAAGGACAACAGTTCTAGAAAAAAAAGAATATAATGGGATACAGTATGACTTCAGGATCGTCGAACGATAAAATATCTTATCATATAGACACTTTTTATATGTCACTTGCATATCTTTATGCATTAAGAAGTAGTGACCCAATTCTGCGGAAGTTTTCATGCTTATCGTCATGATTTAAAGAAACATAAAGTAGTGTTCTGAAAAGATCCTACACTGCCATCGGGGCTTTTATTACGCTTTGAGCAACATAATCCTGCAGTTTAATATCGTCCATTGTAAAATCATAGATTGAAGTAATTTTGGGATTTAACCACAATTTCGGCAATTTACCAGGTTTTCTAGCTAATTGCTCCTTAACTGCATCAAAATGATTTTTATAAATATGAGCGTCACCTAGAATGTGGATAAATTCATAGGGAACCAGATTCGTTACCTGAGCCACCATGTGAAGTAATAAGGAATAAGATGCAATATTAAAAGGAACACCTAAGAACATATCCGCGCTTCTTTGATACATCTGGACTGAGAGCTTATTATCAGCAACAAAAAACTGGTAAAACATATGGCAGGGAGGAAGAACCATTTCGTCTAATTCGCCTGGATTCCAAGCCGTAACAATAAGCCTTCTATCAGTAGGATTTGTTTTAATTCTTTCTATCACATCAGTAAGTTGGTCCATATGTTTTCCTTCCGAACTTCTCCAGTCTCTCCACTGTACGCCATATACTCTACCCAAATCTCCTTCAAATTTAGCTTTTGGTTTCCAATAATCTGCCTCTCCATTTGCATCCCATATATGACAACCCAATTTGTTTAATTCTTTATTATCAGAACTTCCTGAGATAAACCAGAGAAGCTCACCCTTCATCACATTAAATGCTAACTTCTTTGTAGTTACTGCTGGAAAACCATCAGACATTTTAAATCTCATCTGCAGTCCAAACGTAGCCCTTGTTCCTACTTTAGTACGATCAATTCTATCATTTCCATTTTTCAGCACATATTTCAAAGCATTAAGATATTGTCGCATTCTAAATTTAAAAATTCAGTTATGAATAATATTTATTATATATGAACATAAATAATTTTTAATATGGATCTTGGTTTTTTTCTATTCTAATCTTTAGGATTTGCGGATGATTTTAAATATTTTTTTCTCAAGCTTTGTAGTGCGCGATGATAAGTAGATTTTATCGCGCTTTCAGTTGTCTCAAGCGTATGGGCTATCTCTTCGTTTGACCACTCCAGCGCAACTTTAAGCCAGATGACTAAAGCGTAAGGGTCTTTGAGCGAAGCCACTGCTTTTTGTAGTTCGACCGCCTCCTCATGGGATGTAACCATTGTGTCCATATCGGGCGTCGGATCTTCCATTTTATACAAAATTTCTCCAACGTCGATGTCAGCCTCATGTTCTGTTTTTCTAGATGCATCTCTAAGTCTATTCTTAATAAGATTGGCGGCAATCCTGTATAACCAGGGAGAATGGGGATTCGGGAGTTCAGGAAAGGTATAGTCTGGCGGAAAATGTTCACACGCGTTCTTGAGAACCGTCTGAGTAAGATCCTCAACATCCTGATTTGATCCCGGCAGTCTGTTTCGTATAAAATTGCGAAGCGTGGGATAGGAATCTTTATACATTCTTTCATATTCTCCCTTCTGCGCTTCTGTTAATACAGAAACAGGCGGTTCTTGAATGGGTGGTTTTCTTTGGTGATCAATGATTTTTTTGGCCGCAACTCCCGCTGAGGCGGCCGCTACAAAAACTACCGCTCCTGCAGCAACATACTTTGGTTCTATCCCTCTCTCTTCAAGTTTTCCTGCAATCCTTTCAAATAAAGTCTGGGGGACGTTGATCTGTATCGGCCCTTCAGCCGTGTTCGATAGACTTACATGAAGAGTCACTTCTTTCGGAGAGCCTTCCGCTGATGGAACCCTTGGCCTTTCCACAGACATAGGAAATGAGTCTATTATATACCATAAAAAAATGTCACCGGATTGTACCACTTTACAACGGCCGTTATAAACTGATACAATTCAACTTTCCTATTCCGTTATTCTTCCAGCTCAATAACATTACGCCGCCCCCCTCTGATATAATTACATTATTTTCCACATGGATCAATCTAAGGCATTAGGCATACTCCTGAAAGAATATCCTTTCCTAATAAATCATAATCCGAGAATAGTTAAACGGTTTGTTTCAAATGAAGAAAGAAAATATAGGGTTTTAAAAGATCTTATAGAAAATAGAGGAATTATCGCAAAATTATTAGGATTTAAATAATAACCTAACGTATTATCTAAAGTAATTTTTTTGGACCAGGAGTTACATTATTTTGTGGATGTGGATAAAAATAAGGTCTCAAGGCAATGAAGGTAATCCCGTGGGAACATATTGAATAAGGATCAGCGAATTTAAGGCTTCTGAAATATTGCGCTCCATAGGTTTTCGTAGTATTCAGGAGAAAATTGATATTTTCGTCTAGCATACTCTTGCATTTCAAATCCTAGTAGATGGGCATAAATCACTTCTGTATCCTGTGCTCCTTGCCAAAACAACAATCCTTTATCCTCAATCACTCTATACGCCTCGTTTAATACCTTACGACGCGAGCAAAGCAGACATGAGACAAACTCTGCACCAATACTCTTATCTGCAAAAGGTAGGTTTGTTGCATTGGCCTCCATATCAATATGTCCTTGATCTTTAACATCTGGCGGGCAAAAATTCCTAGTAATATTCGTAATCCATAGTCTTCTAGGCAAACGGGAAACGTCAATTGTTACATATCCTCTCATCGTTGGTCCTCCTACTTCCAGTAGCGGTCCTTGTACTTGCTTCAATACTTGCTCTTTGTCGAAACCTGGATTTGTCCAACTATCTGCAGGAAAGTACCGTTCTAATTCTTTCTTCAGATTTTTCGAAAGTCTTTCTTGTGCTCCATATGAAAGCCTAGACGCAGCCAAACCTTCCTCTCGCCCAATCAAAAGTTGTTCGATCATCTCCTTATAAGATCGTTCATACCGAAATCTGCTTATTTCCTCCGATATCCTCGCTTCTAGGGTTGCCGCCATAGTAAAAAAATTCAATTTAAAGTTAAGGATTGGAGTATATCAGAAAACATCAGGATTATCAATACGGAGGTTCTGTGTGAGCCACCAGGGGATCGAACCCTGAACCTACTCCTTAAGAGGGAGTTGCTCTAGCCAATTGAGCTAGTGGCCCAAGAATAGTCGAGAGTCGACAGACGATAGTCAATAGAATTAATTTTCCGATTTCCGCTTTAGATATTTAATCAATCCATTCAACATTTTCAGTATCTCTAAAGCCTTTGTCTCGACTTCTTCTACCTTTATATTATAAAGAAAATCTATTATTTTTAAGGTTGCTTGTACTTCTGTTATCGACTTTTTCGCTACGTTTAGATATCTTTTGAATTCTTTATCATTTTCTGCTCCGCTTCCTTCTGCAATATTTAAACTAACGGAAACCGTTGATCTCTTTATCTGATCAATCAAGTTTCTTTCTTCACTTCTTGGCAATCTTCCAGATAATGTATAAATCTTCTGCACTAAAACTAAAGACTCCTGCCAGACTTTCAACTTCTCAAACTTATTCATTATCCTCTTTTATCATCTCTCTCATTTCATATCTATCGCCTATAAACTACAATCTAAGGTCTATAGTCTATCGTCTTTCGTCTATTGTCTATAGTCTAATTCTAGTGCGCCTGGGAGGAATCCTCCTACGCTAAAGCTTCGGACGGACAAGTCGAACCCCCATCACTGGTTCCGACCCGCTCGCCTTAGCTAACCTGTGCCTCCGGAGGGAATCGAACCCCCATCACTGGTTCCGAAGACCAGTACTCTATCCATTGAGCTACGAAGGCTCTAGCGGGCGAGAGACCAGTACTATTAGCGCTTTTATCTTTGTTATATTATACTATACCTCATGCTTGCACTCATTCTGTATGTTCTCGTGATTACTCTGGAAATCGTTTTTTTAATCGGTTTCATCGTTTTCGTAACCTTCCTTATTTATTCGAGTATCAAGGGCGCTCCTTATGTCCCGACAAATTCAAAAGAAGCCGATATTATTCTGAAAGAAGCGAACCTAAAAAAAGGCCAAAGTTTTATCGAGTTGGGGAGCGGGGATGGAAGACTGGTGAGAAAAGCAGCAAAGACGTATGGAGTTCATGCTCTTGGAATTGATATTAACCCGATTCTTGTATGGTATTCCAAATTTTTGGCGTTTGCGGAATCTGTCCGAAATGCCTCCTTTCTAAGGGAAGACTTGTTTAAGGTCTCGCTAAAAGGAGCGGACATTGTTTACCTGTTCCTCATGCCCGAACTTCTGGAAAAATTGACCCCCGCCTTAAAAAAAGATTTAAGAAAAGGTGCCTTGGTTATTTCGCACGGATTCGCCATCCCGGCTCTAAAGAAAAACCTTGAAAAGACCATTGTACACTCTCCGTTCCCCACCTATTTTTATCGAATTTGAGGAGTTGATTTTTGGACGTATTTTTCCTATAGTTATACTATGCTCAAGAAGACCGTTGTATATTCGCTCATGTTCATTCTCCTTCTGGGATGCAATCTTATAGCCGTGCGCCTTATGCGTAAGAACTTCGGTAAGGAACAGCAAATTAAGAACATATTGACCGAGATTGAAAATGCGAAGAACTCCTCCAGCCAATTTGATTTTTCTGCTGGGCCCGCAGTCATGGGAGTATTCACGGCAGAAACGGAAGTTACCGACGGGCGCGTAGCAAACCTAAAACAGTTTTTCAGAAAGTATAACTCGGTATTGTACGACTATGCCGAGAAAATCGTGCAAGTCTCGGATGAAAATCAATTTGATTACCGACTCCTCCCGGCAATAGCCATGCAGGAATCCAATTTATGCCGCGTCATACCCGACGACTCGCACAACTGCTGGGGATGGGGAATTTACGGGAATACCGTTACCAGGTTTGAATCGTACGATGAAGCCATTGATGCCGTAGCCAGAGGGATTAAAAAACACTACATTGATAAGGGACTTGTGACTTCTTCGTCCATCATGGAAAAATACACGCCTTCGTCAAACGGAAGCTGGGCCCATGGGGTGAACACGTTCCTTCAAATGCTGGAATAACAATGGTTATTGAACGGATCTTGCTGAAGTAATTTCCTGGGAAAGCGAATACTGTGTCCCCTTTTTGCGAGAAAGCGCAGCAAACAGGGACCCTCTTTTTTTCTTCTTCGTCACAAGGGCTTGGAACCAAGTACGGGATTCATTGATCTTCAACTGTAGAGTCTTTAGTATTCCCAGCACTAATTCCAGGAATCGGATATGGTATACCCCTGGTTTTTCGGTTGGAGAGTTGATCGCAACATGTTCAACGTCCTTAACCTCGGATAGGAATTTTAGTTCGGTTTTTCTAAGTCGATCTAATTCCAATTTTACCTGGTTTGTGAGTTCCTTGATTTCGCGCTTCACGACTTCCTTTTCATAGTATGCTTGGTAGTTGAAAAGGTTTGCTTCTTTTTTCCTCTTCGGAGGAACTTGTTCTTGCGGCTCGAAATCATATTCTCCCCTGTAGCGATCTTCCTCAGAAAATGGGGAACTGTGTTGTCTGAAGGATTCAATCGTATCCCATTTCAACGAGGTAGGCGATTTCTTTCCTGTTTTAGGAATCTGTGTAGCCATAGGATGATTCTGCCGAAATTATACTACAGGCTTAACAGGAAATCAAGCGTCTTCTGTTTGCGCAAAACTGCCGCATAAAAGTAAGCGTTTTGCTCTGCCACCGCGCGTTCTTTTGCATCGGTGATATGAGAAAGAATTTTATCAAGATCTGCTTTCTCCACTTTTACACCTTCCGAATCTGCAATTTCATTGAGTATGAACTCCAGCTTGTATGTATCCACTATTTCCTGCCGAGTCTTGCTTTTCAAA
>Ga0066639_10002316_pt1 | contig 16672 bp, 16 predicted proteins | sample CryGeyCG2114_010_2_FD_59504 | JGI IMG/M metagenome (GOLD analysis project Ga0066639, IMG submission 59504) | Groundwater microbial communities from aquifer - Crystal Geyser CG10_big_fil_rev_8/21/14_0.10 | ecosystem: Environmental > Aquatic > Deep subsurface > Groundwater | place: USA: Utah...
AAAAACACCCCGCGGGGTGTTTTTTAGTTTATCTAGCTAGTGGTACCTATTGTCCGGATCTTCATCTTCTAAGCCAAAGTCGTCATCCATGTCGCTGTGCATATCGCCTTCTATATCTGCATCATCATCCGTTTTTAAATCATCATCAGCGCCGAAATCATCGCTATTAACTTTGTCTTCTTCGTCGTAACTCATATAAAAAAATTATTTTTATAAAAATTTTATTAAACGACCTAATAACTCATATTTTGTAGCAAAATAAAAATCGCTTAGCAATAGCCTAAAAGCGGAAGATGTGGATAATTATAAGTAAGTTAAAAACGCAAGTGCGCAAAGGCTGTGATAGCGATAGCGATAGCATCTAGCTCGTCGTCAGAAGTTTTGTTTTTGTCCACATTTGCCAGAATTTTAACCATTTTTATTATTTGACTCTTGTCCGCTCTGCCGTAGCCGGTGGTGGCCATTTTTATCTGAGGCGGGGTAGCCTCGAATATTTGCATTCCCGCCCGCTTAGCCTCGTATATAACCACTCCGCGGGCTTCCGAGACCCTCATAGCCGTTTTTTGGTTGGTATTTAAAAATAAAGTTTCAATAGACAAAACTTCCGGCTTGTATTTTTTGATTACTCTCGCTACTTCTTCGCCGAGTAAAATCAATCTTTCCGCAAAGTCTAACTTATTAGAAGTCTTAAAACATTCAGAGAAAATAACTTTCTCCTGTGTCCTTCCGTAGCTTTTAGCAGAGGAGGACTTTTCCATTACAGCCACCCCCAGCCTCTCAAACCCCGGATCAATGCCTAAAATTCTCATATTTCAATTCTACCACTTTTCCACCTAAAAAATTTGACATATATATATATCGGTTTATTCTTAAAAAGTAACTTTGTCCCTTTAATCCTAAACAGAAAGGAGGTGAACAGCCATGATTGTTCATCTGCACCACCTGAAGTAAGCCGCCAAGAAGAAGGCTCGAAGCGGGCCGAAAGGCCCCAGCCGAAGGTCGTCGCTCTCACAGAACGACCTTCGGCTGCCCATCAATTTTTTGCCCACTGAGGAACCCCCTCGGTGGCTTTTTCTTTTTAGGGTGTTACAATTTAAATAACTGAGGGTTGTTTCCTGATCGTTTCAGCCCTCATGCAGGGTGATCTGGTTCTAACATTGGATTGATTGACCACGATCACCCTGCTCCTGATCTTTGTCCGAAGCAGGTGGAAGCGGGGAGTGGAGACGTGGTCTCCACTCCCCAGATGTTGAGCTAACACAATCATTAGCTCACATCATCGAAGTCGCCGGGATCATATGATCTTGGCGCTTTTCTTTTTAACCCCTCCCAACCTCCCCTTGTCAGGGGAGGTGCAGTTTGTGTCCCCTTGATAAGGGGGATTAGGGGGTTGGATTTTTCAAATCAAAACCCAAGTGTGTATATGCTTTATTTGTTGCCACTCGTCCGCGGGCGGTGCGCTCCAATAGTCCTAATTGAATCAAATACGGCTCGATCACTTCTTCTACCGTTGCTTCTTCTTCAGATATAGCTGCAGAAATTGTTTTTAGTCCTACCGGCCCGCCACCAAATTTTTCAATTAGCACCTCCAAGAATTTTCGGTCGTGAGAGTTTAAGCCCATCTCGTCTATGGCGAGCATGTTTAGCGCGTCTTTGACTATTTTTTTATCTAATTTATTTTTCTCTGTTTTTTTACTTACTTGCGCGTAGTCGCGAGCTCTTTTCAAGAAATAGTTCGCGGTGCGGGGAGTGAACCGGCTTCTCTTAGCTATCTCTTCTAGCGCTTCTTGTTCTAAGAGAACATTTAAAAGTTTTCCAGATCGTTCAGCTATTTTTCCTATCTCTTCATTTGAATAAAATTCCAAGCGAAAAACTCCGCCCGAGAATCTAGATCTAAGTGGAGAAGAAATGAGTGCTACTCGGGTGGTGGCGGCGATCAAAGTAAACGGCGGGAGGTCGAGCTGGATGGTCCGGGCAGAAGGGCCCTTGCCGATAATGATATCAAGCACCCCAGATTCCATAGCCGGGTACAGCACCTCTTCTACCATTTTGTTCAAGCGGTGTATTTCGTCTATGAAAAGAATGTCGCCGGGGGAGAGATTGGTGAGAATAGAAGCTAAGTCGCCGACTTTTTCTATCGCCGGTCCCGAAGTTATCTTCATCTGTTTGCCGGTTTCTTTAGCGATCAGATGCGCGAGGGTAGTTTTGCCTAGTCCGGGAGGGCCGTAGAAAAGTATATGTTCTGGGATATGTCCGCGTTCGTCGGCAGCCCTAAGCAGGATTTTTATGTTGTCTTTTATGTGTTTTTGGCCGATATATTCCTCCCAGCGGTTTGGACGCAGGGTTTGATCCAGCACAAAATCTTCGTTTTTACTTGACCCATTTTTTTTACTAGTTTTATCTTTAGTGCTTGACATTATGTTAGTAATATGCTATACTGTGCGAGTAGTACATTTATCAACACAGTATCAACATATCTATACACATTATAGCATCTGTGGTGCTTCCCATAATAGTATAATTACTTTAGAGAGGTTTGGCGCTATCGTTAGCGAGAAAAAAGGGCATTAATCTCTAAGCAATCAGCTTTTTAAGTTATACAAGTTTGCGTAGGACGTCTTGGCTAGATTTATCTTCGCTGGCACTATCCTATAATAACTTGTTACTCCCAGAGTTCAGCTCCAGGAGGATTGTTTGGAGATTAATGCTTTTTTTATTTATAAATATATCCAGGTAAGTAGTATAATAATGATATGAGGAAGATGAAAATTGCTCTAATAGGTTATGGTAAAATGGGCCGAGAGGTAGAGGCTCTATGTAAGGGCTCTTCTAGATTCGAAGTTGTATCTATCAGTTTAAGAGATAAGAAAAATAAATTAGACACAGAAGGCATAAAGAAGGCGGATGTTGCGATAGATTTCACAGCTAAAGATGTAGTGTTAAAAAATATAGAGGCAGTCGCGAAACTCGGCAAGAATATCGTTGTCGGCACGACTGGTTGGCAAAAAGATTTCAATAAAGTCGAAAAGATTGTAAAGAAATACAAAATTGGGTTGATTTACGGATCAAACTTTTCGATTGGCGCGAATATCTTTTTCAAGATGGCAGAGTTTTCTGCCAAGCTTTTTTCCAAATTTCCAGAATATGACAAATACGGATTAGAAATTCACCACAAAGCAAAACTAGATAGTCCATCTGGCACTGCTCTCAAGATCGCGAGCAAAATCAAAGGGCTTAGTTTTACTTCAATAAGATCGGGCAGGAATCCTGGTTTTCACGAAGTGGTCTTCGATAGCCTTGCAGATGGAGTTACTGTGTCACATCAGGCGTATAATAGGACTGGATTTGCCAAAGGGGCGCTTTTGGCGGCCGAATTTATCAAAAATAAAAAGGGAGTTTACTCCTTCGAAGAAATATTATGAAAAACATAAAAATTTTTGGCGCAATTCCTGCGATTATTACTCCTTTCAAGAAAAATGGAGACTTAGACCTTCCAGCTCTTCGCAGGCTAGTTAGTTATCAGCTAAAGGGTGGGGTAGATGCGATAGTGGTAGCTGGCACTACGGGCGAAGCGGCAACACTTACCGAAGAAGAATATGTCACAGTACTTAAGACTGTGGTAGAAAAAGTGGCTGGCAAGGTGCCAGTGATAGCTGGAGCCGGCTCTAATAATACAGAAAAAGCCATACATTTTTCCAAACTTGCAAAGTTTATCGGGGTAGATGGTCTGCTTCATGTCACTCCTTATTACAACAAACCCACCCCGAGTGGCCTTCTGCTTCACTTCAAGGCTATTGCCAAAGAAGTTGATCTGCCAATTATTTTATACAATGTTCCTGGACGCACAGGGTTAAATGTCTCGCCGACGACAGTACTTAGAATTGCTCGTGAAGTGCCGTCGGTGATAGCGGTCAAAGAAGCCTCTGGGTCGTTGCCTCAGATGATGGAGATAATTAGCGAGGTTGAAAAGAAGGGGCCAAAAGGTTTTGTCGTATTGTCTGGCGATGATTCATTGGCACTACCCCTTATTGCTCTCGGTGGTAAGGGTTGTATTTCCGTAGCTTGCAATGAAGCTCCGAAATTATTTTCTAATATGATTCACTTTGCCCTCAAGGGTAAGATGAAAGAAGCGCAAAAACTGCATTATAAGCTTTTGAAGTTAATGACCGGAAATTTTATAGAATCTAATCCGATACCGGTAAAGACTGCTCTCGCCATGATGGGTATGATCGAAGAGGGCTTCAGGTTGCCGCTTACTTTTATGGAGGACAAAAACAAGGCAGTTCTTAAGAAAATTCTAAAAGAATTGAAATTAATTTAAGCTGAATAAATGGCGGAAACTAATAAAAATTACGACAAACTTCAAGGCGCGTATTTGTTTTCTGAGATTGCTAAACGCGCGAGAGATTTTGCAAAGAAAAATCCCAATGCAAAAATAATTCATTTAGGCATTGGCAATACTACCAGGCCGCTTACACCTTCAGTTGTCCGCGGTTTGCAGAAGGGGGTAGCTAAATTGGCGAGCCAAAAAACTTATACGGGATATGGTGATGAGCAGGGGAATTTAGAGTTAAGGAAAATGTTGGCCAAGTTTTATAAAAAAAGAAAGATCAAACTTGATCCGCAAGAGATTTTTATAAGCGATGGCGCAAAGTCCGATTTGGCAAACTTGCAATCAATCTTTAGCCAAGAGAGTGTCGTTGCGGTGGCCGATCCAGTATATACGGTATATGTAGACGCTAGTGTCATTGGTGGTCACGCCGGAACATTTAAAAATGGTAAATATACCAGATTGGTGTATATGAAATGTGATGAGAAAAACGGTTTTGTTCCGACTCCACCCAGACAAAAAGTAGGCATCCTGTATTTGTGCAGTCCTAACAACCCCACCGGGGCGGTGATAAATCGAAAACAACTGAAAGTGTTTGTGGACTATGCGCTTAAAAACAAAGCAGTTATTATTTTTGATGCAGCTTATGCGGAATATATTAGAGATAAATCTTTACCCAAAAGTATTTACGAAATACCGGGGGCGAAAAAATGCGCTATCGAAGTAAACAGTTTTTCTAAATGGGCCGGTTTCACCGGGGTGCGTTTGGGTTGGACAGTAGTGCCTATGGATTTGGTCGTTGCAGACGTATCTAAAAACAAAATGCGCGGAAAGTTGAATAATCTGTGGCATCGCAGGCAAACTACCATGTTCAATGGCGCTTCTAACATCGCCCAAGAGGGCGCTCTGGCTGTCTTATCGCCCAAAGGGTTGAAAGAAAATAAAAAATTAGTTGATTATTATATGCGCAATGCAAAGGTCATGCACAAGGGGCTTTCTCAAATGGGCTTTGAGGTTTTTGGAGGAGAGAACGCGCCATATATTTGGATGAAGACACCGAAAGGTTTTACCTCTTGGAGGTTTTTCGACAAACTTTTAAATGAAGCGCATGTGGTAGCAACGCCCGGGTTTGGCTTTGGTGCCGAAGGCGAGGGCTATATCCGTTTTAGCGCTTTTGGCAGTTTAGAAGACACAAAGAAAGGGATAGCAAGTATCAAGAAAAATTTGCGATTATGAAACTTTCCCGCAAAAAATTCGAATTTCTGCTTCAGAAGAATAAATTGGTTTTAAGCCTGATTGGCATGTCTAACACTGGCAAGACCCGCTGGTCAGAAAAATTAGCTTTAGCTGGTTTCAAACACATAAACTGTGATGATCTGATTGAGAAGAAGCTTTCACCATTTCTAAAGAAATATGGTTATAAAGGGATAAAAGATGTAGCGCGTTGGATGGGGCACCCGTATGAAAAAAGGTCGCCAAAAAACCAACAAAGATTTTTGGACTTTGAAGCGCAGGTATTGCAAGGCCTTTTCAATAAATTAAGAAATGTGAAAAAAAATACAGTAATAGATACAACTGGAAGTTTTGTGCATTTAAGCAAGAAGGTTTGCAAAACGCTTCAGAAGAAAACTTTGATTGTTTATATAAAAGCTAACAATTCTATGCGAGCCAAGATGTTCAATAGTTATCTAGAAAATCCGAAACCTATAGTTTTTGGAGATGTTTTTAATCTGAAAAAAGGAGAAACAAAAATGGAGTCTTTAAGGAGATGTTACCCGAAGTTGCTAAACAAGCGCAGCAGATTGTATGCTAAGTATGCGGATATAACTATCCCAAAGAAAATATTAAAGAAAGAATTAAGTGCTGATTATTTTCTTTCTTTGGTAAGTAAGAAACTAAAATGATTCAATTTTACAAATATCACGGGGCTGGCAATGATTTTATTATGATCGATAATCGTAACAAAGATTTTGCTGGTGAAAATAAAGAAAATATACAAAAGCTTTGCGACCGGCATTTTGGCATTGGGGCAGACGGCTTAATTTTAATTGAATCTTCTGAAAAAGCGGACTGTTTTATGAATTATTACAATGCAGATGGGACGGTGGCAGAGATGTGCGGCAATGGTATAAGATGTACCGTAAAATTTTTCTTAGAACTTACCAAAAGTGACAAAAAAGAGCTTTTAATAGATACCAGAGCGGGAATAAAAAAAATAATTTGCAACGATGATGGAACTTTTTCAGTAAATATGGGTAAGCCTGCTTTTTCTAGTCCGGATTTTCCAGCAAGCTCGCTCTCTTTGGAGAATATAGATTTTGAATTTGCATCTATGGGGAACCCGCATGCAGTAGGAATGGTAGAAAATTTATCAGAAATAAATATTTCAGAAATTGGGCCTAAGATAGAAAACGATTCACATTTCCCAAATAAAATAAATGTAGAGTTGGTAGAGAAAATCTCTAACGATACTTTTAAGGTAAAAGTTTGGGAGAGGGGATCGGGGGCAACGCTGGCCTGCGGCACTGGCGCTTGCGCTGTGTATGCGATTTTGAATAAAAATTCCAAAGGCAATAAACAAAAAGAAATTACTTTAGAGTTTCCCGGCGGGAATTTATATTTATCCCAGAATGAAACGGGGGAAATAATCCTCCGCGGAGGAGCGGAGTTTGTGTTTAAGGGTAACATAGATTAGGTTTACAATTTTTGTTTCTGTACTAGTGTAGAAATGAAACACAGGTTAAAAACCGCGTACCCCCGTGGATAGCCTAGGTGGTGTGACCTAGGTTATACGCAAAATCATCGCTACGCGTCATCTGCGGGGACCCAGAGGATACTCCTCCCTCATGGAAGGAGAAATGGGAGAGTGATGGGCTGTCGACTTTCCTTGAATCCTATGTGGTAGAATTGATGGCCACCCGGACCGGAGGTTAGTGCGCGTCTTTTCTTTGGCGTACCCTCCGGTCCTTTTTTATTTTTCCCCATTTCAAATTTCCTGATCTATATATATATCTTCACGTAGCAATAACAAGCGACCGCTCCTTATTGCTATTTAGATTAGGTTAAATTTTTTCTTCAAATGTATTTCGTTGTCTACTCTTTCAGCCAAAATGAAGCGCACATATCTTCTTGCATTGTAAAATTCTAAAATAAATTCAATTTCTTTGATGCAAGGGTAGGGGAATACAAGTACTGATTTTTGAAGTTCAACCAAGCCGATTTCTCGGAAATGCATACGCAGTGATTCACGTAATCTTTTTAATTTTTCCGGAATATCAAACATAACTATTCTCCATTTACCATCCCATTTATTTGGCTTGCTTATTTCTAATTTATCTATATTAAACCTTAGAGCTTTCCTTTTTCCGTTTTCATTTAAAATAAGAGTTGTCGTGCCGTCTCTGTTTTCTTTTTCTTCAACCAAATGGGATTCATATAAAGATCTTATGGCTCTATGCAAAGCCTGCCTGTTTATTTTCTTCCACTCTTTTGGTATTTGTTTCAGTATCCACCAGTTTGTTTTTGGCGATCTGGTTAAACCGAGGGCGAGGCCGGCGGACAAAACTAAAAGCACTTTCTTTTTTAAGCTCCCCATTCTTAAATTTTTCTGTTGTTTATATTGCACCTATTCATTATAACACAGCAATAAGGAGCGGTCGCTCCTTATTGCTGTTAACCCCCTTTTTGTTTATTTGATATAATTCTCCCATGGCTATGGAAGATTGGTGGAAACATAAATTATTTCAACCTAAGAATTTTGAGGGGAAACCGACAAAAGAGGAGTTAGAATATATCAGGAATCTTTTTGAGTTTGCTTCCAAGGCAGATTCTCGCCTGAAAGGCATAACAATTATAGGTTCAACATTAAAGGGATATTCGAAGCCGGGGTCAGACATTGATATTAAAATAATCTGCGACGATTCCCCGGGTGTTGATCCATATGGTCATAAAATCTTTGATTTTTTCGCGGAATTTAAAGGGAGCATTGAAAGATTAAACAAAAAAATAGAAAGGGCCGGCTCGAAGGTTTTTAAAGTTGAAGAAGTTGGGACAGCCAATGTCAACTATTTAACCCCAGAAGGCATTAGGAACATAGCCAATGATTTAGGCGCTCTCTGGTCTGCAACGAGTCTGGTTTTTCCAGGAGTGGGAGATCTTGAAACTTATAGAAAAATTATAAGAGACCAAATGAAGACTTATCCCAGTGAAGAGAGAGAAAGATGGCTTGATTACGTAACAAAGAGTATTGTAAGTAAATTTGACTCTGGGAAATTTATAGAGCGAGGTACACTTAAAAAAGAGGACGAAGAGGAATTCCTGAAAGCCAGGCAGAAACTCATTGAAGCTCGCGTCAGAAGAATTTTTGGCTAAATAAATTCCACAGCAATAAGGAGCGACCGCTTCTTATTGCTGTGTGCTTTTTCCTGTGTGTTCTAAGTTTTATTCCTCGTTTAGGTCTACTACGCTTGCCACTTCGGCGAGGGAAGTAACTCCGGTTAAAACTTTTACTACACCGTCTTGGCGCATAGTTAGCGTGCCTTGGTTTCTGGCCTCCTTTTTGATCTCATGTTCGCTCGGATTTTGGGGAATTATTTTTTCTATTGCCTCGTTGGTTTTGATCGCTTCGAATATGCCTATTCGTCCCTTGTAACCGATTTTATTACATTTATCGCATCCCACCGGTGAGAAAATTTTAAAGTTTCCATCGTCCTTCACACTATATTTAGATAAATCTTTACCCTCATTTTTTATAGTGTCGAGCACCAGCCTAATAGTCTTCATCTCTTCTTCGGTGGGCGTGTTCTCTTTCTTGCAGAAGTCGCAAAGTTTTCGCACCAATCGCTGGGCCATAGAGAGAGATAGTGCAGACACCAGAATTTTCGGATTCACTCCGAGGTCGATTAAACGGGGGATCACCCCAGCGGCGTTGTTGGTGTGAAGTGTAGAAAACACGATGTGTCCGGTTAGCGCCGCTTGCACAGCCGTTTCAGCAGTTTCCTTGTCTCTAATTTCTCCTACCATTACTACATCTGGATCTTGACGCAAGGCGCTGCGTAGTCCCTCATTAAAAGTGTAACCTTTTTCATCATTGGTCTGAGTTTGAGTTACGCCAGTCAAGTGATACTCGATCGGGTCTTCAATGGTTATTATCTTTATCTCTGGTGAGTAAATTCTTTGCAGGAAGGCATACAAAGTCGTTGTCTTTCCAGAGCCAGTTGGACCAGTAACCAAGATAAGCCCATTTGGCTTATCAATTTCAGCATTAATGATAGAAAAAAGATATGGTTCGATGCCCAACTCTTCGAGTTTTACTCGGATAGATCGCGGATCGAGTATTCGCATTACTATTGATTCACCATAAGTTCCAGGTATTAGAGAAACACGAACTCGTATTTCATTTTTGTCTTCCATAATGCTAAACCCACCGTCTTGGGCTGTTTTCGAAGTTAGTTTCATGCCGGAAAGAAGTTTGATGCGGGAATTAAGTAAGCGATACACGTCTAACCCGAAAAAATTTAAGTCTTGTAGTACGCCGTCTAAGCGCAAACGCAAGCGGCCTCTATCTTGTTCTGGTTCTATGTGTACATCAGAGGCTTTGATGGCAATAGCGCCAGCCAAAATTATTTCAAGCAGGTTGGTTATTTTATGTGTTTTGTTTCCTTCCAGATCTTCGACAATGAGTTTTTCGATATCCTGCATGTGATTTATCTTTTTTGCAGTTTCTTGCAGGATGTCTGGCGAAATATCAATACCGCCCGCTTTCGAACTTTCTGCCATGGATAATTCTTGGTATCTACCCCAAACTTTTTCCAAGCTTGCCCCTGAAACCATGTAAAAAGTTGGTTTTAAGCTCTTTCTTTCCATATCGTCCTTTAGTTTTCGCAATAAGTCATCGGTTGGGGTGCGTACAGCAATAAAAATATTTCTACCAAAAAGTTTGAAGGGAGCTATGTGCATCTCTCTGGCGTCTTTTTCAGAAATCATGCGTAATGCTTCATTATCTACTCCCAAACGGTACAGATTAATATATGGAAGACCGTATTTGGATTCAGCTAAAGTTGCTACTAGTTGTTCTTCTTCCTCTTTGTGTATGTCTTCTATCTGTTTATTTTGTTTTTCTTCATCAAAAGTTGCCATTATATATAAAGTATATATTAGATGGTACAATTTACATAATGCCAAAAGCAAAAGAAAACAACACTAAAACCCTAGTTTTATTAGATGCTCACGCGATAATTCACCGCGCTTACCATGCGTTGCCGGATTTCCTGTCTTCTAAGGGCGAACCGACCGGGGCACTTTATGGCCTTTCCTCGATGCTGATGAAAATCGTTGCTGACTTAAGGCCTGATTATATTGTCGCTTGCTATGATCTACCTCAAAAGACCTTTAGACATATAGCCTATGAGGATTATAAAGCAGGTCGAGCTAAAGCAGACGATGCTCTTATAATCCAACTTCAAAATTCCAGAAAAATTTTCGAAGCGTTTGGAGTGCCCATATATGACGCACCCGGGTTCGAGGCGGATGATGTGTTAGGGACTATTTGTGAGCAGTATAAAAAAGATAAAAAGGTAAAAATCATCATTGCCTCTGGAGATATGGATACGATGCAATTGGTGGACGATAAAAAAGTTCAAGTTTACACCCTGAAAAAAGGAATAACTGACACTATTTTATATAACGAAGAAAAGGTAGTGGAGCGTTTCGGATTTAAGCCTGAGCTCTTGCCGGATTACAAGGGTCTGCGCGGAGATCCATCGGATAACATTGTTGGTATCTCGGGGATAGGCGAGAAAACAGCCACGATTTTGATACAGAAATTTGGGACCATTGAAGAGATTTACAAAAAAATTCATGGAAAAGAAGGCGAAGAGATTTTCAAGAAAGCAGGGCTGAGTCCGCGAATTGTTGATTTGATTAAAAATGGCGAGGAAGAAGCGTTATTTTCAAAAAATTTAGCAAAGATCAGAACTGATGCGCCAATTCATTTTGATCTACCAATAAAAACTTTTTGGGAAAACTTAAACTCAAAAAAAGTAGAACAAATGTTCTCTTTTTTTGAGTTTCGTAGCCTGTTTGGTCGGCTAAAAAATTTTCTGGGAGAAAATCAGATCCCCCAGGCACATACTCTCCGTCATTCGCGCTCTGTCCTGGAAGGGCAAGAAAAATCTGGTAGTAGCGAAGATTCCTCCGAGCATGTGCCTGTGGGATCTAATCTTAAAAACATATACCCGTCCAAACTACAAGAAACTTCAATCGCTCTTTGGTTGATAAATTCAGATATTTCCAATCCCCAGCTCGATGACATATTACTGTTTGCCAATACTGACTCTCTCGATGTCGCCCATAAATATATTTTTAAAAAATTAAAAGAAGAAAAGCTAGATAAAGTTTATGCAGAAATAGAGCGTCCGATTATATCAGCAGTGAAAGCCATGGAAGACTATGGGATTTTGATAGATAAAAAGTATTTTGATAAATTAAGCGGCGAATATCATCGAGAGTTAGATAAATTAACAAAAGAAATCTATAAGATTGCTGGTACAGAATTTAATTTGAATTCCCCGAAACAGCTTTCTGAAGTGCTTTTTGTGAAGATGGGCATAAAACCCGGTAAAGGCAAAACCCCTGGCGGAGCCATTTCCACCAAAGTTTCTGTATTAGAAGAGCTTTCCGAAAGAGAGCCTATAGCTAAAAAAATTCTTGCTTATCGGGAATTGCAGAAATTGCTCTCTACTTATATAGATGTGATTCCAAAGATGGCTGGGCAGAACAGCAGGTTACACGCAAAGTTTCTACAGAATAGCACTACCACTGGCAGATTTTCTTCTCAAGATCCTAATTTACAGAATTTGCCGATCAAAACTGAGCTAGGCAGGCGAATTCGAAACGGATTTATAGCGCCCGAGGGGTCGAAACTTTGCGCTTTTGATTACAGCCAGATAGAACTGCGAGTGGCAGCTATGCTCTCTCAAGACAAAAGGATGACTCAGATCTTCAAAGATAAAAAAGATATTCATTCTGGAGTAGCCTCTTTTGTTTTTGGCGTGCCAATAGAAAAAGTAGATCGGGAAATGCGTCGTCAGGCTAAAGTAATAAACTTCGGTATCATCTATGGCATGGGTGTTTCTGCCTTGCGTAAAAATTTAGGCGGTACCCGCGAAGAAGCGCAGAAATTTTATGATAATTACTTCAATCAGTTTTCCGGGGTGCGAGATTATCTGGATAAAGTAAAAATTTTCGCTTCCAAACATTTGTTTACTGAAACCCTCTTTGGTCGCAAGCGCCACTTTCCCAACATAAAATCAAAAATTCCATTTCTTAGAAGCATGGCTGAGCGTACTGCTATAAATGCGCCGATTCAAGGGACTGCAACTGCAGATATAATCAAACTAGCTATTAGATATGCAGATGAAGATTTAAAAAAAGAAAACTTGTCAGACAAGGTGCACTTGGTGCTTCAAATTCATGACGAGTTGGTGTATGAAATTGAGGATAATGCGTTAATTCAAGCTGAAGAAATTATAAAAAATGCTATGACGAGCGTCTTAGAAAGATCGTATTTACACTATAAAACTGATATCCCGCTCGAAGTCCACTCTGGTTCGGGAAACAATTTAGGTGAAGTGAAATAGAAATATGCTACAATTAAAGTATGGAAGCGGATCCCCAAAATCCTCATAAAAACAAGGTTCACCACGTCTTAGCGCAGTCTTATAGTGTGTATTTTGTTCTGTTTCTAATAAGTATTTACCTTGATTTTATTTTTCGTATTGGCATTTTTGACAATAATACTGCGAGAATCGCAGGAGTTATTTTTATAATTTTTGGCACGTTTTTGGTTTTTTGGGCCCAAAAATCCTCTAGGGTTTTAGATAAAGAAAATATCAGTAAAGAAACTTTTCGCAAAGGCCCCTATCGTCACACTCGTTATCCTACGCATTGGGGAATGCTTTTACTTTTACTCGGTTTCGGGATTGTCGCCGATGCTCTTTTTGTGGTTTTATTTACCCTAATTGCTTTCGTGATTTCCCAATCAGTTTTTTTAAAAAAACACGACAAAATCCTAACTGAGAAATACGGAGAACACTTTACGGAATATAAAAAATCAGTCAAATTTTAGTTTATGATATTTCTTTTCGCTGGAGACGATGCAAAAAACAAGCACTCTGCCTATGAAAAATTTATAAAATCCCTAGTCAAAGAAAGGGAATTAATTTCGATAGGCCGAAACAGTTTTGACCCGCTTCAGATAGAGAGCTTTTATTCTGGTGCTAGTTTGTTTTATCCGATATCAGCGATAATATTCGAAAATATTTTAGAATATTCAGAAAAAAGAGATTTTATTCTAGAAAGGATTTCTCTCATGGCTTCTTCAGAAAACTTTTTTATTTTTTTAGAAGGTAAATTGAATAAATCCACAATCGATATCTTTAAAAAGTCACGAGCGGAATTAAATATTTTCGAGTTACCCAAGGCTAAAAAAGAAAAGTTTGATAACTTCTTAGTTGCAAATGCTTTCGAGAAAAAAGACAAATTACATGCTTGGATTTATTTCCGACAGGCAATGGATAGGGGGGTGGGGATGGAAGAGATAATTGGTGTGCTGTTTTGGAAGATAAAAAATATGCTTCTGAGAAAAAATTTTGGTAAATTTAGAGAAGAAGAATTGAAAGATTATGTTTCACATTTAAGCTACCTTCTGCCGCAAGCCCGCAAGAAAAATGAAGACGCCGAAGCAGTCTTTGAAAAATTTTTACTTGAAGCTTTCTGAAAATCTGGTAGTATCAAATTTATCCGCCCGTAGCTCAGCTGGTAGAGCAGCTCCCTTTTAAGGAGAAGGTCCTCAGTTCGATCCTGAGCGGGCGGACAATTAATTCTTATGAAGAAATCTATCTTCAAATTACATACGCCTTTTAAGCCGGCTGGGGATCAGCCTGTAGCCATTTCTAAGCTTTATGAAGGTTTACAAAAGGGAACCAAGAAACAAACCCTATTAGGGGCTACTGGTACTGGCAAGACTTTCACCATTGCCAATGTGATAGCAAAATACAATAAACCCGCCCTTGTAATCGCGCACAACAAAACCTTAGCTGCCCAGCTTGCTCAGGAATTTAAATTATTTTTTCCAGATGCTGCTGTAAATTATTTTGTTTCTTATTACGATTATTATCAGCCCGAGGCTTATATGCCTGCCTCTGACACATATATAGAAAAAGATGCTTCTATCAATAAAGAAATAGATCGTTTGCGCCATGCTACCACTCAAGCGCTTTTAACCAGGCCCGATGTTATTATCGTCGCTTCGGTGTCCTGTATATATGGCTTGGGTAGTCCAGAAGAATATGAAAAGGTGAATCTAAAATTAAGTTTGGGTATGAGAATGGATCGCCTAAGTTTAATGAAGTCTTTAATCGAAATACATTTTGGGCGCACCAATTCAGACCTTACTCCAGGCAGTTTTCGCTCTATTGGTTCTAGGGTCGAATTTATGCCCGTGTCCGAGACTTTTATGTATCAAATCGAGTTTAGTGGCAAAGAGATTAAAAAAATAACAAAAATAGATCCGGTTTCATCTAAAATACTGAAAGAAGAAAAAAACATTTTTGTTTTTCCTGCCAAACATTTTATTACCGAGGATGAAAAATTAAAACAAGCGCTAAAAAATATCAAAAAAGAATTATCTGATCAGCTTAAACAATTTAAAAAAGAAGGGAAATTATTGGAAGTGGAGCGTTTAAAGCGACGGACTAATTATGACCTAGCTATGATGAAGGAGGTTGGTTATTGTAGTGGGATTGAAAATTATTCTAGGCATTTGTCGGGCAAAAAAGCGGGTGAGCCCCCAGAAACCCTGCTTTCATATTTCCCCTCTGGTTTTTTGACGATCATAGATGAATCGCACGTTACTCTACCACAATTACAGGGTATGTATGCTGGTGATGCCTCACGTAAAAAAACCCTTGTAGATTATGGGTTTCGTTTGCCTTCGGCAAAAGACAATCGGCCACTAAAATATAGGGAATTTGAAGATCGTATTGGCCCAGTGATTTACACAAGTGCTACTCCTGGGGAAGAAGAGAGGGAAAAGAGCGAGCAAATAGTAGAACAAATTATTCGCCCGACTGGACTCGTTGATCCGGAGACAATTGTACGACCAGTGTCTTCCGATAAAAAATATCTGGGGCAGATACAAGATTTTATTGTCGAAGCAGAAAAGACAGTTAAAAAAGGTTTTCGCGTTTTAGCTACCACTCTGACAAAGAAAATGGCAGAAGATTTGTCTGCTTATCTAAAAGAAAAAAATATAAAAGCAGAATATTTGCACAGCGACATTAAAACCATAGAAAGAATAAAAATCATAACTCGTTTTCGCAAAGGGGAATTTGATATTTTGGTAGGGGTAAATTTATTGCGTGAGGGACTTGATTTGCCAGAGGTAGCACTCATTGGCATCTTAGATGCAGACAAAGAAGGATTTTTGCGTTCCGAAACCTCTCTTATTCAAACCATTGGTCGAGCAGCCCGTAATAGCGAGGGCAAGGTCATTCTTTATGCAGATGTTTTAACCGGTTCTATGAAACGCGCTTTAGCAGAAACCACTCGTAGGAGAAATTTACAACTTGTATATAATAAGAAACATCACATTACTCCCAAAACAGTAATCAAGAACATTAAAGATATTACCGAAGAGCTAGAGAGCGAACATGATAAAGCAGTAAATGCCGAGTTAGTATTGGATTTTAATATTTTAGGCAAATCTATTAATGAGATTGTAAAAATGAAAGAAAAAGAAATGAGTAATGCAGTCAAAGAGCTTGATTTTGAATCAGCTGCCATTTTGCGAGATGAGATAGTTGTCTTGCGGAAACGTTTGAAAGGGAGCAAATAGGGAATAATCCTTGTGGATAAATGCTTTTTTTGCTATTGCGCCTGTTTTAATTAGCGTTATAATTAAAGCAAGTTATGGAACAACAAGCTAATCAGTTTACTCCCAACCAGCCCGAAATTTTTACTCCCGGTATGACCAAAGAAAAAAAGGTCAGAGCTATAACTCTTACAGTTGTTGTGTTGGTGGTTCTTGTTTCACTTTCCGTTTGGCTATTTCCCATTGTGCCAAAAACCAAGTCTATAACCCCAGAACAAAAGCAAGCTTTACTTGGAGAACTCTCCAAAACAGTAAGGCCAGTCACTGCTGAGCAGAAGAAGGCATTGCTTAATAATTTAAACAGCACAAACAACATTAGTCTTTCGCAAAGCCAGAAGGAAGCATTATTGAATAATTTAAATAACTAACATGCAAAAAATCTTATCCACCCTAAAAACATTAATCATCGT
>Ga0066639_10002317_pt1 | contig 16671 bp, 15 predicted proteins | sample CryGeyCG2114_010_2_FD_59504 | JGI IMG/M metagenome (GOLD analysis project Ga0066639, IMG submission 59504) | Groundwater microbial communities from aquifer - Crystal Geyser CG10_big_fil_rev_8/21/14_0.10 | ecosystem: Environmental > Aquatic > Deep subsurface > Groundwater | place: USA: Utah...
GGGATTCCGCAGTTTATGGGCCCAGAGGCGGCGCTAGGATTTGTTCCGCATGCGATCTTTTGACCGGACGTTGCGCCCGGGCTCCAGCCCGATCGGTAGTACCGAGTGTTGCTTTGAGTTGCGACGCCAAGCGCTCTTAAACAAGAGGTAAAGCTGTTTCCTGGATTGGATTTAAAAGCCATTTGAGCCATAAAAATATTACTGAGCATTTGAGTTGCTTCTGTTTGGCGAGCCCGCCTAGTGTGTTGCTGATAAAGTGGTAGGGCAACTGCGCCCAAAAGAGTGATGATCGCTAGAACTGCTAAGAGTTCAAGAAGGGTAAAGCCGCGATTGCTCTTGTTGATGCACTTGCTGACAGGGGCTCGATTTTTGTTTGATTGAAATTTATGCGCCATTTTATTCTCCGTCTAAAAGCTTGCTCGTGGATTCGACCAAAAAACTGTAAACCATCGAGTAAGCGTACTCCTCTAATGATAGATTGATTTTGCTGTATGTAAATATTAACGTAAAGGGAATATGCTAATGCGTCGCAATATTACGGGTATTTCACTGTTTCTGTGCCTTTTTTATTCCGTTCAACTTTATGGTGAGCGGACCCGCGTTACAGTTGGTCACTCAGATCTAGAAAAAAATCATGAGCGACCATTTAACTCTGAAATTATTCGTTTACTCAGTCTTGGTGAGTGGCAGTCATCGACTACACTGATGTGGATGACTGCAGTATTGGATCAATTCAAAGAAAAAAAAGGAAATTTCATCGGTCATCCGCGGTTTTACTATTGGATGAAAAATATTATCGAAATCGATCCCTATTGTTTTGAAGCGTATTCAATTGGTGCACAAACTTTATCTGTGGTTCATGACGATATCAAAGGCGCATTCCAGCTCACCGAAAATGGTATCGAGTTTGCAGAAGGGAAATTGCCCCACTTGCCCGCTGAATTTGCCGGAAAATATTGGTCTCAATCTTGGAGGTTATATTTTATTGGATTTTATCTCAATCTAATCGAGGGGAATGATTTTAAAAGTGCAAAAAAAATTGGAATGCGATTGATTAGTATCGGACAAGCACCTCAGTTTTTTGGCCCGCTAATAAAGCGACTTTCGACTATCGATGGCCAATTTCAGGTGGCCGAAAATGTTCTTGGTTTGACTAGAGAAATGGCCTATTCGGATCAGATGCGGGATCTATATGACCAAAAATTACGAGCGCTACGAATAAAAAAGTATCTTTTTAATTTGAATTTACAATACAAAAGCGCTCTTAAGCACGGAATGAGCTTTGATGATTTTAAATCAGCAAATTTGAATGGATCAATTGCCGATCCTTATGGTGGAACACTAGGTTTAAACTCTAAAAACCGAATTGTTTCTTCCGAGGACTCAGATATCATAAAATTTGATTGGTCGTCTCAATGAAAAACCTATTAACGGTTAAAAATTTAGACTTTGTTTTCCCAGGAGGCGACGGTAATCAGGGTCATCACGCCTTAAAAAATTTTTCAATGGAGTTGAAAAAAGAAAACGTAACATTATTAGTTGGTCCCAATGGTGCCGGTAAGAGCACACTTATTTTTTTGTTAACTGGAATCAATCTGTCTCACTCGCATTCCATCGACTTTGATGGTCAATCGACGCCCGATAAAAAATGGAAGTCTCGATTAGGGTTTATGCCAGAAAAGTCGTCGCTTCCTCTGTTTATGACACCCGATTCCTTGTTGAGATTATTATTTCAACTAGTAATCCCAGCGATGAATAGGAGGATAGTTTCAAGAAAAATTGATGAATTGTTGAGCCTAGTAGGGTTGAGCGAAGTTTCAAATAAACGAATGAGTGGTTTTTCAAAGGGGATGTTGCAGAGGGTGTCTATTGCGCAGATGTTGATCAACGATCCAGAATTCATAGTAATGGATGAACCAATGAGCGGATTAGATGAATCAGGGCAGCAGCTTTTAATGTCTTTGGTGAAAAAATTTAAGGAAGACAAAAAAACCGTACTTATTTCAACTCACAAAATTGATGAGTTTAAAGAATACGCTGATCAAGTCATTGAAATTAAGGCTGGAGAGTTAGCTTTTTTGGGAGACGCTCAGAAATATTTTTTCAATCGAAATCAGAGTGTGTCTGTATGAATGGAATTAAGTGTGTTGCGGAATACACCGTAAAAGAAATTGTAAATGAAAAGGTTTTTTTGATTTCGACTTTGTTTTCATTTTTTTTAATCGGGTTTGTTTTTTTTGCTACCAAATTGACCCCATTAGAGACGCCCAGGGTGTTTTTTGATTTGGGCCGAATTGCAATTTCCGGAGCCCTGTTTTTTTTCGTAGTATATTTTGCCCCATTGATTGTAAAAAATGACCACGAAAATCGAATTGTGTATCTATTTTTAAGTAGGCCAATTTCGAGGTGGGAGTACCAGTTAGGTCGCATACTTGGTTTTGCTTTTGCGCTACTGATTTTTCAAATTGTTATTTCAATAGCGATGTTAGTGTTTATGGTTGTAGTTGGATCGAATGTACATATTGGTTTATTAGTATATTTTGGTTTCAATTTTATTAAATTTTTAACTTTAGGCGTTTTGGGTTTGCTGATCGCGCAATGGCTTGGTTTTTTTTCATGTATGATTATCATGGTCGGCGTATTTATATTGGGGGTCAACGTAGATTATCTTTATCAGATCGCGAATGCAGACTCAAATGCATCAAATTTAGTTCTTTATTATTTGTCTTGGTTTATCCCTAAGTTTTCGATTTTCTCTATCGCAAGTTTTGCAACTTACGGCTTGCCAATGCCCATCCATGAATTTTTTGGCAGATTAATTTACGGTATTTTACTATTTAGCATCCTAAGTGTGGGCGCCGTTGTATCGTTTTGGAAAAAGGTTTTATGACGATTGAGTTAATTTGGGTTGCGCTCGGTGGATTGGTAATAGGAAGTTTTTTAAATGTTGTCATTTATCGCTTGCCGCGTAAAATGTCTATCATATCACCCCGAAGCCATTGTCCGAATTGTAAGGTAAATATTTCGTGGAGAAACAATATTCCGGTATTGAGTTATCTTTTGAATCGTGGCGTTTGTAGTGCTTGTTCGTCGAAGATTAGTTTTCGGTACCCGCTAGTTGAATTGATTACTGCGGTCTTATTTTTAACAGTGGCCTTGAGGAGTGGTTTAACTCCCGTGGCGATTTTTAAATGGATGGTTTTTGCGGCGGGTTGTATTGCCATCGTCTTTATAGATATTGAGCATAGGATTATTCCCGATAAGTTGAGTCTTGGTGGTATGGTTTATGGCGTTATTGTTACGCTCCTTCTTGATTCAGATTTTTTTTATACTGGGCTGATGGGTGGGTTATTTGGGTTTGGCTTCTTTTATCTTACGGCCCTTCTTTATCAGATGATTTCAGGAAGGTCTGGATTGGGCGGGGGGGATATAAAGCTATTAGGCGCATTCGGTGTATTTCTTGGTCCGCTTGGAGTCTTTTATATCATTTTGGTTAGTTCACTTGTCGGGAGTGTCTGGGGTCTTATCGTGTCTCGCAGTTCCAAGGACACACGAATAGGGCAGGTCGCGATTCCATATGGACCTTTTCTTGTCATTGGGGCTTTAGTCTATTATCATTTTGGAGATTTCTTATGGCTCCAATACACGAAACCGATATAGAAAAAAATCGTTGGGATAGAGAATCTTGGCGAAATTTTGAACTCTGGGAAAAAGTAGAATCCCGAATCAGACGGAAAAACCGGAACTGGATTGTTATTGCGGCGCTCCAGTTTCTTTTGTTTTCGTCGGTGCCTGTTTTTCGAGATTCCATGCCTCGTTGGGCCGGTATCGTGATGGTGCGTAACCTGGCAGAGAAAATCAATATTATGAAATCCGAAGCCGTAAAAAGAAAAATGGCGATTCGTCTACGTTTTGAGTCCGTGGAAGATGGCACATTCGTACTTGAAATGGTGGAGTCCTGCGCAAGTTTATCAGGAACCATATTCCAAAGAGAGGCCTTGAGAGCTGAGTCTTGGCTGGGAAAGGTTCGAAGGGTGAGTTCGTTTGAAGCAAGAGAATCTGGAATACCGGGTGTCGTTGATGAAATTTGTTATGACCCACTTGTAGGCGCTGGATTTAATAATGACACAGTGAAAAAAAGTGCGTTTGGCTTTACGCCAATTGGCGATCTTGAGGCCAGTCGGTTGGATCGAGTTGAATTACTATTAATGAGTGGCGAAACGTTAAAAATTTCTTTCAACTAAATCGACTTATCTCTGTATACTTATAAGTGGGTAAGTTTTGCCTGGAGCAAAATTAATGCGTATCGGCAATATTTTTAGCAAATCAGGAAGGTATGCTACCGGGGTTAGCCTTGGCAGTTCCGCGATCAAAATCGTAGAACTGCAACGTTCGTCCAATTCTTGGCAGTTGTTGCACTTTGGGATTGTTCAACTACCTGAAGATGCGATCCTGAATCGCGATATCGTCAATCATTTGGCAGTCGTCGATAAAATGCGCGCACTGGTATCAGAGATTAGGTTGAATCAGAGATCGGTTTGTACATCAGTATCTGGAAACGGCGTAATAATTAAACGATTGAATATCGAAATTGAAAACAAAAATGAGCTTGATGAGCAGGTATCATGGGAAGCGGAGCATTACCTGCCATTTGATCCATCAGAAGTTTACTTGGATTATTCGGTTGTGTCTGAAAGCTCGGCCGGGGTAGCCGATGTAATTCTCGTAGCGGTTAAACAGTCGCTTATGGATTCTTATGTGGGTTGTATCGAAGATGCTGGCTTAAAGGTCGAAGTATTGGATATAGATTTTTTTGCTCTTCAAAATGTGTACGAAGCAAATTATACGCCTCAATCAGGGCAAGCCGTATGTTTGGTCGATATCGGTGCTGCGAGTACAAAAATGGTCGTAGTATTTAACGGTATCCCTATATTTACAAAAGAATCTGCAATTGGTGGAATGACTCTCACGAGAGAAATTGAAAAAACATTGAGTCTTTCTTATAGCGACGCAGAGGCAATAAAAGTAGGTAGCCAAAGTGGGAGCGGAGGACCGCAAGAGGTCAAAGAACTTATAAATATAATGAATGAAAATATTTCTTCTGAAATTCGACGAACAATAGATTTTTATTCGGCATCGTCTTCCGGCGGGCCTGTTTCTCAAATTTTAATCACTGGAGGAGGCTCCAAACTTGATGGATTGGTCAATACGGTAGGCGCTGTTACAGAAATTTCAACGAGTCATTTAAATCCTTTTGTAAACGTATCCTATGATTCGTCTCGTTTTTCATCGGAAGAAATACAGAGTATTGCACCTTTGGCATCAATCTGCGTAGGTCAGGCTTTGCGGCAAGGGGAGCAGTAAATGATTCGGCTGAACTTGATCAAAAAGCGGACTCTTGGCGCAGCACGAATGGGTTATTCAGAGTCGTCGAGTTCTTCAGGTGCGCTTAAAGCTGATTTTTTAGAGATTTTCGGTGAGTTGCCTATTCTGAAATTGATAGCGACCGTTGCGATCACAGTTGCGGTGACGTATGCATCGAATTGGTATAAAACGAAGGAGCTCTCGCGATTGGATGTACGAGTGCGAGCCCTCGCCGCTCAAGAGGTTCAAATGAAAGAGCAACGCTCTCGATATGGACAATATCAAATTGAAGAAAAGAAGATGCTTTCAACAAAGAAGCTATTGGACAATAAGCTGTTTGCTATTCGAAAATTAAAGGCAGGTAGAGGCACGAGCTCAAGTTTGTTGCACGATCTATCTGGAGCGACTCCAAAAAACCTTTGGGTTTCGAGCTTCGAGGTAAGGGGCGGCAAGGTTAAAATAAAAGGAGAAGCGGTCGACACGGAAGAAATTTCTGAATTTATAGGACAAATCCAAAAAAGCCCGCTGATAAAAGATGTTACGATGGATGACATCAAGCAAATAAAAGAAGGTAGCCGAAATGTCACTCGGTTTGTATTGGATGCGGTAATGCGATGAAAGAGGCGGTAGTAAATTTACTGAAAGGCCTGCCGTACGGACTAGTAATAGTCGTCGTACTTGCGTACGCATTGTTTGATTTTTATCAATTTAGCTACACTTCAACTTCTCTTCGTTCTCAAAAGACGAGTCAGATTGTTAATCTTACTAATTCCATCGAATCACTTAAGAAGGACGTTAAAAAAGCTGAGGACTTTCAGGCCTCGAATAAATCGATCAAACAAGAAATTCAATTGAAAGCCTCTGAGCTGGAACAAATGCAAGTAGAGTTGACAGAGACAATTGATATAGCGGAATTTTTAAGAATGATTTCGACTGAAGCGAAGAGAATTGGAATTCGGGTCACCTCATTAAGGCCTGGACGAGAAAAACTCGATGAATTTTACGTGTCTAAGGCAGTCGAGCTAAAGTACGAGGGCGTTTTTGTGCAGCTAATGGTATTTTTAAAGCGCTTATCAGATGTTCGAAAAATTGTACGAGTCGACGACTTTCAAATCGAAGTAAAGGGCGATCCATCCGGACAGCTCGTACCGCTTCAGGGGCGCATGGATATTCAAATGTTCAAATATAGAGTCACTTCCGAAGACGAGTTAATGGAAAAAGGCGCAAAGAGGGGCGGATAGATGAAAAAACCGACTTTTTTGATCCCATTTTTTTTGATTATCAATACTGTTTTTATATATTCAGCGTTTGGAGAGGCAGAAGAAGAAGGAAAGAAGGAGTCGATCGACGTCAATTTTTCTGAACTTCTTGAAATGCGTGACCCATTTCGACAGCCCATTATGGTCGAGACCGGAAAAGTTGAAAAGGCGCCGCTGGAGCGGTTCTCTCTGAGTGAATTGAGAGTTCAGGCGATCGTGACTGGTCCTGTCAAAATCCGGGCGTTAGTAGAAACTCCAGATGGAAAGACCTATTTTATCGCAGTTAATGATAGAATAGGACTGAGGGGTGGAACTGTTACGAAGATCTTGCCCGGGTATGTTTTAGTAACCGAGAGGCTGACCAACGTCATTGGTCAGAGTGAGAATATTCAGACTCAGCTGAAAATACAGCGAGACTGATTGCCAATCGGTTTTGAGCGATCATAGGAGGGGTCGGTCAAATGAAAAATAAACACTTATTGCAATTTATGTTTGTGACGGCTGGATTTTTTGGTGCCACGGAGTTTGTTAGTGCAGCGACGATCAATTCGATCGATTTTCAGGTTGGTGAAAATGGAGTAAGCGAGGTGATCATTACTTCGGACGAGCCAGTGACGTACACGAGTCAGGAAAATTCTGCTGATAAACAATTTGTGCTATTGGTTCCAAATGCGAATCTTGGCCCGAGTGCATCGCGTGAATTGGATACTTCATCATTCAATAGTCCGGTTTCGTTGGTGACTCCCTATGCGGATAATGAAGTGCCAGGACAGAGCAAAATAGTTGTTCAGCTTAAGGATGGGGTCACTCCAAATGTTGCACAAAATGGAAACCGCCTGTCAATTCAGTTTGGAGGTGCTCCTGTACCTGCAGCCCAGGCCTCAGCTTCTGGAGAATCTGAATTCAATGATGATCAATTCACAGATTCTACGGAGCCAGAGTCAGTAGAAACACCGTTGTCTGAAAATACGATGTCGGCTCAATCGGATTTCCAATCTACGCCTCAGGCGACCCCACCTCCGGTATCCACTGGAGTATCAGTTCAGACATTTTCTCAATCGAATAGTTCGGGTCGATTTGTAGGCAGTCCAATTTCATTAAAAGTTCGTGACGCCGATGTAAGAGACGTTTTGAGGTTAATTGGAGAAAGTAGCGGATTCAATATGGTTATTGGCGACGGGGTGGAGGGAAAAGTAACCCTATCGTTAGAAAATGTTCCCTGGGATCAGGCACTATCGGTTGTATTAGATACCATGAAGCTTGGAGCAGAGAGAAACGAAAGTATTTTAAGAGTCATGACTCTCGAGGATTTGACACGAGAGAAAGTCGCCAAAGTTAGAGCAAGAGCCGCGGCTCAACAGGTTGCTCCACGAGTAACCAGGGTATTTCCGATAAGTTATTCGGACCTTGAAGAGTTAAAAACAATAATAGAAAAATTTGGAAATGCGCAGTTTTCAAAAACTGATGGACTTCAGGCTGGTGCGGCTACTGGGCAGGCATTGCTTCAGGCGGGCTATGGCACTGGCTCATCAAATGATATTAAAACAAATTCAGCTCAGGTTGAAATCGACAAACGAACAAATAGTATTATCGTTCAGGATATAACGGAAAATTTGGAAAGGATTGCAAAATTGATCCAAATTTTAGATGTTCAGACGCCACAGGTTTTAGTTGAAGCTAAAATTGTTGAAGCGTCAGAAGAATTTAGGAATCGATTGAGCGGTTCCCTTGGTTTTCAGGTCCAGAAAGGTCAAGCCGACGGTGTAATGGGCTTTAATGGATCGGATTTGAGTCTCGATAGTAGTTCTTTGTTGGGAAGTGTGACCTCTCCAAGTGTGAATGGAGTTGCAGCCAATACGAACGTTGATTTAGGTTTTTTTATTTCGGGTGTTAAGCGCCTGAACGCATTTCTTCAAATGACAGAAAGTGAAACGCTGTCAAAGGTTGTATCTTCACCAAAAACCGTCGTGCTCAACAAGCAAGAAGCCGAAATTTTATCAACATCACCGACGATTCAGACTAGGACTGTGATTGAAAGTGGTGTTCCAATACAAACCCCAGTGGTCACAGAGGCTAACACGAGTCTTAAGGTCCAGCCGACTGTTACGAATGACGACGGTGTCTTAATGAGTCTTACGATTCAAAGAGATGTGCCAGTTCAATTTTCTGACCAAGCTGCCGTTGGCCGTCGAACCATGAAGACACGGGTATTGGTAGAGAGCGGTAACACCTTAGTTATCGGTGGGCTATACGATATGCAAAAAAATATTTCAGAGGGTGGTGTTCCTTTTTTGAGAGACATTCCGCTATTGGGAGCTTTTTTTGGGGGTAAACAAAAGTCTGATCGTAGGTCTGAGTTGTTTATTTTTATAACGCCGAAGGTTCTCGGCGTGTCCAAGCTGGGAGTGGCTGGATGATGATGAGCGGATCCAGGGAAAAGCAGGAATACTCTGAAGTGATGTATAAATATCTGAAACGGTTTCAGGAACATCCAGAATCAAGGGTGTTTGCGCCTCTAGCCGACGAATACCGCAAGGCTGGTTTATTAGACGAGGCAATCGATATTGCTCGAGAGGGCGTTTCCTTGCATCCCAGCTATATGGGCGGAAAAGTCGCGTTGGCTCGCGCGCTGTTTGAAAAAAACAGGTATGAAGAAGTCGTTGATATCCTCATCGAAGTCGTAAAACGAGTGCCAGACAATATAGTAGCCCAAAAGTTATTGGGAGATTCATATCTCATGTTAGAGAACAGGGCTGAAGCTTTGAATGCCTACCAAATGTTGGCATTTTTTCAGCCCAACGATGAAGAAACTGAACGACTGATTCGTGAGTTGAGCGAGTCGACCCAAGAGGTGCCGCAGTCGGTTCGAAAAATCGATTCGGAAATAAGGGAATCTCCAAAAAGACAGAGTCAAATTAATCAGTTATACGAATTGTTGCAACGAGTCGAGATTTATCGAACGAATCAGATTTGATTGACACCGCACTCTGGCTTCGATACCAATTCCAGTTATGTACGCTACCAATCAATTTCGTAAAGGTCTAAAGGTTGAGATCGACGGGGTTCCCTATCAGATTATGGATTTTCAGCACGTGAGTCCAGGGAAAGGATCCGCCTTTACTCGAACTAAGTTAAAAAATATGCTGACTCAGAATTTAGTTGAAAAGACTTTCAAGTCCGTAGAAAAACTTCACCCAGCAAATACTGATGATCGCGATATGCAATATCTTTTTCAGGATGCAGAAGGTTTTCATTTTATGGATATGCAGAGCTACGATCAGATGAATTTGAGCGCTGATATTTTAGGAGATTCTTCTGGATTTTTGCAGGAGAATCTTCAAATTAAGGTGACGCTTTTTAACGACCGACCGATTGGAATTGAGTTACCTAATTTCGTAGAACTTAGGGTGGCTGAAACTGATCCGGCATTTAAAGGCGATACAGTTTCAGGTGGTACTAAACCCGCAAAGCTGGAAACCGGCGCTTTTGTCAACGTCCCGTTTCATATCAAAGAAGGCGATATCCTCCGTATTGATACGAGAGATGGAACTTATTCAGAAAAAGTAAACTAAGGGGTTAAATCCGTGGCAAAACGAAAATTAGCAAAAAAATCAAATGTAAAAAAAAATAGGCCATCGCCGGCTAAGCCTATTCGAAATCGATCTGAAATGGTGTTCGATTTGGCAAATATTAAAGAACTCGCCTCTGTTCTAATCAAAAACAATGTTTCCGAAATTGAATGGAAAAAGGGCCAAGAATCGTTACGGCTTCGAATTGGTGGCGCTAGTAACCCTGTTCAGTTTGACCGGCAAATTGAAACCGAAATGAATGCCTATATTACTTCAGGAGTAGCTACTGAAAAAAAATCTAGCAACGACGCGAAAACGTCCGTGGATTCTAGTCGATTAAAAGAAGTTTGTTCACCGCTAGTTGGAACTTTTTATGAGGCAGCATCGCCCGGCGCAGATGCTTATGTGCGTGAAGGTCAGGAGATTACAAAGGGAGCTGTGCTCTGTATCGTTGAAGCGATGAAATTGATGAACGAAATCGAATCCGAGTTTAGCGGTAAAATCGTATCAGTCCTGGTTGAAAATGGTCAGCCGGTTGAATACGGAGAACCGCTATATCTAGTAGAGGTGTAGAGCTTTTTTGAAAACTCTACAACCACCATTTAAAAAAATACTAATCGCCAATCGAGGTGAAATTGCACTTAGAGTTATTCGAGCGTGTCATGAGCTAGGAATTGAGGCTGTAGCGGTCTATTCGACCGGAGATGAAAGTTCGTTGCATGTAAAATTAGCCGACGAGGCCGTTTGCGTTGGTCCGCCGTCTTCAAAACTAAGTTATCTCAAAATGGAAAATATTATTACGGCAGCCGATATTTCGGATGCCGATGCAATACATCCCGGGTATGGATTTTTATCAGAGAACGCGCAATTTGCTCGTTTGTGTCGAGAATGTGGAATAAATTTTATTGGGCCGACACCAGAAAACATAGACGCGATGGGTGAGAAGACTCGAGCGAGAAAAATCGCGAAAGAAGCCGGAATACCGCTCCTTCCAGGTACGATCGATCCAGTTCCCAATGTGGATGTAGCAGTAATTGAAGCTGATCGAATTGGATATCCCGTAATATTGAAGGCGGCAGCCGGTGGCGGGGGACGGGGAATACATGTTGTGCGCTCTGAGGATCAACTTCGAAACTCTTTTGACCGAGTTAGCTCTGAGGCCGAAGCTGCATTTGGCAGTGGAGCGATGTACGTTGAAAAATATTGTGAACATCCTCGCCACGTAGAGATTCAAGTAGCATGTGATTCACATGGAAACCGAGTGCACCTTGGAGAGCGGGATTGTTCAATTCAGAGGCGTCATCAAAAAATAATTGAGGAAGCCCCGTCGATCGCCATCGATGAGCAAAAACGTAAATTAATGGGGGCCGCTGCGCTGAAGCTATGCGAAGCCGTGAATTACGAAAACGTTGGCACTGTTGAGTTTTTGCTAGATCGTTCTGGTGATTTTTATTTCATGGAAATGAACACGCGAATTCAAGTTGAGCACCCAGTAACTGAAATGGTTACCGGAATTGATTTGGTCAAGGAGCAGATTAAAATTGCGGCGGGAAACCAGTTGTCCTTTAAGCAGGAAGATATAAGCATAAAATCTCATGCGATTGAAGTTAGAATTAACGCAGAGGATCCTGTCAATTTTCGACCATCACCCGGTAAAATAACCGCATTGCATTTGCCAGGTGGATTTGGTGTTAGGGTCGATTCGTTCGTGTATGATCAATATACTGTCGTTCCTTATTATGATTCGATGATCGGCAAGCTAATTGTAGTAGCGCCTACTCGTGACGATGCAATTTTGAAATTACGCCAGGCACTTGACGAATTCATCGTCGAAGGAATTGAAACAAATATTCCTTTTCATAAGAAAATCATATCCAGTCAGAAATTTGTCGACGGAAATTACGACACTAATTTTTTAGAAGAGTTTCTTCCAAAGCCTTAATATAATTAGATTTTGGACGTAACTTGTCCAAAATGGTGGCCCGATTTTCGTGGCCAGGGAGAGTCTTGTATTGAACGACAAAGATCGCCGTAACTTAGGGCAGGAGCATATTCGGTCGGCGAAAATTCTGATCGGAGAGGAGCTTTATGATGAAGCGAAGAAATCATTGTGGAAGGCATTGCGGCTCGATGTAAAAAACATTGAGGCAGAGCAATTGCTTAAAACAATCGAAGACCTAGAAATCCGAAATATACTTAACGATTCGAATGCAGATCTTACTCACGCGGTAGGAACTAAAAAGGAAAGGGTTGATGTAGCTTCCGCAGAGTCAAGGCTCGAAAGTATTCTCGATGTTCTTAAAAGTGAAAAATTAGATTCTGGAGACATTGTAATTGATTCAGAACTGCAGGATGTAGATTTTGATACCCTGTGCGATTTATCGGTCGCAATGATCGAATTAGGTGATCATTCTCGAGCCCAATCAATATTAACGAGTATACGGAGAGAGACTCTATCGACAGAAGAAAAAGTTAAACATGGAGAAATTTTAGCAACCTCGTTCCTAGAGTCTGGAAAGTCCTATGAGTCGGCTTCATTATTGGAGGAAGTAATTCGTGATTCGGAAACCGATGGAAGTGCGCCCATTAATCTCTTTTATTTGCACGCGATTGCACTTTCCAAACTAAACGATATCGCGAGAGCGCTAGACGTATTCTCCATTGTTGAAAAGCGGGAGCCAGGGTTTAGAGATGTTCGAATGAAGATTGCAGAAATATTGGATAAGATATAGTGAGAAAGAATCGAATATTTTTCATTTTTTTAGGCCTAGTTACTTTGACGGTGACCGCGGCTATTTTTTATCTTCAATCTGGTCATTTCAATAAAAGACTCAAAAAATTTGTGGCGTTAAATATTCCATCAGATTTAGGTATTGGTGGTGACTTTAGTGAGCTTCGAGTTAAGGTATTTCCGCCTGGAATATCAATCGTTAGACCAAAATTAATATTAGCAGATGAGAATTTTCTTGGTGTTCCAGCCGGATCAAAAATTGAATCAGAATTATTAGATTTGAATTTCTATCCGCTACAGATGCTCTCGGGAGACATTAGAGTTTCTGAGCTGGTTGTCTATAGGGGAAAGCTAAATCTTGAAATATCGATTTCAGAGTTAAAAAAGGGAAAAGCGGAAAAGAAGAAATCCCCGACTGTTTCCTGGGACGACTTGTTCAAACTTCAGATCGAGGCGGTTGAACTCAATGATACCGACTTCTCTATTAGATTTATTGATGATGATACGACGGTTGGTTTTTCTGCTGCCTTACTTAGAGTGGAAAAGGCTGGCGGTTCGGTAAAGGGTTATAAAATTGATGCGAATCTTAATAATATTTTAGCTACCGGCACTAAGATTGAAGGATACCCCACGAATCTAGAACGTCTGGCATTTTCGATGTTCATCAATAGAAACGGCATTGAGGCGGAGTCGTTGTACCTTCAGAATAAATCTATTGTCCTAACATTTAGAGGATTAGTGGAGGGAGATGTCCTGGAGCCGAGAAGTTTGAAGCTCGATGGCGATATTGTAGGCTCTGGATTAGTTCAAGATTTTGCCCATGATTATGCATTTTATAAAGAAGCAAAGGATATTTCGGGTTCCGTGCAGGTTAAGGGGCAGATTAAGGCGGACCTAGTTAAGCCACTGGAAACCATGCTTTTCCGTGGAGAGGTAGAGGGTACGGAAGTAGGATTTAAAGGGTGGTCAGCGGATCGAGTATTCTCGCGAATTGAGATGCCAGGTCTGTCTGTCGTGAAAATTAAAGATACGGTAATCACTGGAAATATTCGCGACAGAGTGCCGCCGACTGATCCCGGGTATGGCGGTTCTGTTAAAGTCGCAGATGCAGAATTTGATCTAAAAAAATTGAATCGATTCGGTGTTAAGCTTGAACTCGATAATGCTCATCTGCATTGGCTTGGAGAGGGTGCAATTGCCGGAATTTTTCATCTCGACACGCGCCTTAGCGGAAATTTAGATTTAGATGTTTCACTTAAATCGGCTACGCAGGAATTTGGAATGCGAGTGTATGCTAATCTGCAGACGAAGCGTTTTATTTTAGATAATCAAAAGTATAAGAGAATTAAAAAACGACGAAAGCTTTTGGATGTATCGGATGTCTCGATAGTTGGAAATGCGACCCTAGATGACGAAAAACTAAATATCTCAGGATTTAAAATTGGAACCGGCGGAACTAATCTCGACGTGACAGGACTAGTTGACTTCAACAAGGGAGTTTCTTTGGAGGCGAAGGGGCCGATTGTGCTGAGTGACATCAAAGAGATCTCAGAAATTAAAATTGATGGCTCCGGCGATGTAAGAGTATTAGTGAGCGGTCCATCCGATAAAATTAAAATTCAATTTATTTCTAAACTAGCGAGTGCCGAATATTTGGGTCTTTATTTTGGGAATCTTGATGGCGAAATTATTTGGGATGATCATTTGGATGAGTTGATTTTTAATAAAATTAAAGCTAGCAAAGGGCGCACTGACTATGAGGCGAATGGAAAAATTGAAATAGATGCCGAAAAATTAGATATAGATTTTTTCTTCAGGGAAGGAAACATAAATGATCTTATTCAGGTGTTTAGTGATCTAACAAAGGATGTTTGGTGGTTTCCTCATACTTTGACGGGAGATTTTTCGGGTGCCGTAAAAGTGTCTGGTGGCCTTGATTTGGATAAGCTTAAGGTCTTGGGTAAGATAAGCGGAAATGGTTGGGACTACCTACAAGAAAAATTTACAACAGTCGAGCTGGAGGGTGGTTACGATAGCGGTAATTATGTTATTTCTCGGTTTGAGTGTCTAAAGTACCGTGGTCGAATTAACGGAAAAATTACCTACTTCAATAACAATGATTTGGAGTGGGACCTTTCAACCAGCAATCTGTCTCTTACTGACTTAGATCATGTCGCTCGACTAGATGTCCCCTTGAAGGGTGGCATTGATATTCAGAGTGAAGGAAAGGGGAGCGGAGCAAATCTCAATTCTCACACAAATATTGTTCTTTCTGGCCTGCGAGTTCGAGGAGAGTCGTATGAGTCAAGCAGTTTAGATGTTGATATTAAAAACAATCGTCTACGCCTTAGTGGAAATGGAAATGGAAAACAGGGTTCAATAAATTTGGATTATGCATTAAAGACGAAGCAGGCGAGCACCTTTCGTCTTGGATTACAACAGTTTGATTTTACACCGTTTGTGATTCTTCTAAATCCGAAACTCATGGTTGATTCGAACCTGCTGGGATATGCTACGGGAGCGATTGATATTTCATTTCGTTCTGGTGAGTTGGAGCGAGGATCTGGATTTTTGGAATTAAAAGATTTTGTTTTGAATAAATCAAATTTTCAAGGCACCTTACTGACGCCGACAAAAATATTGATAGAAAAAGGCAGCCACCCTCCGACCAGTATAATTTTTGGAAGTAATGCAGAAAAGGCAACTTTGTTTTTGAGAATGAAAGACTCTGATATTAGTTGGAGAACTAACGGTTCAATAGATATGAGAGTCTTAGAGTTTTTGTTCTCTGAAATTCAGTCCTCTAGCGGTCGACTCGAGTTAGCGGCTCGAGCTCGGGGCCCATTTAGGACGCCTGAGCTACTGGGCGGTGCGACGATTTCTGATGGTCGAATTCGCGCTGAATCATTGGATAATCCATTTGAAAATATTAGAGGACGGTTAAATTTTGAAAAAAGTATTTTAAAGGTTAGTCGACTAGACGCCACATTAGGTGGCGGGGCGTTTGATCTCGGTGGGAAGTTTGAGTTTTTTTCTGACCGGTTTCCAAAAATTAATTTACGTGCACATTTAAAAAATAATCGAATCCGAGTTTATCCGTTTGATTTCGTAAAAGTAAATGGTTTCGTCGACGTAGTGGGTGACGGTTTTCCATATCTAATTTCAGGAAAAATAACATCAGACAACGGACTAATCACTCAAAGTTTTATGTCGGGCGGAAGCGGAAAAGAACTTCAAGTCGCACGTTTTGCTCCGCCTCCAACAATTAGAACCGGAGTGTCATCTAGGTTTAATCTTGATATGAAACTAACTTCCGACGGTGGGATTTTGGTTAAAAATGACTTGTTTGACTTGGAGGCCAAAGCGGATATGGCTTTAGTGAACACCATCGATGCTCCGGTACCGGTTGGTACTGCGGAGGTAAAAAAGGGAAATTTTCTTTTTAAGGATCAGGTCTTCAGAATTAGCTCTTCTACAATTGAATTTGATAATCCGACATTGATTGATCCCAAATTTGACCTTACAGCGTCCAATAGTATTCGAAATATCGATATTAGACTTTATGCGACTGGCCGAAAAAGCAAATTTAATGTTGAGTTGAGTTCGAACCCAGTTATGCCGGAAACCGAACTTCTGTCACTTCTTGCACTAGGATTGACCTCCGAGGATATGGAAAAATTGAGGTCGTCAGATCAAGAGCTATTGCAACAGGGTGGTGCCGCCTCGTTGCTGCTCCACTCACTTGAGT
>Ga0066639_10002318_pt1 | contig 16668 bp, 13 predicted proteins | sample CryGeyCG2114_010_2_FD_59504 | JGI IMG/M metagenome (GOLD analysis project Ga0066639, IMG submission 59504) | Groundwater microbial communities from aquifer - Crystal Geyser CG10_big_fil_rev_8/21/14_0.10 | ecosystem: Environmental > Aquatic > Deep subsurface > Groundwater | place: USA: Utah...
AACATCACTTCCGAGCATCTTGATTATCACGCTACTTGTGATGAATATATTCGCGCCAAACAATCCATAGTCTGCTGGCAAAAAAAAGAAGATTTTACCATTATCAACGGCGACTATTACGAACCGATTAAATTTTCTCGCCTTACGCCGGCAAAAAAATATTTCTTCAGCCGTTTTCGGAAATTAGAAGAAGGAGCTTTTATTAATGGAGAAAACATTGTTATAAAAACAGGCGAGGTGGAAAAAATAATTTGCCATCGCCAAGATTTAATTTTACGCGGCGAGCATAATCTGGAAAATGTTTGCGCCGCCTCACTCGCCGCCTTTTTAGCCGGCGCGAAAGTAGAAAGTATTAGCGAAGAAGTAAAAAAATTTAAAGGACTGGAACATCGCCTGGAATTTGTCGGCGAGCTGGCGGGAATAAAATACTACAACGACTCCTTTGCCACTACTCCTGAAGCTTCCATCGCCGCCATCCGCTCTTTTAAAGAACCCATAATCTTAATTGCCGGCGGCTCTAAAAAAGGTTCCGATTTTAGCGAACTCGGAAAAGAAATTTTTTCTAGTTCTGTTAAAACACTTATCTTAATAGGGGATACTGCCGCTGAAATAAAAAAAGCTTCGGAAGAAGCTGGTTTTAAAGGAAAAATAATTGAAGGTTGTAAAAATATGGAAGAAATTTTCAAAGCCGCCAAAGATTCTGCAAAACCTGATGATATTATTCTTTTGTCTCCCGCCTGCGCCTCCTTTGGAATGTTTAAAAACTACAAAGACCGCGGCAACCAATTCAAATCCCAAGTCCTATAAAGATTTTCCCTTATTAAAAATCATTATTTAGTATTTTGATTTCAGGCTTAAATTTCCTATAATAAAACTATGCTCAAAACCCGTGTCTTAACAGGAGACCGCCCGACAGGCCCTTTGCATCTCGGTCACTATGTCGGCTCTTTGGAAGAAAGAATCGCTCTGCAAAAAGAAGCGGAAATTTTTATTCTTATTGCCGACGTTCAAGCTTTAACCGACAATTTTAATAATCCGGAAAAAGTCAGCGACAACGTTCGCGTGGTTGCTTTAGACTATCTTGCCGTCGGTCTTGACCCCCGCCTTGTCACTATTATGGTTCAATCGCAAATTTCTGAAATCGCCGAGCTAACTGTTTTTTATCTTAATCTTGTTAATTTAGGAAGGCTGGAACAAAACCCCACTGTTAAAAAAGAACTGGCTCAAAAAGAATTTGGCAAAGAAATTCCCGTCGGTTTTCTCGCTTATCCTATTTCTCAAGCCGCCGATATTACCGCTTTTAAAGCTAGTCTTGTGCCGGTAGGCGAGGACCAGCTTCCAATGATTGAACAAACTCGTGAAATAGTTCGGCGCTTTAATCGCCTTTACGGAAATATTCTTGTCTTGCCAAAAGCTTCTATTTCTAAAGTGCCTCGTCTAATCGGCATAGACGGCAATGAAAAAATGAGCAAGTCTCTTGATAACGCTATTTATCTTTCTGATTCTCCGAGCGTGGTGGAAAATAAAGTAATGAAAATGTACACCGATCCAAAAAGAATTCATCCCACCGATCCCGGTCACACCGAAGGTAATCCCGTTTTCATTTATCATGAAATTTTTAACTCTAACGCTGAAGAAGTAGCCGACCTTAAAAAAAGATACCGCGTCGGAAAAGTTGGCGATGTGGAAGTAAAACATCTTTTAGTTGAAGCTATAAACAACTTCCTTGAGCCTATCCGCCGCCGCCGCGCCGAATTTGAGGAAAGCCCTAAACTCGTGGATAAGATTCTGAAAGAGGGAACTGAAAAAGGTAAGCAAATCGCCTCCGAAACTCTTTTTGAGGTTAAAAAAGCAATGAAAATAAACTATTCATTCTAGAGTCTTAAATTTATTGACATTAAAAATAAAAAGGTTAAACTTATAAAAATATGAAAGGAAACGCCAAACAATCATCTATGTGCAGGTGGCATTGTTATTTTAACGACTTAAACCGGCGCTTTTTCTTTTCTTTTTATTTTTAGCTAAAATCATTTCAAGCAGATAATTTTATGAAAAGGCGCCGCATAAGGCGTTTTTTTATTTTGCCTTTCATAAAATTAGATTTTTAAAACTCCCGAAACCTAATTCTATGAGCGGCTAAATCCGCTCAATAGCACCATAAAACTTCATAAAAAAAGGAGAAGTAAAATGATTATTTTAGGAGACCAATTTCCGCTTGGTGGAGGACTTTTACGGCATAAAGCTTTACTTGATTCTATGGCGCAAAATAAAATGCCGGCAGAAGAAATAAGATATGACTGGCACGATATTGACGCTCCTTGGAAACAGAACGGAAATAAAGACGTAAAAATAGCAAGAAAATTTACAGATTACTGGAGTTTAGGATTAAGGCATCCGTTTTTTTTAATAACTCCAAAAGTTCGTTTGGAAAACGTCGGGTCATCTTTTAAAAGTCCAAATGGTTTATCATTTTTAACTGGGCCCAAAACTAATAAAACCATCCGTTCAGAAAACAAAACATCTTTAGTGTTGGAAAGCGTAAAAGAAATAATTATTGAGGATGTTAAATGGATGTCCAAAGTGGCAAAAATTATCGGAAAAGACGCAAAAGAAACCGAAAAAAAAGAAAAGATTATATTTGAGACTGTTAATAAAAGCCAAACTATAATTGAACTTTTTTGTTTAATCGGGGAAATTTGCCTCGGGTTTAGTGGAATAAAATCCACTTTTGAAATTTATGAAGAAAACCCGATAAAAGAAAGATTTTTGCCAGACAAATTTTTCTGGAAAATATCAAAAGATAATTTTAGAAGAAGCGAACTTGTAGACTCTTCTTTAAACGGAAAAGAAATAATTGTTCCAAAAGGAGTTGCGCTATTTCTGGATTTTTATTTTCGTGGATTTAAAACTGGGTTTACCGGATGCGGTTATCTTTCCAAAACAGAAGAACTAAAAAATCAGTTCCTGCCATCGGTAAAGTTAAAATTTATTGAAATATCTTTTAACTGGACTTTTCCGGAAAATCCGATTGATATTCTTTTTAATAAATTTCTGGAAAGAAAAAGAAAGCGTGAAGAAAACATTCTAGAAATGCCAACTGAAAGCCTTCAAGTTATCAAAAATTTCTGGCAAAACCGCCCGACAGAACTAGCTTATTTTTTCTTAGGCGGTGAGCTTAATTCTTCAATTCGCGAAATAATTTTATGAAGTTTTAAAACAAATGCGGGAATTTCAGATTTTGCAAAATCTGAAATTCCCGCCAGTATTAAAAAATAAAAAGTAAAAAATGAAAAAAGAGAAAAATAAATTAAAAAAATTAGATATTTTAGCTTTTGGCGCGCACCCTGATGACGTGGAATTTGGCTGCGGTGGTTTGCTTTTAAAAGCAAAAAAGGCGGGATTAAAAACCGGTATTGCGGATTTAACCCTATCGGAACTTTCAACGAACGGTGATACAAAAATCAGGCAAAAAGAAGCAAAAAGAGCGGCAGAAATATTAGGAATTAATTTTAGAGATAATTTAAAACTCCCGGATGGATTTATTGAAAATAGTAAAGAAGCGCAGAAGAAAATCGTTGATTATATTAGAAAACGCCGACCGGCAATGGTTTTATTTCCTTACACTTCTGATCGCCACCCCGACCACGAAAATACCGGAAAATTAATTAAAAAAGCATTATTTTTATCCGGGCTAAAGAGATTTAAAACAAAAAACCAGCCTTTCCGCCCCCCTTATGCTTTAATGTATATGATTTGGAACGAGTTTAAGCCGTCGGTTATTTTTAATATTTCCAGCGAATGGGAAAAAAAGAAAAAAGCGATGTTTGCCTATGAGTCACAATTTGTTTTTAAAAAGGGTAGTGAAAAAACTATAGATAATAACGGCAACGCGGAACAATTTGCCATAGTTCGGGCTGGAAACTACGGATTTTATATAAACTCCCAGTTTGGAGAGCCGTATTTAAGCGCTTATCCAATCGGACTAAAAGAAATCTTTAACTTCCTACCAAACAACTTCTAAAATCTCATCTAAAACAAACACATTGACAAATTATTACCATTTATGTTATACTAATAATAGAATTGCCACATCTATATAAAGATAAAAGGAAAAAAATGTCTTTAAAATCCTCGCGCCTAAAAAACGCGAGTTTTTTTAATTTCCAATGTAAAAAAATCCAGAAAACTTTTCCACAGTGTCTATTTTTCTTTTTATTATATAATAAACTTATGACTAAAAAAGAATTTCTTTTAATATTAGCGGTTTTAATAATTGCCAGTGGCACTTATTATCTTTATAACAATAAGATTTGGCCGTTTGGAAATACAGAGTCGTCTTTATCATCATCTACTCCTATTTATGCCGTGAGTGGTGTAGCTAAAGAAGTTTACGACACGGTATTAGTTTTACAGACCATAGATTCAGAAAACTCAAAATTTGGAGAGCTTACAGCTGTTATTAACGATGACACGCAAATATTTAAATATGCTGACTCTTCTGGTAGTGAAATTATAACTATTCCGCTTAAAGTATCAGATATAAAAATAGGTGATAGAATAGCCATTACCTCAAACGATGATATTGCCACAAAAGACAATAAGGTTTTCCTTGCCTCTTCCATCGCTGTTTATAAATAAGCGTCTTACGTTTTCACTATAATTTAAAAGAGCCTTTTTTTGAAGAAAAAGGCTTTTTTGTATATACTTTTCTTTAATGATAATTAAGGTAAAAGTTATTTCTTCTTCTCGCCATCCGGAAATAAAGAAACTAGAAAACGGAACTTTTATTGTTAAAGTGAAAGAAAAAGCTTTGGAAGGAAAAGCTAATCAAGCAGTTATTAATGCTCTAAGCGCTTATTTTAAAGTAAAAAAACAAGATATATCATTTCTTCGCGGATTAAAATTAAAAAACAAACTAATTGAAATAAATCTTAAATGAAAATATTTTGAAACTTTTTCCAATTTTAGTTTTCAACAGCACTTTCGTGTTGTTTTTTTGTTATAATTAAATTAAGAAACATTTTTTGTTATGCCAGAAATTTTTTTAGAAATTAGTTTAGTTTTAGGTCTCGCAGTTCTAGCAGGATTTTTAATGCGTTTTTTTCGCCAACCGCTTATTGTCGGCTATATTCTTTCGGGAGTATTAATTAGTTTTATACTCTCAAACTACGTTGATTTTGGATTACTGAAAAGTTTTTCGGAAATCGGCGTAGTTTTACTTTTGTTTATGGTTGGTCTCGGTCTAAATCCTGACCTCGTAAAAGAAATGGGTAAAGTTTCCATTTTAACCGGTGTCGGCCAAATATTTTTTACCACTATTTTAGGATACTTTTTAGCTTTAGCTTTAGGAATGAATAGCTTAACAGCTTTTTATGTAGCGGTTGCTTTTACTTTTTCAAGCACGGTTATTGTTGTTCGCCTTCTTCACGAAAGAGGCGATACGGAAACGCTTTACGGCCGCATATCAATTGGATTTCTTCTTGTCCAGGATTTCTTTGCTATGGTCTTTCTTACTATCATTTCCGCTTTTAGTAAATTTTCCGGCGCTGGCGTTTTTTGGAACTCGTTTAATTTATCTATTTTATACCTTTCTTTAATAACTTTTTTTTCTTTTTTGCTTATGGAATATGTTATTCCAAAAGTTGATAAAATAGCTGCAAAAAATAATGAGCTCCTTTTTCTTTTTTCTCTAGCAGTTTGTTTCGTTGTCACTGCTATTTTCCGCCTTGCGGGGTTTTCTATGGAAATAGGCGCCCTCTTAGCCGGCATCCTTTTAGCTTCTTCTCCATATCAGCGGGAAATAGCTTCTCGTATTAAACCACTTCGGGATTTTTTTCTCGTAATATTTTTTGTTTTTCTCGGTTTTAATATAAATCTAAAAAACATTATCTTGTATTGGAAAGAAGCTTTAGTTTTCTCTGCTTTTATTTTAATTATCAATCCGCTTATTGTTTGGGTGCTGATGAAATTTCTAGGCTACTCTAAAAAAACCAGTTTTTTCGCCGGTCTCACCGTTGCCCAGATAAGCGAATTTTCCATTATTTTCCTGATGATGGGTGCTTCCTTAGGGCATATTAGTAACGAAATAGTCGGGCTCGGCACGCTAGTCGGCTTAATCACTATCGCCGTGTCTTCTTATGCTATTTCTTTTGCTGATAATATTTATAAAAAAGTAAAGCCGATTCTAGAAATTTTTTGGCTAGAAGATAATCTTGAACTTAATAACAGCGAAAAAAAATTTGACATTATTCTTTTTGGTTGCGACCGTTTAGGCGGTGATATAATGGAGAAACTTAAAAAATCAAGAGCGAATTTTTTGATAACTGAAAACAATCCTGAAATAGTAAAAAACCTGGAAAAAAAGAAAATAAACGTAGAATTTGGCGATGCCGACGATTGGTCTTTTCTTGAAAGCCTTCCTCTTAATTATGCTAAACTTATCATTTCCACTATTCCCGATAAAGATATCAATTTGGTTCTCTTACGCTATCTTAAAAAAATAAAATCAAAATCAGCTGTCGTTTGCGTGGCTAATTTTTCAGAGCATACAAAAATCATCTATAAAGAAGGCGCAGCTTACGTAGTTATGCCCCATCTTTTAGGCAGAAAATATATTGCTGATATTGTTCTTCGTTATGGCTTTGATAAAAAGAAATACGCCTCTGAAAAGAAAAAACATCTCCGCGAACTCAAACTTGTTTAAAACAATTTAACGTCCGGTTTTCACCTCTTTTTTTAAAAAATATCTCGAGTATTTTTTTACTACTCGATGGTTAAGATATTTATTCTTTTTTACTTTTTATCACTTCCGCTTTTACTTATCATTTTTTATTTGCCCATCTTCTTTGTCTGTTCTACAATTCCCTTATGCCTTTTTATAATAATTTTAGAAGAATTCTTTTTGATCCTAAAAACTCCACTCCCTTTAAAATTAGCCGTAGTAAAATTGATCTTTTTTTGGAATGTCCCCGCTGTTTTTATTTTGACCGCCGGCTCGGCATTAGTCGTCCGCCGGGATTTCCTTTTTCTTTAAACTCCGCCGTTGATACTCTTCTTAAAAAAGAATTTGATATTTATCGCCTAAAAGGAGAGCCACATCCTTTAATGAAATCATATGGCATTAATGCTGTCCCTTTTAATCACGAAAGAATAGATGAATGGCGCGATTCTTTAAGAAGAGGAGTGCAATTTCTTCACGAGCCCGCTAATCTTATTATCACCGGTGGTGTTGATGATATCTGGGTAAATCCTTCCGGTGAGCTTATTGTTGTAGACTATAAAGCAACTAGTAAATCCGGTGAAGTTAATTTAGACGCCGAGTGGCAAAATGGCTATAAAAGACAAATGGAAGTTTATCAATGGCTTTTCCGCCGGAACAAATTTAAAGTTTCCGATACCGGCTATTTTGTTTACGTTAACGGCAAAACAGACCGCGAAGCTTTTGACGCTCGTTTAGAATTTGACGTTAAAATAATTCCTTATACTGGAAATGATGATTGGATTGAACCGGTTATTCTAAAACTAAAAAAATGTCTGGAAGGAAATATTCCTCTTCCGTCGGATACTTGCGAGTATTGTTCTTATCGCGCCAAAGCTCATTTAGCTGAAAAACAAAAATCTACTCTTTTTTAAAATATTTTTCCGCTTGCCGCTTTTTCTGCTATAATTTAAAAGTGATTACTAATTTTAAAGAATTAGCGACAACTCCTTTAAGGAAGAAAGCCCTAAAAATAATCAACGCTGCCTACGACGGTATAAATATTAAAAAACTCACTGCTGAAAGAATTTTCCTTGACGGTGATAAACTTTGTATTTTAGAAAATAAATACAATCTGAAAGAATACTTTCGTGTTTTTATTATTGGCTTTGGTAAAGGTTCTGCTGACCTCGCTTTCTCTTTAGGAAAAATTTTAGGTTGGCGACTTTCAAACGGCATTGTTTTAGATGTAAGAAAACCGGCAATTTCTTGGTTGGAAACTGCTCCGAATATTGAATTTTTAGTCGGCACCCATCCTTTACCCTCATCAAAAAATATAGCGGCGACAGCAAAAATAGAAAAGCTTGTTGATAATCTTACTCATCGCGACCTTCTTATAGTTTTAATTTGCGGCGGCGGTTCTGTTCTTTCTTGTTCTTCATCCCAAGAAATGTCCGAATTAATTCTTGCCGATGGAATGCTTACCCGCGCCGCCGCACCTATTGAAAAAATTAATTTAGTTCGTAAACACTTTGGATTGCTTAAAGGCGGCAATTTAGCGCGTCTTGCTTACCCTGCGAAAGTTGTCAGTTTAATAGTGAATGATACGCCGTTAGAAGACTTATCTATTGTTGCTAGCGGACCCACTTTTAAAGACTTAAGCACAAAAAAAGATGCGGCTACTGTTCTGATGGACTATGGCTTAAACCCTTTTCGTTTTAATCTTCTAGAAACTCCGAAAGACGATATGTTTTTTAAAAAAGTAGATAATCTTCTTTTTTCTTCTAATCGTGATGCGGTTTCTTTAATGAAAAAAGAAGCTGTTAATGAAGGATTTAAAACAAAAGTGGAAACTTTAAATTTAACAGGAGAAGCAAAAGATTCTCTTTCTAAAATATATTCTTCCATTAATTCTAGCGAAGCTATTATTGCTTCCGGTGAAACTACTGTAAAAATAAAAAAATATTTTGGTAAAGGAGGACGAAACCAAGAAGCGGTGTTAGGATTTCTAAAAAACATAAAAAACACGGGAGAAAAAAATTTTCTTGTCGCTAGTTTCACGAGCGATGCCCGCGATAACTCGGAAGCCGCCGGTGCTATCGGTGACGAAGAAGTTTTAAAAAAATCTACCAGGCTTAATCTTAATTTAAAAACTTTTCTTGATGACCACGATTCTTTTGATTTTTTTTCTCGTACTGGAGATTTACTTTATGCCTTAGATTCCAATTTTAATGTTTCTGATCTTATGCTTCTTTTAAAGGAATAATTTTTCAAACCACTTTTTAAAAGTTTATTTCCTTTTATTAACTTTTAATCTAAACTATATCTATGTTTACTCTAAAATTTAAAGAAGTTGGTATTAAAGACGTTTCAGAAGTCGGCGGGAAAAACGCCTCGCTCGGCGAGATGATTAAATTTTTAAAACCGAAAGGCATTAATATTCCAGACGGCTTTATTGTTACCGCTTCCGCTTATCGCTTTTTTCTAAAACAAACCGGCTTGGATGAAAAAATAAAAGATATTCTTAAAAGTGTTAATGTAAAAAATTTAGAAGAGCTTGAAGAAAAAACCGTCGCTGTTAGAAAAATTATTAAAGAAACCGAAATGCCTTTGGAGCTTTCCGAAGAAATAATTTTAGGCTATCGCGCTATGGAAAAAGAATATGGCAACAGAGTTGATGTGGCAGTGCGTTCCAGCGCTACCGCCGAAGATCTTCCGGATGCCAGTTTTGCTGGTGAGCACGAAACTTTTTTAAATGTCCGTGGCGAAAAAGAAGTTGTCAAAAAAACCAAAGCAGCCATGGCTTCTCTTTTTACAGCTCGCGCCACTTCTTATCGTGTAGATAAAGGTTTTGATCATTTTAAAATTGCTCTTTCTGTCGGCATTCAAAAAATGGTGCGCTCCGATCTCGGTTCTTCCGGTGTTATGTTTACTCTTGATACCGAATCTGGATTCAAAGATATTATTTTAATAAATGGTGTTTTTGGCTTAGGAGAAATGATCGTGCAAGGCGAAGTAACTCCTGATGAATTTCTTGTTTTCAAACCTTTTCTTTTTGATAAAAAACTAAAACCGATAATAGAAAAAAAACTGGGTGTTAAAGACCGAAAGATGGTTTATAAAAAAGGGGAGAGTAAAACTACAAAAATATCCAAAACTTCCGTTGAGGAAAAAAATAAGTTTGTTTTAAATGATGAAGAGATCTTAAAACTGGCTCACTGGGGTTTTCTTATAGAAGAGCATTATACTTCTGTAAAAAGCAAGTGGCAACCGATGGATATAGAATGGGCAAAAGACGGTAAAACTGGTGAGCTTTTTATTGTCCAAGCCAGACCGGAAACTATTCACTCCACAAGGGATTATACAAAAGTGCGCTCTTATCATCGTTTAGAAGAGGGAAAACTAATAGTTAAAGGCGCTTCTGTTGGTAGTAAAGTTGCCTCCGGTCGTGCCAAAGTCATTTTTGATGTCAAAGGAATTAATGATTTTAAAGCCGGAGAAGTTCTTGTTACCGATATGACCGATCCTGATTGGGAACCGATAATGAAAATAGCTTCCGCTATCGTTACTGATAAAGGTGGACGCACTAGCCATGCCGCTATTGTCAGTCGCGAACTTGGCATTCCTTGCGTTGTCGGTGCCGTTGGTGCTACTAAAAAAATAAAAACTGGTGATGTTATTACTATTGATACCACTGGCAGTGACGGCTTAATTTTATCTGGCGATATTAAATTTAAAATCACCGAAGTGGATATAAAAAAAGTAAAAAAGCCTAGAGTTAAAATAATGATGAATATTGCTACTCCGGAAACTGCTTTTGAAAAATCTTTCTTGCCAAATGACGGCGTCGGCTTGGGGCGAGTGGAATTTATCATTGCCGGTGATATTGGTATTCATCCGATGGCGCTTGTTAATTACAACCAGCTTGATGAAAAAATCCGCCGGGAAATTGATAAAAAAACTATCGGTTGGGAAAAGAAAACAGATTTTTATGTTGATAAACTGGCTTACGGCATTGCAAAAATTGCCGCCGCTTTTTTTCCTAAACCTGTTATTATCAGATTTTCAGACTTTAAGACTAATGAATATTCTTCACTTTTAGGCGGCGCGGAATTTGAAATTAAAGAAGAAAATCCAATGATCGGCTGGCGTGGCGCTTCTCGCTATTATCATCCGGCTTTCGCTCCCGCTTTTGCCTTAGAGTGTCAAGCTATAAAAAAAATAAGAGAAGAAATGGGATTTTCTAATGTGGAAGTAATGATTCCTTTCTGCCGCACCGTTGAAGAAGGAAAAAAAGTTTTAAAAGTTATGTCTGAAAATGGTCTTTCTGTCGGTTCACGTAATTCCACTCTTAAAGTATTAGTAATGTGCGAAATTCCCTCTAATGTAATTTTAGCGGAAGATTTTTTTGATATCTTTGACGGAATGTCTATCGGTTCAAATGATCTTACTCAACTGACTTTGGGATTGGACCGTGATGGAGGAGAAAGAATAAGAACTATTGCTAACGAAAAAGACAACTCGGTGAAAAAACTTATTAGCGAAGTTATAAAAATAGCCAAACGCCGCAAAAAATATATCGGTATTTGCGGTCAAGCCCCCAGCGACTACCCCGACTTTATTGCATTTTTAATGAAAGAAGGGATAGAAAGCATCTCACTTAATCCGGATTCAGTAGTAAAGACAATGCTTAAACTTTCCAAATCTAAAAAATCTTAATCTTTACCCCTGCCTACTCTGCCTACCAACAGGCGATAGGCAGGTTGTTAAATAAAAAATTTTAATTTTTAATTTTCTGAAAGAAAATTATTTAACTAGGTCTTCCATTATTAATCTGTCATTTTGACGTAGATCATAATCCAGTTTATGCCTTCTACTTTTAACTTTATAAACTTTCTAACTTTTAACTATTTTATTGTGTTATAATAAAACTAATGCGCCTCTCTGACGCCAACGTAAAAATAATTTTTGATTCCCGTAAGCAGGAAACTCTTGAAGCTGAAATTTTTTCAGAAAATTTTTCTGCCTGCGCCTCTATTCCTTCTGGAAAAAGCCGTAGCAGTTTTGAAGCTTTTGTTTTAGCGCCTCATCGCGCCATTGAAATTTTTAATAAAGAAATAAAATTAGAACTTCTCTCAAAAAACTTTCTCTTTCAGGATGATTTTGACAACTTTCTAATTAAGCTGGACGGCACAAATAATAAAAGTCGCCTTGGTGGTAATCTTATTCTTTCCCTTTCTCTCGCTTTTGCTAGGCTAAAAGCCAAAACTGAAGGCTTGGAACTTTTTGATTATATTAACAAACTTTATTGCGGCTCTTTGCGTTATCTTCCGCCATCTTTTATTCCAAAACCAATCTTTAATGTTATTAACGGTGGATCTCATGCAAAAAACAAATTAGAATTTCAGGAATTTCAAATAATACCCCAGCACTTTTCTTTTAAAGATGGTTTTGAAGCGGCAAGAAAATTTTATAAAGAACTTGGCGAAAATCTAAACAAAGAATTTGGTAAAAAAGAAATATCTTTAGGGAATGAAGGCGGTTATTCCGCTCCTTTTAGAAGTAACGATGAAGCTTTTCAAGAACTAAAACAAATTTCCTTAAAATCTTCCTGGCGCGCCGGTTCTTTTTCTTTTCATCTTTCTTGCGATGTGGCGGCTAATAGTTTTTATCTGAAATCGGAAAATAAATATAAAATTAACAATGAAAAATTTTCTCCAGAAGAACTTTACTTATATCACGAACACCTTATCCATAAATATAGTCTCATCGCTTTAGAAGATCCCTTTTATGAAGATGCTTTTTCTGATTTTTCTAAAATTAACAAACAAAAAGGAGTTTATATTGTGGCCGACGACTTAACCTCTACTAATCCTAGCCGCCTTAAGATGGCTATTAATTCCGCCGCCTCCGACGCTTTAATCATTAAACCTAATCAGATTGGTAGTTTGTCCGAAACCTTGGAAGTGGCGCGTTTAGCGCATAAATCCGGCTGGCAGTTAATTATTTCTCACCGTAGCGGTGAAACCGAAGATGATTTTATAGCCGATCTCGCCGTCGGCTTGTCGGCTTGGGGTATAAAAGCCGGCGCCCCAGCCACTCCCGAACGCCTTTCTAAATATCATCGTCTTTTAGAAATAGAAAAAATAATCAGCCGGCTTTAACCAAATTATTAAAAAAAGCGAAAAGGGTAAAAAATTAACAAGCTTTACTTAAAAAGCTTATATTTAGCTTAGATTTTTTATAATAAAAAAACAGGAGGGTATAAAAATGTGCCTTTTCCAAGTTTTAATTTTTTAAGTTTTTAGTTTAATATAGCTTTATGGAAATCATCATTGCTTTTCTTTTTCTTTTAACTGCTATTGCTTTTTTTTCTGTCTTTTTACTTTGGCGCCGCTCAAAAAACGCCTTTAATAATAACGAACAAAGTAACTCTTTTCTTCTTCTCCAAAATCAAATTAACGAGATAAGCCATCTTTTAGATGAAAGGATGAAAGATACTTCTCGGGTTATAGAAAGCCAGTTTGGGAAAAGCGCCAGCATTATCCGTGATGTTACTGAACGTCTCACTAAACTTGACGAGACTAACAAGCAAGTTGTCTCGTTTGCCGACCAGCTGAAAAATTTTGAAAATATTTTAAAAAATCCCAAACAGAGGGGAATTTTAGGCGAATATATGCTGGAAACCGTCTTAAAAAACATTCTTCCTCCTGCCGCTTATGAAATTCAATATAAATTTGCCGATGGTGAAATTGTAGATGCCGTTGTCTTTACCAAAGAAGGCATCATTCCTGTTGACTCAAAATTTTCCCTTGAAAACTATAACAAGATAGTGGAAGAAAAAGACGAAACAAAAAAAGAGGAATATGAAAAAATTTTTAAAATGGATTTAAAACGCCGTATAGACGAAACTTCCAAATATATTCGCCCTAAAGAGGGAACAACAGATTTTGCTTTTATGTTTATTCCGGCGGAAGGAATTTATTATGATCTTTTAGTCAACCAAGTAGGCGCCATAAAAGTAAACACTCGCGACCTTATAGAATACGCTTTTCGCGAAAGAAAAGTGATTATTGTTTCTCCTACCACTTTCTATGCTTATCTTCAAACAATTCTTCAAGGTTTGCGTGCTCTAAAAATAGAAGAATCTGCCAAGGAAATCAGAAAACGAGTTGAAGATCTAGGAAAGCACTTATCAGCTTATGAAGAATACTTTCGCAAGATAGGAGTAAATCTTTCCGCTACCGTCGGCAGTTATAATTTTGCTTATAAAGAACTCGGTAAAATTGATAAAGACGTCCTTAAAATCTCCGGCGAATCTGTCGGCGTGGAAATAAAGGAAATAGAAAAGCCTTCTACTGAATAAAATTTTTTTATGGGTTTTTTAGAAGAAGAAAGTAAAAATAGCATTAGCAACCGCCGCCTCGCTGTTCTTTACGATAAAAAATGGAGAAAATTTTTAAAACGAGCGCGTCTTTTCCGTTTTATTCCTTTTGTTATAACGGTATTCGGTGCTGGCTCTATGGCTCTTGGCTCTGTTCGTCAGCACTCTGACTTTGACGTTCTGATTATCGCGAAAAAGGGCCGCATTTTTACTGCTCGATTTTTCTCCGTTTTGTTTTTTGACTTTTTCGGTTGGCGGCGCAAAAGCATTATTCACAAAGAAGAAGCGTCTGATAAAATATGCTTAAATCATTTTATAACTAGCTCCGTTGAAAATCCCGGTTGGCCTTATAATGATTACGGAGAAGAGCTTTATCATTCTCTTGTTCCTTTGTTTGGTGCTAGAAAAGATATTAATAATTTCTTTTCTTCTTTAAAAAAAATTTCTTCCCGAGTTTTTTTTACCGAGGACTTAAGATATAGGGGGGACGGAAAAAGTTTTTTTAAATCCGCTCTTGAAAAACTCTTTTCTGGATTTTTAGGTAACATGCTGGAAAAAATTCTTAAATTTTTTCAGTTAAAACGAATAAAAAAATCTCTCTCAAAAATTTCTCTTCCTAAAGAAGCTAGAATAAGATTTTCTGACGATGTTTTAGAATTTCACCCTTTAATCAAACCGTGTTCTGATAAACTAGATAAAGTATTGACTTCAAGCGAAATATCTCTATAATACCACTTGTATATAAATTAGGTCGTTAATTTTTTTATATTAATAAAATATGTTTAAACCTCTTTCTAATCGGTTATTTATAGAGCCGGTCGCGGACGAAAAAAAGACCGAATCCGGCATAGTTCTTCCCGAAACTGCGGAAAAAAAGCCTATAAAGGGAAAAATCATCGCGGTTGGAGACGGGAAATTTAATGAAAAAGGGGAAAGAATTCCTCTTTCGGTAAAAGTCGGTAACACCGTTCTCTTTAAAAAATACGGTCCGGATGAAATTGAAATAGACGGAAAAAAATATCTGGTCGGAGACGAAGACGACGTCTTGGCTATTATTGAATAAATTTTATAATTAAAACTTTTTTACTTTAAGATATGGCAAAAGAAATTTATTTTGGAGACCGCGCAAGGCGCAATCTCTTAAAAGGAGTTAATGCTTTAGCGGAAACGGTAAAAAGCACCCTTGGGCCTCGCGGTAAAGCGGTTATTTTGGATAAAGGCTATGGCTCTCCTTTAGTTACTCACGACGGAGTAACTATCGCAAAAGAGATTGATCTTGAAGGTAAGGTAGCTAATATCGGCGCTTCTTTAGTAAAAGAAGTGGCTTCAAAAACAAACGACGTTGCCGGCGACGGCACTACCACCGCCACTGTCTTAGCGCAAGTTTTAATTAATGAGGGAATGAAAAAGCTTTCCAGTGGTGTTGATTCGGTAAAAATGCATCAAGGTATTGAAAAAGCAAAAGAAATAGCATTAAAAAAATTAAAAGAACTCTCTAAGGAAATAAAAGGCAAAGAAGAAATTACGCAAGTTGCCACAATTTCTGCGCGAGATGAAGAAATTGGCAACCTTATTGCCGAAGTTATTGAAGAGGTCGGCAAAGACGGCGTAGTTACCGTGGAAGAATCCCAAACTTTCGGCTTGTCCAAAGAAATGGTTAAAGGACTTCAATTTGACCGCGGCTACGTTTCTCCTTATATGGTTACCAATCAAGAAAAAATGGAATCCGTATTAGAAGATCCTTATATCTTGGTTACCGACCAAAAAATTTCTTCTATCAGCGACCTTTTGCCTCTTTTGGAAAAAATAGTTAAAAGCGGAAAAAAAGACTTAGTTATTATTGCTGATGAAGTTGAAGGGGAAGCTCTCGCTACTTTAGTTATTAATAAAATTCGCGGCATCTTTAACGTTTTAGCCGTTAAAGCTCCCGGTTATGGAGACCGTAAAAAAGAAATGTTGCAAGACATAGCTATCGTTACCGGCGCCGAACTTATTTCTGAAGATTTAGGTAGAAAACTTGAAAATACCGACATTACCAGTTTAGGCCAAGCTCGCCGGGTTTCATCTAATAAAGATAACACCACTATTGTTGATGGCAAGGGAGATAAAGATTCCATAGAAAAAAGAGTTGCCCAGATTAGGGTGCAGATAAGCGAAACCGACTCCAGTTTTGACCGTGAAAAATTAAATGAAAGGCTTGGTAAACTTTCCGGCGGTGTGGCTGTTATTCGTGTTGGCGCGGCTACCGAAGTTGAGCAGAAAGAAAAACAACATCGCATTGAAGACGCTGTTTCTGCCACTAAAGCGGCTATTGAAGAAGGAATTGTTCCCGGAGGGGGAGTTGCTCTCGTTAGAGCCGCTAAAGAAGTTGTTAAATTCTTTTTAGAAAAACACGAAGAACTTTCTGAAGCTGAAAGAGCTGGCGCAAAAATAATGGTTAACTGCCTTTATGCTCCCTTAAAACAAATTGACGACAACGCCGGTTTTGATGGTTCTGCCGTCTTAGCTCGTGTTTCTGAAAAAGAAGACGACTTTGGCTTCAATGCTGTTTCTGGAAAATATGAAAATATGTTCCAGTCCGGAATTG
>Ga0066639_10002319_pt1 | contig 16660 bp, 17 predicted proteins | sample CryGeyCG2114_010_2_FD_59504 | JGI IMG/M metagenome (GOLD analysis project Ga0066639, IMG submission 59504) | Groundwater microbial communities from aquifer - Crystal Geyser CG10_big_fil_rev_8/21/14_0.10 | ecosystem: Environmental > Aquatic > Deep subsurface > Groundwater | place: USA: Utah...
ATGCCGCTTCTTCTCCGCGCTTTTTAATGATGAGGTTGATTTCTTCCTTTGCTTTTTCAACCACTTCTTCAATTTTTGCCGGTTGTATGCGGCCATCGATGATGAGATTCTCAAGTGCCACGCGGGCTACCTGACGACGAATTGGGTCAAACGATGAAATGGTGATTGCACCAGGAGTGTCGTCGATAATAACGTCAACACCTGCGGCGCGCTCGAATGCACGTATATTGCGACCTTCTTTACCAATGATTTTCCCTTTTATTTCGTCACTCGGTAGGGCAACTGTTGTTGAAATAACATCAGCTTGAAGATTGTTACCGATGCGGTGAACAGCTGTGGTAAGAATTTCTTTCGCACGGTTTTCGTAGCGTTCTTCTCCGTCGCGCTCTAGCTTTTGGAGGCGGATACTGATGTCTTCCTCGTTTGTTTTTGCCATCTGCTTGAGAAGTTCCTCTTTAGCTTCTTCTCCGGTAAGTTGTGCGACCTTCTCAAGCTCTTTTTCTCGTTCATCGAGCATTGCCTCCGCCTTTTCACGGAGTTCTTTTACTTTCTCTGCTTTGTCTTTTATTTCTTCGTTCTCTTCATCAAGATCCCCTTGGCGTTTATCAAGCAGATCTTCTTTGCGAATGAGGCGCTCTTCTGTTTTTTTAAGGTCGCCTACTTTCTCTTTTAACTCTCGTGTGCGCTCATCGATTATTTTCGTCGCTTTCTTCTCGGCGTCTTCGGTGATGCGCTTTGCATCCTCCTTTGCCTCGAGCATCATCTGCTTGATCTGCAGCTCCATTGAGCCACGCTTTCCCAAACTGACGATCCAGCGTAGAAAATATCCAAAAGCGGTTCCAAACACTCCTGCGAGAAGCAGAAGCATGAGTATTACTTTTAAGGACATATGTTTTTAATGTCCGTCCTTCTTACACGTATGCTTTTATAGTGTGCCGAACTAGGGTTGTCTGAAAGCGGTATAAATCACAGTACAAAAGTATCATCAATGGCAGAAAAAGACGGAAAAATTACTGAAAAATGATTAATTACAACCAATAGCGAAAGAATAGCAGAAAAATGTCAAATCGCAAAAACCTCGCACGTACGCAAGAGGTTTTTGCGGATTATGAGCTAAATCGTTTCTATGACAACACCTTATCAATGAGGCCGTACTTCTTTGCCTCCTCTGCGCTCATAAAGTAGTCGCGATCCACATCGTTTTCGACTTTGTCCTTCTTTTGTCCGGTGTTCTTCGCCATCATTTCAATGAGTCGTTTCTTAGTACGCAAAATGTGTTCAGCGGTTATTGCAATATCACTTGCTTGCCCTTGGGCACCACCAAGTGGCTGGTGAATCATAACTTCTGCATTTTCAAGAGCAAATCGTTTTCCTTTTTGTCCTGAAGAAAGGAGCCATGCACCGCCTGACGCTGCCATACCGACGCACACGGTAGAAACATCCGGCTTAATGTGGTTCATCGTGTCAATCATCGCGAGTGTCGCAGACACTGAGCCGCCCGGAGAGTTTATGTAAAGAGAAATATCCGCTTTAGGATCTTCAGATTGTAAAAAGAGAAGCTGTGCGATTATAAGATTCGCCACTTCGTCGTAGATAGGGCCACCCAAGAAGACGATACGCTCCTTGAGTAGTCGGGAGTAAATATCGTACGCGCGCTCGCCAGAGTTGGTTTTTTCAACCACCATTGGTACAAGCTGGCTTACAGGTGTTGTTTCATTGGTCATACGCGAGAAATGGTAGCACAGGCGGCACCGTATCGCTATAATGTGACGATGAGCATAGAAGGAGGAGGTGAAGGAAGTGAAAATAAAACGGATCGCATTCCGCTTGAAAAAATCAATCTGGGAGAGCACGCACGTGACCGGTGGAGCGAGTTTAGAACACATTACTTCAGTGGCCTTTCTGAGAGTGAACGCGAAAATGCGATGTCTTCAGTTACAGAGTGGGCTGAAATGCAGTTTGATAAGAGCTTACTGTTGCGACTGCAGTTTGAGAACGCAGTTGTTGGTATCACAGTTGAAGCTGGCGACTGGAGTTGGAAAGACTCCGGGAGGAATTAACCATTAAACTTGACGAGGGAGTATTTCGTGGTATTGTCGCGCCAGGTTTAATTCTTTCAGGAGGACACGCCATGTGGGGATTTATTTGGTTTGTATTAGCCGGTGCCGCACTCGTCGTCATTGGCGAGGCCATGATTACCGAAAGTGACGTTGCGGAAAAAGCGTTTCAGATCCGGGCCGGCGTTGCGGCATTCAGCGCCTGCCTCGGCGCTATGTGCGTGGAGTTGGCGGAGAGGAATCTCCGTCACCCGATGACTTATGTCGGAATTCTCGGGATTGTACTTGGGGCGGGAATCCTGGCGGCCATGAGATTTGGTTTTCTTTCCTAAACCGACCTCTCATAACAACCCGTAGCGAATCCGTTCGCTACGCAAAAGACGAGCAGCGCTGCTCGTCTTTTCGTTTTTCTACTTTCCTGCGTTTTCTAGCCACTGGAAGACCAATTCATTGCGTTTGGTGGTTTCAACGTAGACGCGAACGTTTTGCTCGTCTGCTTGAGGATAATGCTCTTTTACGTGATCAATTTCTTTCTGCACTCCCTCTTCATTCGGAGTAATATTTTGTTCTTTGGCTATGGTGTTGAGAATTAACTGCAGCTTTGCGCGTTTCTCAGCTTCGGGTCGCCAATCGGTGCGCAACTCTTCGATAGTTTTCTTTATATTTTTTAAATAATCCTCAAGCTTGGTGCCAGTTTGTGCCACGTCAGACTCGAGTTGCATTTGAATGCGATTGAGTTCTTGCTCAATAAGGAGGTTTGGGAGCTCGATTGTAGAGTCTGTAATGATTTTTTCTATAGTCTCGACTCGTTTTTTCTCAGTGCCGCGGAGTTTCTTTTCTTCTAAAATATTTTCGCGGACCTTTGCCTTAAATTCATCAACTGTTGTAAAGGCACCAAGTGTTTGTACGAACTCATCCGTAAGTTCGGGTAAGTCTTGCTCAGGTAAATTTTGTACTTCAGGCACTTCTGGTTGTTCGACACCGTCTTCCTTCTGTTTTTCGTAGCTCTCTATTTGTGCACGTTGGCGACGAACGTGTGTGAGGGTTTCTTCAAGTTCTTTGTCGGTTACCTCAAACATTTCTTCTTTACTAAAAATGGTTTTTGCGATTTTCGCATAGTTTGCAAGCCTCACTTCAGGCATCACGGCCATAGTGGCAGTAAATTCAAGCGGATTGCCCTGCGCGAGTTTGGTGATTTGAATTTGAGGAGATCCGATTGCGTCGATTTCGGCTTCCATCACGATTTTTGGGTAGATATCGGTAAGTGCCATGTTTGCAGCACGCTCCATTATGGTGCTTTCGCCAATGTGACCAATGAGCATGTCTTCAGGCACGTGCCCTTTTCTAAAACCTGGAATTTCCACATCGTTCCCTAGCTTTTTAATTGCTTTGGTACGGTAGGTAGCAATTACTTCGGCAGGAATAGTTGCCGAAATTTCATACTCAGAGCCTTTAAGCTGTTTTGTTTTTACGTTGGTGTATTGTGCATTGGTCATAGGAGGGGAGTGTACCAACTTACACAAGCAAAATCCACCTACCCTAGGGTAGGTGGATTTTGCAATACAAGGGAGTTACGCTTTCTTACAGATCAGATTCAAGTGCCTGTAGGTCGGCCTCAAGTTGTGCTTCAAATTCTGCTGAGCTGAAGCTTTCGAGATCGCTTTCTATTTGACCAGGCTCATCGCTGGCTGGGGCAATGGAGTCGTTTTGGGATGTGTCGAACACATTTTCTTCGTTGAGTTCTCCTTGCTTGTTGAGCTGTGCTCCCCAGAGGTACAATCCGCCGACGATCAGCAAAACAACAACAGTCGCAGCTCCTACAAGCGGCCCTACACTACCAGAAGGTTTAGTCGGCGGATTGTTTTGTTGTGAAGGGTCGTTACTGTGCTGCGGTTGCGTTCGGGGCGTGTTGTAGTTTGAGTTTGGTGCATCCATGTTTTTTAGATTAGAGGCTAGTTATTGTGTCGTAGGTGTATTATAGCGTTACCTCGGCACTTGCATCAACCTCGGCCTCTGCGTTAATCGTTCTAATGAGCTCTTTGAGCTCGCTCACGGCTTCCTTAAGAGTACGGTGTGCTTCTTTGGTAGCCTCTGCTGCGGCACGTGCTGCAACACGGACGTCTTCGAGGTGCTCGCGTGGCGTGTCTGACTCAATCATGAGCGAGAATGCTACGCGGGCGTCTGCAAGAATGGTTGACGCAGCGTCAATTGACGTCTCTGCAGTAACTGCAGCTGCAGCTGCGGTGGTAGTGTCGACACCGGTAGCCTCAAGTTCTGCCAGTTTGTTGTGTACTCGCTCGAGAATGCTCACAAATGAATCAAGCGCGTTGGAGATTCTTTTGAGAATACTTTCAAGGTGTGTAACGGCGCGTTTGCCTGCGTCGGTTTTTATTTCAGAATGGAATTCAGCGCGGTGTTCTTTTAGGGTATCGCGCGCTACTTCTGCTCGCTGGCGAAACTCGGCACGCTTTGCAAGTGCCGCGTTTCGCATAGCGTCACGTTCTGCACGTGCTTCTTGCAATATCGCTTGGCGTTCCTCGGGCGTAGTAGCTGCGTCAAGTTCTACTTTTAGTTCTGCGCGGTGTGCGTCAGCGTCTGTCTTGACAGCTGTTTGCAACTCTATATGGTCAGCTCGTAAGTCGGTACGAACATCAATTTGGCGCGTGCGAAAATCATCGCGCTTATCTTTGTTTGCATCTACTTGTGCCTTTACATCAGCCTTTATTTGCTGCGGCTGGAGAATGCGAAACGGGGCAGGGCGCCCGTCTTTATTGGGCGTGTCGAAGATTTCCTGCGCAGCTGCAAGTTGTGCGCCAAACAATAGGGCGACAACGATCGCAAGTACTGCCGGAAGAATCATTTTATGTAATGTGGTCATATGTAATGTAAATAGGTTAGTTATATTATTAATTTCCTATGCACTCGCAGACGGATATATTTGGGATTTCTTACCTTGTATCGTACCACTATGAGAGAGAGGAGCTATACATGGGTGTGACTTAGCTGTCTCTTGCACTTTTTGTAAGTGTACTATATCCTCGACTTACTATGACTGATTACAATGTACTGTATACCCCGGGAGATCTAGATAACTTTCTTGTTACAACGGTTATTGAAATTTCTAAGGGGTCAATCCTTAAAATTGAGTACAATCGAAACAAGCACACATTCGAGCTTGACCGTGTCGAGCCCGAGATATTTGCGAAGCCATCGAACTACGGCTTCATTCCAGCAACGCTTGATGAGGACGGTGATGAACTCGATACACTTGTAGTATCACCAGAGGCAATACCAACTGGTGTAGTAACAGAAGCGCGAATTTTGGGGGTACTTAATTTCGAAGACGACGGCGAGAACGACCACAAAATTATTTGCGTACCTGCTACCGATTACGACAGCGGTGATCGTATCAAAAGCCTCGATGACTTAGGAGAGCGTTGGAAACAGAAGATTGAATACCACTTCAGTACATACAAGGACCTCAAGAAAAAGGGAACCACCAAAGTGCTCGGGTACGGGACGCCGGAAGACGCAGTGGCTATCATTAAAGAGTGCGTTGAGCGTTTCAACAATTCGTAATTCAAAAATTAATTAGGCAATACAAAAACGCTCCGATAGGGAGCGTTTTTGTATGAAGTGTGGAAGGTTACTTTTCTTCTTCATTTGGGGATTCTTCTGCTGCCTCTTCTTCGACGGTAGCGTCAGTTTCTTCAGTTGGTGTCACCTCTTCTGTTTCTGCAGGTTCGCTAACTTCCTCTGTGACAGCGCCGTCTGTTTCATCGGCGGTGTCCGTGACTTCTTCCGCAACTTCTTTAGGTGTGTCTTCGACAACTAGTTCAACTTCGCCGCTTTCATCAGTTTCGGCAAGCGCTTCACCCTGAGCTGATTTAATGTCGATGCCCCACCCAGTAAGTTTTGCGGCAAGGCGTACATTTTGGCCACCGCGACCAATTGCAAGTGACTGCTGGTCCTCGGTTACTTCAACTGACGCACGCTTTTCACCCTCTGCAGTCTCGGTAATTTCTACGTGGAGCACTTCGGCAGGAGAAAGAGCGCGTTCGATAAACTCGCGCGTGTCCTCTGCCCATTCAATGATGTCGATTTTTTCACCTCCAAGTTCTGAGGTAACTGTTGAGACGCGGACTCCTCGTTGCCCCACAAGAGAACCAACGGGGTCGATGTGGTCATCGTGAGTGACGACTGCAAGTTTTGATCGGGAGCCGGCTTCGCGAGCAACCTCTTTTATTTCAATTGTGCCGTTTGCAAGTTCTGGAGACTCAAGTTCAAACAGTTTAACGATGAACTGTGGATGTGAGCGTGACAACTTCAAGAAGGTTCCTCGAGGACTTTCGTCCACTTTGAAAAGAAGCGCACGGATACGCTCTCCTTGTCGATAGCGTTCTCCAGGTATTTGTTCTTCATACGGCAAGATGCCCGTTGCACGCCCAAGGTCAACATAGAGGTTTCCACGTTCGAAGCGTTGCACGTGTCCAGAAACAACGTCACCTTCGCACTCGCCGAATTCTTCCATAATAGAGATCTTCTCTGCTTCGCGAATCTTTTGCAGAATAACTTGCTTTGCCGTTTGAGCGGCGATGCGACCGAAGTCTTCTTGAGCTTCAAGAGGGAAGTCTATCTCGTCGTCGAGCTCGACTCCTTTTTTGATGCGACGCGCGTCGTCGATCATGATGTGGTGCTCTGAGTTGAAGCGGGTGCGTTCGTCGTCCTCGGCTCCTTCTTCTGCAGGCAGATCTTTGTCTTCTTGACGAACCAGTGTGTCGTCAACAACAATCTTGATCTGTTTAAACTCCACGTCACCTATACCCATGTTAAAGTCCGCACGGATTATTTGGCCGCGTTTACCGTATTCTTTTTTGTATGCTGCCGCGAGCGCCATTTCTATTGCATTAATGACCTTCTCGCGAGGGATGCCACGATCTTGTTCAAGTTCGTCAAGAACAGACGTGATAACTTTTAAATCAAATAAACTCATATTTTTTGTTACTGCTATTTTGGTAAAAAGAAAGGCCGGCCAAAGCCGGTCTATTCACAAACAGTATGTAATGAAAAGAATATAACACAGGCAAAATAAGTCAAGAGTTTGCAAAGTGCGTAATTTTACACAGTGCTCACAACGCCTTTGTGTCTCGAGCTTGCTATACTGATGAAGCGTAAGGGCCCTTGGCCCGTGTGTGATCCATGTACATTAATGATGAACAACTACGGGAATTTTTAAGCGACTCTGGGCTAGTGTCGCTTAAAAAATTCAATGCTGCAGCTAAGAAAGCAGAGGAGAAAAGCATCACCGTCAGTGAGGTGCTTGTTTCAGAGGGTGAGATTTCTGAAGATGATTTGCGGCGGTCACACGCCTACATATTGGGCATTCCGTTTGTTGACTTATCGAATACGAAACCAGATCTCAACACACTTACCCTTATTCCTGAACCAATTGCACGACGGAACAACATTGTTGCATTTCGCCAGGAGGATTCAGAGTTGGAGGTTGCGATGCTTGATACCGACGACTTGGCCGCGATTGATTTCGTAAAGAAGAAAACACAATTACGCATTTTGCCACGACTTACTGATGCTGATTCGATTAAGCACATGCTGCGACAGTATCAGAAGTCACTACGCGATGAGTTAGGGGATGTGATCGCACGCGAATCTCAAACACTTGAAAAGTTTGGGAAACTCCAAGATGGAAACGAACAAGATCTTCGCAAGCTGGCCGAAGGGGTGCCCGCGGTTCGTGTGCTCGATTCACTCTTGCGGCATGCGATTGTGCAGAATGCTTCTGATATTCATATTGAACCGAGAGAAGATGCACTTCTGGTACGCTATCGCATTGACGGAATTTTGCATGACGCGATGTCGTTACCGAAATCCGCTGCCGCTTCAATAACAGCGCGTGTGAAAGTACTAGCAAACCTCCGTCTTGATGAAAAGCGCTTGCCGCAGGACGGACGTTTTCGTATGGAAACTGATGGTGATCGGGTTTCCTTTCGTGTATCAGTGCTCCCGACGTACCATGGTGAGAAAACGGTCATGCGTTTATTGCGAGAAGATGTTTCAGGGTTCACTCTCGAATCACTTGGTTTTCACGGGATTGGACTTGAACGTGCACATGAAGCAACGCGGAAAAAGACAGGACTCATTTTGGTTACAGGTCCAACGGGTAGTGGTAAGTCGACGACGCTCTACACAATGCTCGATATTCTCAACACGGCAGACGTGAACATATCAACAGTTGAAGATCCGATTGAATATCAGATGCAGCGCATCAATCAAACACAAGTGAAACCAGATATCGGATTTACATTTGCCACAGGTTTGCGCAGTCTCGTCCGCCAAGATCCAGATATCATAATGGTGGGTGAAATTCGTGACCACGAAACGGCAGCACTTGCCATCAACGCAGCACTCACCGGGCACCTCGTGCTCTCGACACTACACACAAACTCGGCGGCTGGTGCGGTACCACGACTCATCGACATGGGCGTTGAGCCGTTTCTTCTCGCCTCTACCTTGCAAGTTGTTATCGGTCAGCGTTTGGTGCGTACACTTTGTGGAGAACCCGAACAATACAAACTTTCTGCGTCAGAAGTACATGAACTTGAAGCAAAAGCTGATCTCGGTGCAGTTCTTAAGGCACTGAAAGAAGAAGATATCGTGGAAGGCAAAACTACCTGGAAGAGCGTAAAGTTGTCTCGCGAGAACCCTGCTCCGGAATGCGAGACAGGCTACAGTGGTCGCAAAGGTATTCAAGAAGTATTACCGATGAATGAAGGCATTCGAAAACTTATCTTAGACGGGTCTTCTTCAGACAAAATCGAAGAGCATGCTCGCAAAGAAGGAATGCTCACCATGCTTGAGGACGGTGTTTTTAAGAGCGTTTCCGGCGTCACCAGTATTGCTGAGGTATTGCGTGTAGTAAGCGAATAGCATGAAGTTTACGTACAAAGCTGAACGGGATGATCAAACGTATTCAGGTACGCTTGAAGCGAAAGATCGTTTTGAAGTGTATCGGCACGTGCGATCCGAAGGAGGAGCGATTATATCGGTGAGTTCAGAAAGTGCGAGCACGTGGAGTTTCGCATACTGGAATACGAAATTCTCTTCTGTAAAAGAGCACGACAAAATCGTGTTTGCTTCAAACCTTGCCGCGATGGTTTCAGCGGGACTTCCAATTTCTCGGGCTTTGGCAGTTGCTGAACGCCAAACAAAAAACCCAAAACTCAAGCACGTCATCCTGTTCGTTCGTGGGGACATTCAGAAAGGCGGAACACTCTACGGCTCTCTTGATCGCTTCCCACGCGTATTTTCAAAACTATTTGTTGCGATGGTTCGTGCGGGTGAAGAGTCTGGAACACTCGACAAAGCTTTGATGAGTGTTGCGGGGCAGCTCGAACGTTCGTATGAATTAAAAAAGAGAATTAAAGGAGCGCTCATTTATCCAAGTATTATTGTCATCGCAATTTTGGGTATAGGGTTTCTCATGATGACCGAAGTAGTTCCAACGCTTTCAAAAACTTTCGATGAGCTTGGTGCTGAATTGCCCAAGTCGACCCAAACTATCATTGCAATTAGTGACTTTCTAGTGAACTACACAGCACTTGTTATTGTCGGGATACTTCTGTTTTTTGGGGGGATGTATATGGTGTTGCGGACAAACGGTGGACAGCGTGGGCGTGACAAATTTCTATTGCTTATACCTATCATTGGAGAACTCGTTCGTGAAATTAATGCGGCGCGTGCAGCCCGCACGTTTTCATCACTGCTTGCCGCCGGTGTTGATGTAGTTACCGCACTGCGGATTACGGGCGAGGTTGTTCAAAACCACTATCATCGAGATGTGCTTGTTGCCGCAGAGAAGAATGTAGAAAAGGGTGGGCAACTTTCAGAAGTGTTTATGAAAAATGAAGATTTATATCCACCACTGATGGGGGAGATGATTGCAGTTGGAGAAGAGACAGGTGCCTTAGCAGACATGCTTACGCGTGTCGCAGATTTCTACGAGAGCGAAGTTGCTCAGAAGACAAAAAATATGTCGACCATCATTGAACCTTTCTTGATGCTTCTTATCGGAGTGACCGTTGGGTTTTTTGCGCTTGCTATGATTGGTCCAATTTACTCACTCTCGGATGCGTTCTAGTCGCTAACGTACGCTACAATACAAGTTAATGAAGAACCGTGCTCTTTTTGTTCGTGGCATAGGACTACTTGAAGTAGTCGTGGCGTCGGCACTCTTAGTCACGGTGTTTCTAGGACTTTTTGGTGTGCTGCAATTAGGTACGCGTTTAGCAACAGATAACAAATCGCGCACGGGTGCGTTATCGCTTGCGCTGGAGCGGATGGAATATATTCGTAGTCTCGAGTACGAAAGTGTTGGAACCGTTGGAGGAGACCCCCTGGGAACATTAGTGACGAGCGAGAGCATTATGCTTAATGGTGTGAACTATACTCGCCGCACGTTGGTTATATATGTAGATGATCCACAAGATGGTACAGGGGGTGGTGATTCGAACTCCGATGACTACAAGCGCATAAAAGTTGAAGTTTCATGGGTTGGCCAGACTGGCATGAGGATTACATCAATCGTGAGCGACATCACACCCATCTCTAGTGAAGGTTAATGTATGTTATACACACACAAACAGCGAGGATTCACACTTATTGAGACGTTGGTTCTTGTTTTCGTATTCATCATGATCGTGACGGCAATCGTTTCATCACTACGGTACGTGTATCGCGGTCAACGGTTTGCGTTTGAACAGGCAGATGCAACGCGCAGTGCACGAACGGGTATCGAACGAGCGGTTCGTGACATACGAGAGGCATCCTACGCCGACAATGGCGCATACCCTATAGTTTCCATGGCGACAAGTAGCTTAACGTTTTACAGTGATTACGATAACGACAACAAGATTGAGCGGATTCGTTACTTTTTAGATGGAACTAATTTTCAAAGAGGTATCGTCGAATCATCCGGTGACCCACCTGTGTATGCAACTTCGAGTGAAAGCGTTTCAATTGTTTCTGATAACGTGCGAAACGAAAGCGTCGGCACATCACTATTCACTTTCTACGATACGGCAGGGGCAGAACTATCTGACTTCTCAGAAATCGACAATCTTACGTTTGTTGTCGTGCGATTGGTAGTTAACTTACACCCCGAGCGTGCACCGGACGACTTTGAGCTGCGAAGCAGTGCGGCACTGCGGAACCACAACTAGTTATGAAAAACACTTCGCAAAAAGGAATAGTCATTATACTCGTGCTTGTGTTTGCGGCAGTGTTTGGACTTTCCGTCTCTGCACTTACTGCGTTTATCTTCAGTCAGTCTCAGTTAGGCGCTGGAAAGGAAGTACGAGAAGGAGCGTTTGGCATTGCAGAGGCGGGGCTCGAATACTACCACTGGTTTTTAACTCAGAACCCAAGTGATCTACAAGATGGCACAGGCATCGAAGGCCCATATGTGCATACGTACGACGACCCAGAGAATGGAGAGATCGGTTCGTACAGTTTAGAGATATCTGGAAACACGGCGTGTGGGCAAGTACAATCCGTCGACATCACTTCGACCGGCACATCGAATGCCGACACGCGTTTCACCCGTACTGTGTCTGGCAGACACGCTGCGCCAAGTGTTGCCGAGTACGCGTACATAATAGGTGCTGACGTTTGGGCGGGAGCCTCTCGCGACATCACCGGCCCGTATCATTCTAATGGAGGTATTCGCATGGATGGTACCAACAACTCTCCGGTAACCAGTGGGGTCACATCATGGACATGCCAAGCCGGAACGTTCGGGTGTGAAACAACGCAGACTGTCGACGGTGTGTTCGGCGATGGGCCGAACTCAGTGTTGTGGGACTACCCGGTTTCAACCATTAGTTTCGACGACATGGCGGCAGATTTTTCTGATCTTAAATCGTATGCTCAGTCGGACGGTATTTATCTTGCACCATACGGATCGACAGAAATAAATGTTAGTGGGTACCAGACTGCCGTTGATGGGTATCACCTCATCTTTAATAACGACGGAACTGTCGATATATACCAAGTAACCGACACGAGTGGTTACTGGGGCTATCGTTCAGGCATAGGGTACACGCCTGACTACCACATCATTGATGCAGAGTCATTTGTAGAACGACGAACAATCCCGACTGACTGCTCGGTGATATTTGCTGAAGACAAAGTTTGGATAGAAGGAACAGTTAAAGGTAAGGTGACCGTTGTTGCCGCAGATTTGGTAAACGGAAGCTACGATCCTGACGTGATACTTCGAGACGATATTGGCTACTCAACTCTTACTGGGTCTGATGGGCTGACTGTCCTTAGTGAGTTTGGAATTTATATTCCACCGGATTCACCGGATGACTTGTCACTGCGAGGTATTTTTGTAGCGCAGGGGGATCGCTTCGGGAGACCTTATTATGCTGATGATATTAAAACACAGCTAACCATTAACGGTTCGATTATTTCGCAAGAACGAGTAGGAACTGCATGGGGAGGTACCGAAAGCGTCACTTCTGGATATTTGAATCGTACAAACGGATACGATCGACTCCAAACGACCAATCCGCCCCCATTTACTCCAAGTAGCACTACTACTCCGCAATACATTCTCTGGCAAGAGTTGTAGCGTGCCTGCCCGGTAGTGCGATCGCTACTATCAGGGTACAATCTCGGCATGAAGTCCGTTGTCTGCAATTGGAAAATGAATCCGCAGTCGTTTGAGGAGGCACAAAGTTTATTTAATGCGACCAAAAAGATTGCGACAAAGTATACCGAGGTAGATCTGATCGTGGCTCCACCAGTCGTGTTTCTTCGTGACCTTGCGAAAGGCTATCGAGGCGAGAGAGTAGAATTTAGCGCCCAAAATATTTTTTGGGAACATGCAGGTTCATATACCGGTGAAGTTTCAGCAGCACAAGCGCGCGACGCAGGAGCAACGTACGTCATCATCGGGCATGCTGAACGACGTGCGATCGGGGTCACTAACGAACAAATTGCAAACAAAGTACAGGAAGCTTTTCATGATAAGCTCGAGCCAATTATTGCGGTTGGCGAGCACGAACGCGATGCACATGGCGAATATGTGCGCGAGGTCCGTCAGCAAATTACTGGAGCACTCGACGACATTCCAGCGGCGAAATTTAAAAACATCACTATTGCATACGAGCCAGTGTGGGCGATCGGAGCGCCAGAAGCCCCTGGTGCGCACGAGGTTCACCAAATGATGTTGCTTGTCCGAAAGACGCTCGCTGACGCATACGGAGATAAGGCGATGCGATCTGTACGAGTAGTGTATGGAGGATCGGTGAACAACGAAAATGCTCACGAGATATTTGCAGTACCTGACCTTGATGGTGTATTGGTGGGGCGCGCAAGTCTGGATCCCTTCCAACTTGAAAGCATTGTGTCGGCTGCAAACAAAGCATGAGGTGTATTGACGAAAGAAACGACCTAGCGGGGAAGGTGGTTCTCGTGCGCGCAGGATTAAATATTCCAATGCGAGATGGTGTGGTAGTTGACGATTTTCGTATTCGTAAAGCACTTCCCACGCTCCGTTTCTTGCAGGAGCAAGGAGCAAAAACTATTGTTATTGCTCATATTGGGAGAGACCCAAAAGAATCTCTTCGCGGCGTCGCTGATGCACTCGCAACTCATATAGCAGTCACATTTACAAAACGCGAGGCACTGAACGTTGAAAGTATGGAAGATGGCGAAACCGTGTTGCTCGAAAATCTCCGGCAGGATCCGCGAGAAATTGCCAACGCCGATTCTTTGGCACAGGAGCTTGCACAGTTTGCCGACCTATTTGTCCAGGATGCATTTTCAGTGTGCCACCGCGAACATGCGAGCATCGTCGGTATACCAAAATACCTTGAGAGCTATGGGGGTCTACTGTTAAAGGCAGAAGTTTCAGTTCTTACGCGTGCATTGCAGCCAGAACACCCATCCTTATTTATATTGGGTGGGGCAAAGTTCGCAACAAAGGAACCACTTATACGAAAATTTTTAGATGTGTACGACTCAGTGTTTATTGGAGGGGCCCTTCAAAATGAAGTTCTCGCGGCAAGCGGAATTGCGGTAGGGCAGTCGGTCATTGAAGACGGTGCAGTTCCAGCAGAAATTCTTGACCATCCAAACTTGCAAGGCATAGATGATGTTGTTGTTGAGCGGAGTGACAAAAGTACTGAAAACGTACAGAAAGATGCAGTTGGCAACACTGATACCATCGTAGACATAGGTGAACGAACCGTGGATTCACTTATCGATACTTTAGAAGATGGCGCGTATAAGACTATTCTGTGGAATGGGCCGCTTGGTTGGTATGAGAAGGGATATAGCATGGCAACAACACGACTTGCTCATGCGATTATAAAAAGTGGTGCAGACACCATCGTAGGCGGTGGCGATACCGTCGCAGCTATTCAAAAAGAAGGCATTGAGGAAGATTTTGGTTTTGTCTCAACAGGCGGCGGTTCCATGTTGCAGTTCCTCCAGAATGGAACGCTTCCTGGTATCGAGTCTCTAGGTCGTTAGTCTTGAGTGTTTCGTATCGTATCGGCGACTTGCTTAAGCCACGCGGGGTCAGCAGCAGCAGCATCATGTGACGATATGTACCCTTCGTATGTGTCAAAGAATTTTTCTTCGCGAGAAGATCGTTGCTTCCATTCATCTGAGTGGGTGCCATGCATCGGGAAGAGTTTTGCGTGAATGTGGTCTACTCCGAACCCTTCAAACATGATTCCTGTTCGACCTACGTCCTCGAAGCTTGCGTCTAGCTGCTTTGCTACAGTGCACGCGGCGTCTATGAGGCCAGATCGAACATCGCTGGGTAAATCTGCTACATAGCTTGGGTGGTGGTCTTTAGTGATTACTACAGTAAAACCTTCTGTATTGGGAAAGGGAGTCAGAAAGGCCATGTGTGCATCGTTCTCCCATACGGTATAGCTAGGCGCCTCACCCGCAGCAATTTTACAAAAAATACAGTCGTTCATGCTTCCGTAGTATACTGCGAAACTATGACCGCGCGCTACACGCTGAGGCAACCACCCAATAAAGACGTGTGTGAAGAGCTTGCTGAGTATGACGAATTTACACAAACGCTCCTGTTTGCACGTAATATTACGAAACGAAGAGAAGCTGAAGCTTTTTTTAATCCAACGTACGCCGACGATGCGCACGATCCATTTCTACTCACCGATATGCGCGTGGCGGTCGAGAGGTTAGCCGGCGCGATAGATAATAACGAGCACATCGGTTTTTATACCGACTTCGATGCCGACGGCATTCCTGCCGGAGCATTGCTGCATGATGCATTAGCTAAGATAGGGTATACAAATTTCACCAACTACATCCCCCATCGCGACTCAGAAGGGTATGGGTTTCATTCCGCGGCGGTTGACGCTCTTGCAGAGAAGGGCGTGACCCTTATTGTGACCGCTGACGTCGGCATTTCGGATGTCGAAACAGCTCGCTATGCAAAAGACAAAGGAATTGACGTCATAGTGACCGACCATCACTTACCAGGCGAGAAGTTACCCGAGGCTGTAGCGGTGATTAACCCGCAACGGCTCGATGATTTTTATCCTTGCGTACATTTATGTGGAAGTGGTGTTGCGTTTAAGGTAGTTCAGGCACTCTATCAGTATGCACGCGAGGAAAAGAAGGGGTGGATTAAAGATGTTCCTGAAGGATGGGAGAAGTGGCTACTCGACCTCGTTGCGATCGCAACTGTTGCCGATATGATGGCACTTGTTGGCGAGAATCGAAGCCTCGTGCACTATGGCCTTATGGTGCTTCGTAAGTCGAAGCGTCCGGGTATTTCTGCATTGTGTAGAAAACTTCGACTCACGCAACTTTTTCTCACCGAAGACGATATTGGGTTTTCCATAGGACCGCGAATCAATGCGTCTTCTCGCATGGGTTCTCCCGAAACGGCGTTTGAACTCCTTACTACTACTGACGCTGGGCGAGCTGCCGATTTAGCAACTGAGCTCGAATCACTCAACAATAAGCGTAAGGGGCAGGTAGCAAAAATTGTTCGTGAACTCAACAAGCACGTTCCGGAAAGTGGCGATCATCCTATTATTGTCGCGGGTAACCCCAACTGGAACCCGGCGTTACTCGGCCTTGCGGCGAACTCTCTTGTCGACACGCATAGGAAAACAGTGTGCCTCTGGGGGCGCGATGGAACCGGAAACATAAAAGGGTCGTGTCGAGGGGGCGGAGACGTAAATATTGTGGAAATGTTTCGCGCCGTTGCCGACAAGCTCACACAATTTGGTGGGCACGAGCACGCAGGTGGTTTTAGTGTCGAGCATGACGATGTGCACAGGTTGCAAGATATATTGAACGCAGGATTTAAACTTGCAGAACTATCAACCGAAAAGAATTCAACAACAGCTGATGCCGAACTCAAGCAGAGCACATTATCGAATGTGCACCGCGCACTCGAACGCTTCGCACCATTTGGTATGGAAAATCCGAAACCGATATTTATGTGTCGTGAGGTAGAAGTACATAGTGTGCGTCAGTTTGGAAAAGAAGAAAATCATCTGGAGCTAGTTGTAGGAGAAGATACA
>Ga0066639_10002327_pt1 | contig 16628 bp, 18 predicted proteins | sample CryGeyCG2114_010_2_FD_59504 | JGI IMG/M metagenome (GOLD analysis project Ga0066639, IMG submission 59504) | Groundwater microbial communities from aquifer - Crystal Geyser CG10_big_fil_rev_8/21/14_0.10 | ecosystem: Environmental > Aquatic > Deep subsurface > Groundwater | place: USA: Utah...
ACTCGAGGGCGAGGAAAAAACGGTACCTAACGGTAACTATTTTGTATTGGGAGACAACCGCCCAGGTTCAGCGGATTCGCGTGAATACGGCTTCATTCCCCATGATCATGTGATTGGCCGAGTCCTGTATCGTTACTTCCCTTTATCACGGGCAGGTGCGATCAAAGATCCCCAGTACCCTTAGCCTAACAGCTTGCCTACCGCGGTGCGCAGTGCGCGAAATCCAATGATACTATAGGGGAATGATAGGGTAAGCATAATGTGATGCTGCCGGCGTGTAATGCGGGTATTAAGTTTCATCGTACTGGAAAGATGCTCTTCCAATTTTTTGAATTCCGGAGCAATTTTTCCGTACATGCGTTTCGTTTTGCGTTTAGCGTCAACCGCCTTCTCGGTACGCCGTACCGAATAGCCATAGCGCACCACATCCTCAAATAGCTCCAGCATATCCTGCGAGTCGTCGAGTGTTGACAGTGCCCGGGCATGCCCCTCCGAAATCATATTGCCTACTACGGCATCTTTAACACTGTCGGGCAGATGCAGAAGGCGCAAGTGATTGGATACATAACTAGGGCTTTTATGAATAATGGTTGCGATCTTTGATTTACTTAAGGTGTGCTCTTCAATGAGTTGGCCCATAATCTGAGCTCGCCGCAACGGATTGGTTGCCGGTTCTCGAATGGTTGCAATAAGATAGTCTAGGTTACTCAAGGTTGTACTGAAACCACGGTCTTGCCGTGATGGGTTGAATACTGTACCTGTCCCGCGATACCCGCGTATAGCGTAAAATCTTTGGCACGCAAAACACCAGCTCCGGCCTTATAATTTGACCCGCGCTGTCGCACAATAATCATGCCGACAGTAACATTCTGGCCGTGGTTTCGTTTTACGCCTAAACGCTTTGATATGGAATCTTTATTGATTCGCGCTGATCCTCCAGCCTTGGTATGTGCCATCTTCTATTTACTTACTTTTAACGGTAATGCCGGTAACTTCAATTTCAGTCAGCAGCGGTCTAAATCCACGTACTTTACGGTACCGTGATTTTGCCCGAAAGCGTGCAACGCGGATCTTATCGCCCCGCTTGGTAGCCACAATTTTGGCCTTAACAACCCCACCTTCAATATAGGGTTGTCCAATATTAAGCTTTTCTCCATCAATAATGGCCAGCACTTTGTCGAGTTTAATCTCCTGCGCTTCTTTGCCCTCAAGGCTGTCTACCACAATACGATCGCCCGAGGCAACCATATATTGTTTACCACCAGTAAGGATAACCGCACGCTGTGTCATAGAATGACTATTGTATACTACCGCGTGTAAAATCGCAAAGTTATTTGGGAAGGGCGCATCTGCTACAATACCTACTATGGCCGGTAAAAAACCTAAGGTAGTCGTCATCGGGGGAGGCACCGGAACCTTCGTTGTATTGTCAGGCTTGAAATCAGCTACTTCCCGCTCAAAACATCCTTCAGAACTTGCTATTACCGCCATTGTCACCATGATGGACAGCGGGGGCAGCACCGGCAGGCTCCGTGACCAGTACGGTGTGTTGCCTCCGGGTGATATACGCCAGGCGCTGGTTGCCCTGTCTGACTCCGACGAGCTATGGCGCAAGCTGTTTCTCTACCGGTTTGAGGAAGGCGACTTTAAGGGGCATAATTTCGGCAATATCTTTTTAGCTGCGCTTGAGCGCATCAGCGGAAGCTTTCAAAAAGCGCTCTATATGGCGCAGGAGGTACTACAAACCAAAGGAACCGTTATACCAGTTACCCTTAAGCAAGCCAATATTGTGGCGCATCTCACGAATGGAACCGTCATTCACGGCGAACGGCTCATTGACGAGCAAGATGAGCGTGCACCTATTGCCCGTATAGCGCTTGAAGAAAGCGTGGATCCCAATCCCGAAGCGGCACAGAAGTTGCTTGAGGCCGATGTCATCGTGGTCGGACCGGGCGATATATACACCAGCATTCTGCCCAATTTCCTATTCCCTGAGGTTGCCACTGCCTACCACAACAGCCGTGCCCAAAAAATATATATTGCCAATCTTATGAATAAGAAAGGGCAAACCGACAACTACACTCTGCAGCAATATGTTGACGCGTTTAAACCTTACTTGGGCGAGCGTCCCTTTGATACTGTTGTCATCAATACAACTCCCGTCCCCGCTGAGCAGCTCACGTACTATAAAGAGCATGGAGAAACACCCATTATCAATGATATTTCCCAAAATGCTCAAGATATGCGTATCATCACCAGTGATCTTTTGTCCCCCAACCGACCGGCAATAAGCGCGTCTGATGTTGCTCGCTCTATAGTTCGCCATGATCCCCATCGTCTTGCAAAAACTCTGTTACAATTAATTTATGATGCAGCCCCCTATTCAGAAGAATAAAAGCGTAGGCATCACGCATGCTCTCCGCGGACTGCTGTGGGCATGCGGGGATCAGATTAATCTTAAAATTCAGCTCACCATTGCGATTATCGCCATAGGTATGGGTGTATCGATTCATATCGATACGATCGAATGGCTGTTTATTGTAAGCGCAATTGCGGTTGTCTTAACCACCGAACTGCTAAACACCAGTATTGAACAAACGACTGACGCGATTACTCAATCGTACAGCACCTATATTAAACGAGCTAAAGATACCGCAGCGGCCGCAGTGCTGATTGCCAGCGTGTATGCCGCCGTAGTGGGCGCCATTATTTTTATGCCTAAATTGATATGACCTCATTATATTTGGGTATTCTGCTTTTTTCTTTTTTTGTTAACTCGTTCCTTATGATTCCCTACATTAATTTCCTTTATAAACTGAAGTTTCAACGTCAACAGCAACACACCAAAGATCCGTTTGGCAGACTCACCTCAGTATTTGATTTCTTTCACAAAAAAAAGGCCGGCGTGCCCGTCGGAGGAGGTTTTTTGGTGGTATGCACCACGACGATTCTGCTTATTCTATTTTTGTTCCTGTTTTACCTTTTTGGCGTATCCATTTCATCGGTGTTTACCAGCGCCATTAAAGAAAGCGTTATCGTATTGTTCTCGCTGATATCATTTTCACTTCTGGGATTGTACGACGACATCAAAAAAACATTTGGAACTAAAAAACAGGAATTTTATGGACTCCGGCTGCGCCACAAGCTGATTATTCAACTGCTTCTGGCATTTATTATCAGCGTCTGGATCTACGTATGGCTCGGCATTGACTTTATTAACATCCCTTTTTTAGGCACGCTACAACTCGGGCTGTGGTACATGCCACTTGCCCTGTTTACCATAGTGGCATTCACCAATGCATTTAACATTACCGACGGCCTTGACGGCTTGGCGAGCGGAGTATTGCTCGTTGCCCTGTTTACGCTGTGGATGATTTCGTACGCTATTCTAGACACCATCCTTTCTATGTTTATGGCAATCTGGATTGGAGGGCTTATCACCTTCTTGTACTTCAATGTATACCCAGCCCGTATTTTCCTGGGAGATACCGGAGCCCTCTCATTCGGAGCCGTATTTGCCGTTATCGGCCTGCTGCTGGGTAAACCGTTGCTGCTCCCCATTATCGGCTTCATATTTGTTATCGAAGCAGGATCATCGCTCATACAACTTTTGAGCAAACACTTACTCAAGAAAAAATTTTTTCCGGTTGCGCCCATCCATTTATACCTACAGCTGAAAGGGTGGCACGAGTCTAAAATTGTTTTCCGTTTTTGGCTTATCACCATAATCTGTTCGGTGTTTGGCCTCTGGATTGCGTTTCTTAAATAAGCTACACTTAAGAGTAGTGTATGAATCCCAAAACACATCTACAACTGCTGTATCTACTACCCATTCTGCTGACGCTTATGGGCATATTCATGATTTACGAAGCATCATCCATTACCGCGGCGCGGGTGTATGGTGATTCACTTTACTTTGTCAAAAACCAAGTTATCTGGTTTTTCCTATCGCTCATCGTACTTGCCTTCTTCTCTAAGTTTGATTACCACCGCTTGTACCAACTGGCGCTTCCCCTTCTGATCGCCAATCTGGTACTACTGTTGCTCGTGTTTGTACCTGGGTTATATACCAATGTCTTGGGAGCCAAACGCTGGCTGCGCCTGGGGCCTATCACCGTACAGCCTTCGGAAATGACTAAGCTCAGCCTCATTGTGTACCTATCAGCCTGGTTCAGCTACAAGGAACGTGACCGATTTTTCGCATTCCTTATTCTCACCGGATGCATCATTACCCTGGTTATGTTTCAGCCAAACCTGGGAACAGCCGCGCTGTTGGGTAGCTCCGCATTGTTTTTGTACATCATATCCGGCGCGCCCTTGCAGCACATCCTCTTCCTCATTCCTGCCGCTACTGCTGCTGCCCTTGCCCTTGCCCTAACTTCTGCGTACCGTATGCGGCGCATTATGACATTTCTTAACCCCTCACTTGATCCTCAAGGAATCGGCTACCATATCTCACAGGTCAACACCTCATTGTCGCTGGGCGGCATATTCGGCACCGGCTTTGGCGCTTCAAAACAGAAATTTCAGTTTCTGCCTGAAGCGCATACCGACTCGATATTTGCCATTATTGGTGAAAACTTTGGCTTTATCGGTGGAACCCTCATTATTATCGTGTATATCACCATACTCTTTTTGTTGTACCGTAACTTGTTTGCCGCTAAAGACCGCTTGGGATTCCTGCTTGCCGCCGGCGTATTCTTTTTATTTGGCGTGCAAGTCTTGGTAAACTTAGGAGCAATGGTACAACTCATACCACTAACCGGTATTCCTTTGCCGTTTCTGTCATACGGAGGATCGTCGCTGCTTACCTATTACGCGCTGTTTGGCATAGCCATTAACATTTACCTCAATCATGAGCAAAAACGAACCAGCACCGCACGACGGAACCGTCGATAAGGAAACGGTTGCTGTAACCGGAGGACATTTCTCACCGGCCTATGCATTAGTGGAAGCGCTTGAGGCAGCCGGTAAGTCGAAGATACAATTTTTTGGGCGCACGCATGCCTTCTCCGAGGGAGAATCTCCCACTATTGAACACAGCCTTATCGGGTCAAACCCCCATGTCACCTTTATTTCCATACCCGGGGCTCGGTTAAATAAGAGCGTTATTCAAAATTTCTTCATTAGTTTTTTTACTGCGCTTAAACAGTTTAGAACCCAAAGACCCGAGTATATTATTTCATTTGGGGGCTATCTGGCAATCCCCGTATGCATTGCCGGCTGGATGTTGCGCATACCGGTATACTTGCATGAACAAACCATTGCGCCCGGTAAGGCAAACCAATTTCTCATGCGTTTTTCACGAAAAGTGTACATAGCCTTCCCTGAAGCAGCAAAATGGTTTCCTCATGATAAAACACGGCTCATTGGCAATCCCTATCACAGCTCTTTTTTAAATCCGAAGGCTCCAGCCTGGTTTAATCGTAATAAAAATAGACCATTATTATTGATCATGGGAGGTAGTAGTGGTGCTCATAATGTTAACGAATTATTCAAAAAAGATATTGATATATTAATTCAGAAATATCAAATTGTTCATCAAATTGGATCAAGTATTTACAAAGATTTTGAACAATTGCAATCATATCGGTCAGACAATTACTACCCAATAAGGCAATTATTGCCTCAGGAAATAGCGTTTTTTATGCAGAACGCGGACCTATGCATAACCAGAAGCGGCGCAAACACGTTCTTTTTGCTCGTGCACTATGCGCTCCCCAGTATCTTAATACCGCTTCCCATTGCACCCAATGATGAACAACGGAAGCATGCTCAGTGTATTGCCCAAGCAGGAGCCGGAATTTTAATGGAGGAGTCCGGAAGTGCCGATACACTATCGCAGCTGTGCGAAAAACTCTATGCTTCACGGATGGAACATACCCAGGCCTATCAAAAACTGGAGTCATATAAATCGCTTATTATCTCCGGAGCAAACCTACTTACTGCCATTGCGAAGCCGTAACCATGCGGGCATTTCTACGCTTAAGCGCTACCCTCATAGCCATAGCAGCCGGCATAACGTTTTTACGGGTAACCACCATTACTTCTATTTCCAGCACCCCGCCCCTCACCGACACCTATACCCGTCAATTTGCAGGCAAAAATATGATCATGATTTCATCAAACGAAATTATTGACAATGTATTACAACGGTATCCCCTCCTCGACTCCGTATCAATTACCAAGCAATTCCCGGGAACGCTCGTGATACACACCACCCTTTCAACGCCTTTTGCACAGCTTATTGCAAGCAATTCAGCGATTATCCTCTCAACAAAGGGAAAAGTATTATCAATTTCAGATAGTGAAAAACTGCCGCGTATACGCTACTACGGTGACATACCCGCCTACATGCGCAGAATCGGCTCGATTATTGATTTCAGGGAAATTACCTATGCGCTCAAGCTTATTGCACGGCTTAATGAGTATCACGAAAAGCCCCAAGAGATTCGCATTGTCAGTCCCCGCACCATTGAGCTAAGGCTCAAGCTGCAGTTGAACACAGACGCCCCCATCTACCTCCTCACGACCCAAAAGAATATTGATAAAAATAGCCGATTAGTGCACAATATACAAGAAATGCTCAAACGAGAGAGCATTGCGGTATCGCGTGTGGACATGCGGTATGATAAACCTATACTTATCAAGTAATATATATGGACCAAATAGCAATAATCGATATAGGATCAGACAAAATAGGCACTGCCGTCGCTGCTATTGATAAGGAAACAGGGTCGCCGCGCATTATCGGTTTTTCGGCCGTACCCAGCAAAGGCATTAAAAAATCCCAGATCATCGACATTAACGAAGCCAGCAAGTCACTGGACGAATCCATTACCCAGGCTGAGCGGATGGCAGGAAACCGCATTAACCGTGCGATTGTCGTAGTCGGAGGGCCCAATATTCAATCCCTTAATTCCCATGGCGTCGTTGCAGTTAACTATCAAACCAACGATATACAGGAAGAGGATATTGAACGTGTCATTGAATCAGCCCGCGCAGTATCGCTCGCAACTACCCGAGAAATTATTCATGTACTGCCCAAAGAATTTATTGTTGACGGCCAAGGTGAAATCAAAAACCCCATTGGCATGAACGGCGTACGGCTTGAGGTGAATACCCATATTGTTACGGCCAGCACGATATCCCTCAACAATATCCGCAAGGTATGCAGCATGCTGGGCATTGATATTGAAGGGTTTGTATTTTCAGGGCTGGCCGCGTCATACGCGATGTTAAGCGAAACCGAAAAAGAAATAGGCTGCATGCTGCTTGATATCGGAGCGGGTACGACCGATATATGTGTATACTGCGACAACGCTGTCGTATATACCGGTGTGATTCCCTTGGGCGCACGCAATGTTACCAACGACATCTCTGCCGGGCTTCGCATTTCGCTTGAATCCTCCGAAAAAGTAAAACGCTACCTGTACCAGTACAAAGACAAACATCCTGAGGATACCGAGGATGAGATCTCCATTGCTTCGCTTCATTTAACCGAAAAAATGCAGAACATCAGTAAAAAAGAGTTAGTGGAAGGCATCATATATCCCCGTCTTGACGAGCTGCTTGACTTTTTAGAGCGCGAAATTCGACAAAATGAACTAATCGGTAAAATGCCGGCAGGCATTATCCTTACCGGCGGCGGTATGTCAACGCCCTATTTGCGTGAACGCATGGCTGATCGTTTCTCGCTTCCCGTTCGTACCGGGACGCCCAAATTGCTGGGCGGTGTCGCTGACGAACTAACTCAGCCGGAATATGCCGCACTGGTTGGTGCCATGCTGTTCAGCAAAGATATGAGCAGCAAACAGGGTGGATCGTTTACCATGCCCGAGCTGCCTAAAATTTTTTCAGGCGGCGCCGTTAAAGAGCAATTTTCACAAGTGGTTTCTTTCTTTAAAAATTTTATTCCGGGTTCAAAATAACCCCCTACACCAAGTATGCTGATTAAGCCTGATGCAAAAAAAATCGCAAAAATAAAACTCGTCGGCGTCGGTGGAGCCGGATCCAACGCCCTAACCACCCTTATCGAACATGAGCAAGTAGACGGAGTTGAGTTTATTTCCGTTAATACCGATGCCCAGGCGCTTATGGGAAACAAATCCGAAAGTAAGCTGCAGATTGGTGAAAAGGTAACGAGGGGATTGGGTGCCGGCGGCAATCCCGATGTAGGCAAGCAGGCAGCCGAAGAATCAAGGGAGCGCATCAAAGATTACCTTGATGGAGCTGACCTCGTGTTTATTACCTCGGGCATGGGCGGAGGAACCGGAACCGGAGCATCGCCTATTGTTGCAGACGTTGCCCGCGAAACCGGAGCGCTCACCATTGCCGTGGTAACCAAACCGTTTTCGTTTGAAGGATCGCGACGCATGGCGGCGGCTGAGGTCGGCATTGCAGAGCTCGCTCAAAAAGTTGACGCACTCATTACTATACCCAATGAAAAAATTCTTGAAATTAAAGAGCGCAAACTCAGTCTGTTACAAGCTTTTCGTGAAGTTGACAGCGTGCTTACCCAAGGCGTAAAAGGACTGGCTGAAATCATTACCCTACCGGGGCTTATTAACGTTGACTTTGCCGATGTTAAAACCATTATGCAAGGCTCAGGTACGGCTATTATGGGTATCGGCCAGGCATCAGGCGAAAAGAGGGCGGCGCTCGCGGTGCGACAGGCCATATCGTCACCATTTTTGGAGCTATCCATTGACGGCGCCAAGGGGGTACTGTTCAACATTGTGGGTGGAGAGGATCTTTCCATGAGCGAAGTAGATGAAGCGGCAAAGCTTATCACCAAGAGTGTTGATCCGGGTGCACAAATCATTTTTGGTGCGGCCATCGACAATAACATGAAAGATGAAATTAAAATTACGCTAGTCGCAACCCGATTTGCGGATCATGCTAAAACACCGGTCGGCCCCACATCATTTCGCATGGGTAATGAGCCCTCCACCAGCCAGCAGTCATCATCCGACATCATCACCGATAATGAAGATGAACTTGAAATTCCGGCCTTCTTGCGGCGCCGCGGCGGGATGTAGTATAATCACTCACTCATGAGCGATCACCAATTGCCAGCTGTACCCAACTTCCCTGAATTGGAACAGCAATGGCTTAATAGATGGAAAAAAGAGGGTATATTTAACGCCTATCTTACTAAAAACAGCAAAGCAAAAAAGCGTTTCTCGTTTATCGACGGGCCCATTACCGCAAACAATCCTATGGGTGTTCACCACGGATGGGGCCGGACTTACAAGGACCTATGGCAAAAATTCCATAACCTGTTGGGCCATAAACTGCGATTTCAAAACGGATTCGACTGCCAGGGATTATGGGTGGAGGTGGAGGTAGAAAAAGAGCTAAAAATCCGCAACAAAAAAGATATTGAAAATCTGATTCCCGGTGACCGTTTTGCATCAATCGACCGGTTCGTAACCCTGTGCAAAGAACGGGTTATAAAATTTTCAGGCGTACAAACCCAGCAAAGCCAGCGCCTGGGATATTTTATGGACTGGGATCATTCGTACTTTACCATGGACCCGGAAAACAACTATATGATTTGGCAGTTTTTATCCGTGTGTCACCACAAAAAATGGCTGTATAAAGGCCACGAATCAGTGCCGTGGTGCCCCCGATGCGAAACCGCCATATCGCAGCACGAAATGCTGACTGAGGATTACAAAGAGATAGTCCATGACTCAATCTACCTTGAGCTGCCCCTCATGGGACGTAAACGCGAGTACTTACTGGTATGGACCACTACACCCTGGACCATTCCGGCCAATATCGCCGTTGCGGTCAACGAAAAACTGGAATACGCATTGGTTGAAGGAACCACCGGCGATCGGTATTGGGTAGCCAAAGACAGCATTGCATCGGTCTTTGGAAACGATACGCCTAAAACCATTAAAACGTCCTTTGGTACAGAGTTGGTTGGTCTGCGCTATACTGGAGCGTTTGACCAGCTAGAGGCGGTGGCGAAGGGGGCATTAGCCAATCCCGAAAAATTTCATACCGTTATTGCTACCGATGAGCTGATTATGCCTATCTCAACAACCGAAGGCACAGGTTTGGTGCATACTGCCGTGAGCGCCGGAACCGAAGATTTTAAACTGGGTAAAAAGTACGGGCTTCCTATGATTCCGATCATTGCCGACAATGCCGATTACCTGTCCCACCTGGGTGAGCTAAGCGGTAAAAATGCCAAAAAGCATCCGGAGATTATTTTTGACTACCTTAAGGAGCTCGAAACCAAAGGCGAAAACTGGATATTTGCTATTGTACCCTATAAGCATCGCTATCCTGCCTGCTGGCGCTGTAAAACCGAACTGGTGTGGAAAATAGCCGATGAATGGTACATCGCTATGGACCGACCCGACGCAACCGATGAAAAAAAGCGTACCTTCAGACAACAAATGATTGACGTTGCCAAATCCATCATCTGGATGCCCTCATTTGGACTTGAGCGTGAGCTTGACTGGCTCAATAATATGCACGACTGGCTTATCAGCAAAAAGAATCGCTATTGGGGACTGGCGTTGCCTATCTACGAGTGTGCCCATTGCAAGACGTTTGAAGTGGTATCAAGCGAGCATGATCTGGAGAAGCGTGCCGTTTCCGGGTTCGATCGTTTTAAGGGGCATACTCCCCATAAGCCGTGGATTGATGAAGTAAAAATTGCCTGCTCAAGCTGCTCGTGCCCGCTTTCGCGCATAGATGATGTGGGAAATCCGTGGCTCGACGCCGGCATCGTTCCCTATTCAACACTGTCATACCGCCATGACAAAAAATACTGGAAGAACTGGTTTCCGGCCGACTTTATCACCGAAAGCTTTCCCGGACAATTCAAAAACTGGTTTTATGCCATGATTGCCATGTCTACGGCGCTTGAGCGCACCGCGCCCTTTAAGCGGGTGTTGGGATACGCCACCTTAATGGATGAAAAAGGCAAGCCTATGCACAAATCATCGGGCAACATGATTGAATTTAATGAGGCAGCCAACAAAATCGGTGTTGATGTGATGCGCTGGATCTATGTTACCCAGGATCCTAAAAAAAATGCTTTGTTTGGGTACCATAAGGCCGGAGAAACGCAGCGCGCTTTCCATCTACCGCTGTGGAATATTCTCAAGTTTTATCATACCTACACGAAACTTGATCACCAAGCTAAGCTTGCTCAATCCGCCAAACTTTCTCTCCTTGACCAATGGCTGCTTTCCTACTGGGCAGTAACATTGGAAAAGGTCTACCGTTCCCTGTCACAATTTAAACCCGATATGGCCTCACTGGCCCTGCAGGACTTTGTCACCACGTGGTCAAACTGGTACATCCGCCTTTCCCGCCAGCGCGTATGGACCAACAGCGACAACCAAGCAGATAAGCACGCGCTCTACACCACACTGCACAGCGTGTTATCAGATTTTTGCGTTGCTCTTTCACCATTTTTACCGTTTTATTCAGAGGAGCTCAACAGCCATATCAGTCCAACATTCAAATCCGTGCACCTTAAGAGCTGGCCTGAGATGTCAAAGCAGTGGAGAAATACACAACTTAATGCCGACATGGAGCTGGTTAAAACGCTTGCCGAGTTGGGACACTCGGTGCGCAAAGAACAAGGTATAAAAGTACGTCAGGTACTCTCTGGCATAACCTACGCCCTGCCCGGCGATCATACATTTGCGTTGCCCAAAAATGAAGATGAATATAAACGCCTCCTGGAGGCTGAGCTTAACATTAAAGACATTACTTTTCAGTATGATACGGCTGCCGCAAAAGCATCAGCGCAGCTTGATACGACCATGACTCCTGAGCTTGAACAGGAAGGCAAACTGCGCGACATCATACGACAGATACAGCAAAAACGGAAAGAGATGGGTTGTGAACTAACCGAATGGGTAGCCGTGACACTTCCCAGCGGATTTAAGCCCAACGCAAAAGCTATCGGGCATCGCGTGCTGGCAAAAAACATTTCATTCCACGATACCGACGCAGTTGAGGTTACGCGTATTACGTGAAAAACACACCGTTTGTCCTTGCGGTGCTGCTAGGGTTATGTGGCGTCAGCGCTCAAACAGTATTCTCCCCTACCAGCGCCCTGTATCAATTGTTGTTCCTTGGTGCCGGCATCATCCTGTATGTCGTTATTACCAAAAAAATAGCCCCTGACACCGTAGTTCACACCAGCGCGCTGCTATCAATCATAGGTATTGTAGTTTTGGCGGCGCTGCTGGTATTTGGCGACCCGGTACGCGGGTCCCGTCGCTGGTTTCCGTTTTTTGGTTTCTCGTTGCAGCCATCGGTTATATTTATTCCCTTTTTTATTCTTACTTTAAGCCTATGGGTTAACCGCTATCGCCCCAGTGAATCGTGGGGTAACTATGTAAAAGTATTGCTGTTATGCTCCGTACCATCCGCATTCGTATTTGCCCAGCCGGATTTGGGAACCAGTATGTTAATTGCCTTAACCGGCTTTTTTCTTATTGTCTACAGTGGCATCAAGCTGTGGCAGTTTATTGTTATCGCGCTCATTCCCCTTCCCGGAGTGTTTTTTGCTGAACGCCTCCTTAAACCCTATCAGTTGGCGCGCCTTACGTCATTTCTTAACCCGGCGCTTGACCCATTGGGCATCAACTATAATTCACTGCAGTCGGTTATTGCCATTGGTTCAGGCGGATTTTTAGGAAAAGGCTTATTTCGCACCTCGCAGTCACGGCTTAATTTTTTGCCCGAGGCGCATACTGATTTTATCTTTGCCTCATGGACCGAGGCATTTGGTTTTGTCGGCGCATTCTTTCTTATTTGTTTATTTAGCTGGTTTTTATACTCATTGCTTAAAGAAGCGCTTGAGGAAAAAAATCCGCTGCATCAGCTGTACTGCGCCGGTTTTTGCATCTACCTGTTTTTGGAAACTGCCATTAATATCGGTATGAATTTACGCCTTCTTCCGGTGGTGGGCGTACCGTTTCCGCTGATTTCATACGGAGGATCTGCGATACTGACGGTATTTATCGGGCTTGCCATACAAAAAAAATTACGGGAGCTCTAAATGAAATATATTATTTCGGGGTTAATCATAACAACAATCGCACTCGGTGCCTGGTATATATACCGTCTCCCTAAAGTGCCACCAGTTTCCAAACCCGATACCGTAAAGAATGATGATTCGTTAGCAATAACCCCGGAAGAATCAAAACAGCACATCATTGCCTTTAACGGAAAACAATATCGCTATATCTATTATATAGTTGCGCCGCACAATATACCCAACACAACGGTAATCAGCAATCCCAAGCAGGCAACTATGAAGCGTCTTGCTCAAGAACACCACTGCACGGCCGCTATAAACGGCGGATTTTATACTTCAGACGGCGCTCCACTGGGCCTACTTACTCATGATTCAAAAGAAGAACGTGAGGCTAACTCTGTAAGTACGTTGCTCGATGGCTTTTGGTATTTACTCAATGACGGCACGGCAGCCATTGCACGCAGTATCCCCTCTTCAGGTGTAGCAGAAGCATTGCAAAACGGCCCGCTACTTATTGAACAAGGCGTGGCCCGAAACTTAACCATTACCGATGATAAATATGCCCGCCGATCGCTGATTGCGCATACCACCGATGGAGCTGTAGTGTTTATAACCATCTTCTTTCCCACATCACAACTGGAAGGGCCACTGCTGGCGCAGTTGCCGCAGTTATTAACTGCCATTGGAGATACAGAAAACTTATCATTTGAGTCTGCTCTTAATCTTGATGGCGGAAGTGCATCAGGCATAATCACTCCCGATGAACACCTCTCAGAATTCACCAACGTCGGCAGTATCGTATGCGTACTATAACATGTGCTCGTGCCTGGACTCGGACCAGGGACCTCTCCGACTGCGGTTATTACTTTTGCTTCAGCCTTGTCCCAATCATTCCTACAAATCCACCTAACACTATATGAATAACCAAGCTTGCACTAAAAACAGCAAGATGCCCCGCAAAAGTTAATTCTGGAATAAATTTATTAATGCTACCTGGTTCGGGAATAACAAAAAAATTACTAGAATAATCCACTATACTAAAAAGTGCCACACTACTAACAATCCAAATTAGATTAGAAAAAAATAGAATAATAGTAAGGGGTATGGTAATAATTCGTAGCACGAATCCAATATTAGTCTCTGGCAATGCGTATTGCCACATATAAATCTGTTGTAAAATAGCCAGAGATACCCCGATTAAAACTCCCCTTACTATATAGTTAGCTTTGTTGGATTTCATTCACTAAATCCTACATCTTCATCCAATTTTAAACAATAAGTAAAGGGTCGCAAGCGGATTCAAACAAAGAATTCAGGAACGTCGGCAGCACCATCTGCACGAAATAACTAATTCAAGTTCTTAAGTATTTCTTCAACCGTTCTTCTTTAAGATTAAAAATGTCATAAATTGAAGTCGGCTTCGGAGACGCATTCACATACAGAATTTTCTTTATTATTTTTCTTCGCAACATCATAGGACTTGGTAAGTCATACTTCTCCATAGTCTTGGTAATATTATAAATTACAGGTTTTATTAAGTCTGGGTAAGGAGAAAAAATAACCCAATCGCTATTATTACCCTGCGCTTTTCCTACAATATAGATTGTAGATGCAGATCTAATCTTTTTAAGTTCCATTGAAATCTCCAAGCTATTTACCGGTATTTCTTTATTAACTACACAAAGAATTATCGTTTTACTATCATAGCTTTTTCTAGAGGATAACTTAGTTTTTAACAGAAAATTAACTACATCATTTGTTGATGAATAATCGTTCATTTCTACTAATTCTAGCTGACTAACTTCTAGCACCACGCCTTCGACAGATTCTGTAAACTTAACCGCCACAATATCTGGAGAAGCATTCTGTAAATTGGGTTGAAGGTAGTATCTATTATCGTGATGTAACTCGTATGCACCTAATAATGCAATTGCACTATTAAACATTTCTCTAGCCAGTTGAAATTCTCGTTTGGATTCAACATTGCTCCGATAGATATGAGCTAATTGTCTCATCGCCTTAATTACTAAATGGGGAGAGAACCAAGAATGCTCTTGAAAATCATAGGTTCCAGGTAAATCAAATTTCATGAGATGACAATGTGCTCGTGCCTGGGCTCGAACCAGGGACCTCTCCGATGTGAACGGAACGCTCTACCAACTGAGCTACACGAGCAAATAATGCAGATATTAGTATACCACGCGCTAGGGACACGCTTTCCACATGCCGCGCTTATGGACCATGGCGTCCAGTTGTGCCAAAACCAGCTGGGGAGCCTTATGAATATCCGGAGCAATAAACAATACGCTTCCATACCCTTGCCGTATCAGTTCTTCATTGACCAGTATCCGTTTGCCGTCTTGTTTAACATACACATACCGCAACAATCTTCCGTAGCGGTCTTTCCATGACGCGTCTTTGCTTACTATAAGTTCCTTATTTTGTATCAGTTTTTTATTGTAGGCTGTTGCCTCTTCTCCATAACATTCGGATATTCCTTTTGTATTATGCGTAATTTCTGGCGTATCCACCCCGATATAGCGTACATGCTGTTTCCCTTCAATAACTATGGTATCTCCGTCAATAATACGCGTGGCACGGGTTGTTTGCGGGTTGCCGTTGCCCCAGAAACCGCCTACCACTAGCAGCAGGGTTGCAAGTGTCATCAGTAAATCCTCCATTGTGCTTTATAATAGGAGAGTTCATGGACAAACACAACACGAAGCTTGAGCTTTCGGTCGTATATATCGTTAAAAATGGTGGGTATCTTTTAGAAAAATCATTAGCATCAGTATTTAGGTGGGTCGATGATATTGTATTGATTGATAATGGCAGTACCGACAATACGCTGGCTATTGCCCACAATTACCATGCGCGCACATTCCATGAGCTGGCACATCACGACGAAGGCAAGCTGCGTGAACTGGCATTGGCAGAGGCGCGTTATCCCTGGATATTAGTGCTTGACCACGATGAAGTGGTAACCGCCGAACTACAGACCGAAATCCAATCATTATTATCGTCCAACCCGGCACCGACGGCTTACTGGATTCCGTTTCGCAATCACCTATTTGGGAGGCCACTGCGCTACGGGGGGGAGCAATATCGTAAATTAGTGTTGTTTCATACCAGTGCCATACAATTGATCAATACTGCTGTACATGCTCGATACCAGGCCAGGAACAAAAAAACAACCAAAAAACTGAACTCTTTTATTGATCATTATTCATATCAAAACCTGTTTCAACTGATAACCAAATTTACCGACTACGGTATACGGTTGGCACGGCAGCGGTATGAAAAAAATGAGCCGTTGTCACTTAAAAAGTTATTCATGTATCCTCTGCACATGTTTTGGGCACGGTATATTAAAGATAAAGGCTATCGTGACGGCCCGCTTCGTATAGTGCTTGATGGGGCGTTTGCGTACATGGAATGGCTTTCGTATATCGGATTATTATATTACTTAAGCGTTCATGGGCCGCATCGCCATCATAACCGTCACGTATAATACGTCAAAATCTGATATTATTCGGCTCAAAAAAGAAACGATGTGCTTGTCGCCTATTGCCTTTATCGTGATTGATAACACGCACAACAACCA
>Ga0066639_10002328_pt1 | contig 16627 bp, 13 predicted proteins | sample CryGeyCG2114_010_2_FD_59504 | JGI IMG/M metagenome (GOLD analysis project Ga0066639, IMG submission 59504) | Groundwater microbial communities from aquifer - Crystal Geyser CG10_big_fil_rev_8/21/14_0.10 | ecosystem: Environmental > Aquatic > Deep subsurface > Groundwater | place: USA: Utah...
TTTATGAAAAATCATTTTCTCACCAAAAGCTTTGTCGGTCTGATGGCTTCTTTAGTGCTGCTGCCGCTGCCCGCTGGGCTGGCTTGGGCCAGTGATGATGACGCTGACGATGCCAATTCCGCCGTTACCGCCGCTGATCTTGGCGCCAGCGAGTCAACCATTAATAACGCCGCTTCCGAAAAAATCGAAAGCGTCACCCAAACCGGGACTCTAATCGAAATCGGCAATACCACGGCCGAAAATACCACCGTCATTATCAGAACCAATGACGAAAGCGGCCAAACTGAAGATCAAACGGTAGAAGTGGAAACAACCAGCGCCGTCATGACCGACGCGGGCGCAGTCTCGGACCTAAGCGACTGGATTGCCGGCGACCAGATTACCTTTACCGCCAACCATTATACTAACAGCGGCGCTTTGGTGGCCAAAAGTTTAAAAAACCGTTCCTTAAAAGCCAAGCATTACGGCCGCAACGGCTGGGTCAAAGCCATTAGGCTGGAAACTAATGAAATGGACGTGGAATGGAACGGCACCATTTATACTTTAAACACCAGCCAAGCTAAACTGGTGGCTGGCGCCAAAAATCCTGCCACTTTATCGGATTTTCAGGTTGGCGACAGAATCAGAGGTAGAGTGGTGGAAGACAACGACGGCAATCCCAATACCTGGAAAGCAGAAATCATTGTGGTTTTAAGAAGAGGCAATGATCTTTTCATGAGAGTAACCCGCTGGGTAACACTGGCCCGCATTACGGCCATACCCGAAGACATAACCTTGCCCACCACCATAGAAGTGGAAGTTCTGCCTTCAAAATTTTACGAAGCCGGCGACGTCAATAATTTAATCGGCGCGCCTGGCGAAAAAGTCAAGGTGGATATCACCGACCAAACCCATTTGGTAAGAAAATTTTTTGGCAAATGCCTCTTAAAAGAATTCAGCGAAGGCGATGAAGTCAGAATTATCAGTCGGCGCGATGAGAGTACCGGGCATTTGGTGGCCAAATTCATTAAAAATGATTCTATCCAAATGTTGGGCGTGGCCAATCATTTGGCTGCCATTGAAGCCATTGATACCAGCACCAACACTATAGAAGTGGAGCTGATTAAAACTAAACTGCCGGTTAAAAAATGGACGGTGAGAGTTCAGCCGGATACGGTAATTTACCGCTACGGCCAAAAAATCAGTTTAAGCGACCTGCAAGCGGGCGAGGTCATCCGTGTTGTCGGAACCGCCAATACTCTCCAATATTACGTTACCGCGCAGAGGATTAATGTGGTAATCAAAAAAACAGCGACAGATATTTCTAACATGGTATCGACTCATTAAATTCTGACAACGTTACCATAATAAAAAATACTTGATAGCCAAAGCCCCGACCTTAGCAGAAAGGCGGGGTTTTGGTTTTAATTTTAATATGATACAATATGATAGTTGACATTAAACATAAAATAATTCATGGACTATTTCTTCTTAATTAGCGGCGGGGTGGTAGGATATTTGTTTTCCTCCTTTACTTCGGGCCGAGCCACCGGCCAAACTGGCCGTTTAAAATCGTGGAAAATTGCCCGAGAAAAATTCACCATCCATATACATCACTGGGTGGTTTCGGTAATAATTCTGGCGATGCTGCTGCTGCTTAACTTTATTAATTTTTTAATCTACGGCGTGCTCCTGGGCACCATTATTCAAGGATTGGCCTACGAAGATTTTCATAAACTGCTATATAAAAAAGGGGATTAAATATATTACTGTTTGGACGGAATGGATAATCAGCGCTTCGGCCGATAGTAATTTAATCTCTTATGAAACTCAAATTTATTAATCTAAATTTATGGAGCGTCGGAGGAATGTTTAACCGAGCGCTCAATTTTTTAATCCAAGAAAAGGCCGATCTTATAACTTTGCAGGAAGTTTATGATGGCCGCGGCACCAAACTGGCTGCCGGTTTTAGGGGGCTCAATCTTTTAAAAAGTGGTTTGGACCTGCCTTATTGTTCTTTTGCGCCGGCTTTGACCGATAACCGGCCGGAGGGAAAGATTGTCCAGGGCAATGCCATTTTTTCCCGTTGGCCCATTATTTCGTCAAAGACGATCTTTTTTGATGTCCCTTACAATGATAACTATATCGCTGCGCCCGACAATTATTTTTACGTGCCCAGAAATTTACAACAGCTAAAAATAAAAGCGGGCAAGATCAACTTAAATATTTTCAACACCCAGGGTATTTGGGGGCTTGATGGCAACGACACCGAACGGCGTTTGAAAATGAGCGAAAAAATTGTCAGTCAGATTAAGAATAAAGTCAATGTCATTTTAGCCGGGGATTTTAATGTCAATGAAGGCACGCAGGCAATTTTGAATATTGAAAAACATTTAAGTAATGTCTTTAAAAACGAAAGGCCAACCTCTTTTAATATGAAACAAAAAAGCCAGCCGGGTTATGCTACGGCCGTGGTTGATTTTGTTTTCACCAGCAAGGCGATCAAGGTCATAAGACACCAAAGTCCGTTAGTGGACGTTTCTGATCATTTACCTTTGATTTGTCTGTTGGAGATTTAAACCTCATTGATATTTAAAAACAGCCCAGCCGCTCGCGAGCGGCTGGGCTGTTTTTATCATACCTAATTCCAAAGACTTGTTACATATCCCTTAAATAACCCCAGTTATGCAACTTATCGCTGTCTTCAAACCAACGCTCGCCAATATCATCGCGGTAATACATATTGGGAATCAGGATATTGCTGATGCGGTTATACACTTGGTCACGGGCCTGCTTCATGGTGGAACCGGTACCGACAATGACTAAAACAACGCCATAAGCGCCGGCGACCACCCATTCATCATTGATTAATTTAACCTCCTCAATATGCACTCCTTCAAAGCTCGGCTTTCTAAAAAGAATAACGGTGTCGCCGTTATCAACGGCCTTGCTTTTAATTTCGCCGCCAAACGGAAAAGGCGGCACCACAACGCGCACCCCCACCTGAAAGCCGCTCTTGGCTTTGAATTTAAGTAAACTGCCGGCCGCTAATTCAAAAAAGAACTGGCCCATAGGCATTAATATTCCTTCCTGTTGGATATGAATGGTGGGGTAGCCAAAGCGGGAGGTGAATTCCAGGGGATAAATGCCATAACCATTAACAATGCAATTTAAGTCTATATAGCCAACATAGTGTTCCGCCCTAAGAGCAGTTTCCATTTTTTTCAGCGTTGAATTGAAAAGTTTGTTGGGCATGCTCCAAAACATGCTGGTGCCCATTTCGCCGGTGGAAGGGCCAATGTTGCCCGGATATAATTTTTTATGCTCAAAATTGACATTAATCGGATAAACAAACTCTTGACCGTTGAAAAATGCCCCCACCGCCACTTCTACGCCGCTGACCTTTTTTTGCAGCTGGAACACCTTGATTTTGTTTGACCAAACTTTTTTGTAGGCCTCCAGCACCTGAACAATGTCTCTGCCGTCGTCTTCCTGGCCAACAAACAAAAATCTTTTGACGTTTTGAGCTTCGCCGCTCGGCTTGATCACATATTTAGAAGGATTTTTTTTGACATAGTCAATCGCCTCATCAAAAGAATTAAAATTTTCGTAAGGTAAAATCGGCACACCCGCCTTTTTAAGCTCTTCCTGGCCAAAAGCCCGGTCATCCTCCAGTTGATCGGTATAAGGCGTGCCGCCGACTACCAATTTGCCGTTCTCTCTTATTTTTTTGGCGATTTTGCCCATGCCTAACACATCATCAAAAACTACCACATCGGCCCAACCAACCTCATTTTCCCAATCATCCACTTTAGGAATAAAGCCATCGCCAATATCCTTGTCTTCGGCGTTTTTAATATAATATTTGACCTCGTGCCCTTCTTTAACCAGTTGCCAAGCTAAATCACTAATTAGGGCGTCGTAGGAATAGAAAAGAAATTTTTTTTTGTCCATTGTTTGTAATGACTTAATACTTAATAACTTAAATATTCAATAACTAAATACTTAAACAGCAACTACTATTATACGACAAATTTACTTCCAATGCCAATTTTATCTCCATCACGTCCGGTCAGGCTCTCCTGCGGCTCTAAAACCAGCGCCCGGTCAAGGGCTGAATGCGAGGCTTACTTGCTATTTCCCTCTAAAATGGTAAAATAATGTTACGCTAATCAAAATAATTACGGCAAAATATGTTTTTCCCAATCTTAATTATTGTCGTCGGTTTAATTTGGCTGCTCAATAGCTTGGGCATTATTTCTACCGACCTTTGGTCAATTGTTTTGCCAGTGGCCGTTGTTTTAGCCGGTATTTCCATGCTGACTAAAAAATGTTGCTGCTGTCATAAAAAAACGGATCACGGCTCCGAGAGCGAGCCAAAAAATAACTAAACTTTATTTAATGAAAGCAAAGGTTTTAAAAGACATTTGCATTGGTTGCGGCACTTGCGTGGCTTTGGCTGAAGGCACTTTTGAGATGAATGCCGAAAATAAATCCCAAGTTAAAACCAAGCCCACCAATACCGATGAAGAGATCTTAAATGCGGCTAAAGCCTGCCCCGTTGCTGCCATAGAAGTAACGGACGAGCAGGGTAACAAAATCTGGCCGGAATAATTTATGAAATCGGGGGTTAACTGGAAAATCGGCGGACCGGCCGGCGCTGGCATTATGTCCGTCGGCCATATGTTTGCCCGCGCTTGCCTGCGGCATGGCTGGCAGGTTTTTTGTTACACCGAATACCCATCGCTTATCCGCGGCGGGCATAATGTCTATCAAATCCATGCTAGTCCAAAAGAAATTAAAAGCCAAAAGAGTCAGGTGGAAGTTCTGGTTGCTTTAGACCAACAAACCATTATAAAAAATCAGGCGCAGTTAAGCCAAAATGGCATTCTGCTTTATGATCCTGTAGCAACGACCTTGGCGGCCAAAAAGCCTGACCGACAGTATCTTGAGGTTCCCTGGGGCAAAATGTCTCAAGAAATTTGTGGCAGTGATTTAATGAAAAATACCATTGCTCTAGGCGCCAGCCTGGCTCTGTACCAAGGCGATGCCATTGTATTAAAAAAACTAATCCAAGAAGAATTTGCCGATAAAAACCAGAAAATTATTAATGACAATCTGAAGGCCGTAGAAAAAGGTTATCAATTTATCAAAAAAAACGCCAAGATCCAAATGACTTGGCCGGCCCTAAAAAAAATCAGGGCCAAAGAAAGAATTCTGGTCAGCGGTAACGAGGCAGCCGGACTCGGGGCTTTGGCAGCCGGCTGTAAATTTTATGTCGCCTACCCCATGACCCCGGCCACCTCCATCCTTCACTTTCTAGCCAAGTACGAACGGGATTACGATTTGCTGGTCAAGCAAGCCGAGGACGAAATCGCCGTCATTAACATGGCCATTGGCGCTGCCTTTGCCGGCGTGCGTTCCATGTGCGCCACTTCCGGCGGTGGGTTTGCTTTAATGAATGAGTCTTTGGGCTTTGCCGGCATCGCCGAAATACCTTTAGTGGTGATTCTGTCACAGCGCACCGGCCCAGCCACCGGTCTGCCAACCTGGACCGGTCAAAGCGAACTTTTATATGCCATCAACGCCTCGCACGGCGAATTCTTAAGGGTGGTTATGGCGCCCGGCGATGCCAGCGAGACCTTTTGGTCAATGGTTAATGCCTTTAATCTGGCGGATAAATACCAAATCCCCGTCATTGTGCTGCTAGACAAATATCTCTCCGAAAGTCCAAGTAGTTTAGAGACTTTTGATACCAAAAAGGTCACAATAAAAAGGGGTGAAATTTTAACCCAGGCAAAGCTGAATAAAATAAAGGATTATAAGCGTTACCAATTTACCAAATCCGGCATTTCACCGCGCTCATTGCCGGGTCTTGCGGGCGGGGAACATCAGGCCAATTCCGATGAACATGATGAATACGGCTATTCCACCGAAGATGCCGCCATCAGACAAAAGATGATGGACAAACGGGCGGCTAAACTATCCGGCCTGGTTAAGGAGCTGCCGCAACCAAAAATTTACGGCAGTAAAAATGCCGCCCTAACCATTATTTGCTGGGGCAGCAGTAAAATGCCGGCCGTGGAAGCATTGAATGATTTAAAAGACGTCCGAGTGATGCACTTGCAATACCTGTGTCCTTTCCCTGCTCAATTCATTAAAAAAAATGTTAATCCGGAAAAATCAATTATTATTGAAGGCAATCAAAATGGCCAACTGCAGCAGTTAATCCAGCAGCACACCGGCTTGAATATCAAAAAAACTTTATTAAAATATGATGGCCGGCCTTTTTATCCTGAAGAGATCGTTAACGCGGTCAATCAATTAAAACGCTAATTACCCTATTTTTTAAAATTGAAAAGATTATCAACCATGGCTTTAACAATCAAAGACTACGAAACTCCCATCAAGCCCAGCTGGTGCCCCGGCTGCGGTAATTTTGGCATTTGGCTGTCGCTAAGACAAGCCCTGGTTAAGTTGAATATCAAACCCCACGAAGTGGCGTTGTCTTTTGATATCGGCTGTAACAGCAATGGGTCTAATTTTATTAAGGGCTATGTCTGCCATGCTTTGCATGGCCGGGCTCTGCCGCCGGCCGAAGCAATTTATTGGGCCAACCACAAACTCAAAGCCATCATCGCCATTAATGGTGACGGCGGCGGCTTTGGCATTGGCCTGCAACATTTTCTGCATGCCTGCCGGCGCAATGTGGATCTTTTGTATATTACCCATGATAACCAAATTTACGCCCTGACCACCGGGCAGGCCTCGCCGACTTCCGCCAAGGGATTCCAAACCAAATCCACGCCCTTTGGCAATATTGAAGAACCAATTAATCCTTCGGCCCTGGCCATAACTGCCGGCGCCACTTGGGTGGCCCGCGGCTTTGCCGGCGAAACTGGGCAGTTAACTGAACTAATGATGCAAGGCATTAAGCATCCGGGATTTGCTCACTTAAATGTTCTGCAGCCCTGTGTGACTTTTAATCACCTTAATACTTTTTCCTGGTTTAAAGAACGGGTTTACAAACTGGAAGAAACCGACTACCGACCCGATGACCGAAAAAGGGCTTGGGAAAAATCCTGGCCCAATGGCGGCAAAATCGCTCTGGGCTTATTATTCTCGGAGAACCAAGCCACCTATAACGATCAGGTTCCTCAACTCAAAAAAGAGGCACTGGTAGAAAAAAAGCTTGGCCCAGTGGATTTAACAAAGGCCATGGAAGAATTCCATTGATTTCAACGGACTAATCAGTTGGCCGCGTCGCTGGCAGGCGATGGCAAAGACTTTTTTATCCAGCACCCAGCCGCTCGCGAACGGCTAGGTGCTGGATTTATAAGGGTTGTTTTATTATAAAGGTATGATATTATTCATAACTACAACCAATTTAGAATAAATCATGACTCACCCCAACAAAATCATATACTTGGACCACGCCGCCACTACCTACTTAAGGGATGAAGTGGTTAAGGCGATGGCGCCTTTCTGGCAGGAAAAATACGGCAACCCCTCTTCCTTGTATGCCAAAGGCCGCGAAGCCAAAGCGGCGATTGAATCGGCCAGAGCCACGGCGGCTAAAATTCTGGGCGCCAAGCCAGAGGAAATTATTTTTGAGGGCTCGGGCACCGAGAGCGATAACCACGCCCTGATTGGCACGGCCCTGGCTAATCAATCCCGAGGCAACCATCTTATTACCACGGCCATTGAACATCATGCCGTGCTGCATGCCTGCGAATTTTTAGAAACTCTCGGCTTTGAGGTTACCTATGTGCCCGTTGATAAAACCGGACTGGTTAAACTGGCTGAGCTGGAGAAAGCCATCCGGCCAGAAACCATTTTGGTTTCCATCCTCATGGCCAATAACGAAATCGGCACGGTTCAACCGATTAAAGAAATCGGCCAGCTGATAAAAAAGAAAAACAGCCAAACCTACTTTCATACCGACGCCTGCCAGGCAGCCGGTTATTATGATTTAAACGTAGAAGCGTTGGGCGTGGACTTAATGACCATTAACGGCAGTAAAATCTACGGCCCCAAGGGCGTTGGCCTGCTCTACGTTAAAAAAGGGGTGGCGATTAATCCCTTCGTCCACGGTGGCAGTCAAGAAAACGGCCAAAGGGCCGGCACCGAAAACGTGGCCGGCATTGTTGGCTTGGCCGCAGCATTGGAGCTGGTTCAAAATGAAAAAGAATCCGAAAGCCAGCGTCTGATAAAGTTACGGGATCGGCTGATTGCCGGCTTGCTTAAGATTCCTAAAGTTGTTCTTAACGGCCATCCCGCCAAGCGTTTGCCCAATAACGTCAATGTGACCGTTATGGATATTGAGGGCGAGGCCATGCTGCTGCATCTTGATGCTCAAGGCATTTGCGCTTCCACCGGTTCGGCCTGCACCAGCAGCAACCTGGAACCATCGCACGTAATTTTGGCGTTAGGTCATGGTTACGAAATGGCTCATGGCAGTATTAGGTTCAGCTTGGGCCACATTAACAGCCAAAAGGATATAGATTATCTGCTAAAGGTTTTCCCGCCGATTATTGAAAAATTACGGGCGATGTCTCCCGTTAAATTAGAGGTAGCCAATTAATCATCTTTAACTAAAACAACATGCCTAAAATACTCAACAAAACAGCGCCCGTGCCGGAACCGGGCGAACAAAACCAAGCCGATGGCCAAGACATTGCCGGCACTGAATGGGTCTATTCTGATCAAGTCAGAGAACATTTTTTCCAGCCAAAGAATTTCACCAGCCAGGCCCCGGAGAGTTATGATGGCGTTGGTCTGGTCGGCAGCCCGGCCTGCGGCGACATGATGAAAGTCTGGATTAAAGTTGATCCTCAAAAAGAGAGAATCAAAGATTTCAAATGGCAAACTTTTGGCTGCGCCTCGGCCATTGCCTCCACCTCCGTCCTTTCGGTTATGGTCACGGAAAATGGCGGTCTAAAACTGACCGAGGCGCTAAAAATTACGCCGACCGACATCATTAAACGGCTGGCCGGGCTGCCGTCAAGAAAAATCCATTGCAGCGTGCTGGGCGATAAAGCCCTAGAAGCAGCCATCAACGATTATTACAGAAAATCCGGACAAACTGATAAAATAAAAGGTGCCGGTTTAAGGATTATTGACCAAAAATTAAACATCACTGAAAAGGATATAGAACAAGCCGTTAAAGACGGGGCCAAAACGGTTGAAGAAGTTAGGGCCAGAACCAAAGTCGGCAGCGGCGACCCGAACTGCCTGCCAGAAGTGGAGGAATTAGTCAGATTCTATGTAGAAAAATACCATTATCCAAATAATTAGATTAAAGAGAGGCGATCGTAAGCTTATGTCTTCAGAACAAAACGAAAGTAAAGCTGGCGAAATGGCCACGCAAGACGGCCAGTACCAATGCGTTGTTTGCGGTCATGTGATGGAATTAAAAAGCGGCCAGGCCTTTGAAGTTTGTCCGGTCTGCCATGCCGGCAGCCCAGGCGGCCCCAAAGGCGCCGAAGAAGGCGTCTGGGTTTACACTAATTGAACGCCTAAAAATAAATTTGGGTTGACAAAATTCCCCCGACGGGGTTAATTTTAAGGTATGGATTACCAAAACCTAAAAATTGACCATTTTGAACATAGCGGCTTCAGAATCAAGAACGGCGTCAACGTCATCTATCTTGACCCTTATAATCTAAAAGACGAACAAATTGAAACGGCTGACTATATTCTTATTACTCACGAACACTTTGACCATTGCAGCGAAAAAGACATAAAAAAAATCGCCGGGCCGGAAACGATTATTATTGCTTCGGAAAGTTGCAACCTGGAACAAAAATTTCTTGGCTACTTAAAGGTAAAATCGTTGATTTTTATGGGGCCGGGCGAAAATTCGGAGTTTGATGATTTAAAAATTACGGCCGTTCCGGCTTATAATCTCAATAAAACCTTTCATCCGCCAAAAGGCGGCCGGGTGGGTTATGTGGTGGAAATAAACCGAACGAGGATCTATTATGCCGGCGACACCGATAACATTCCGGAAATGTCAAAACTTACGAACATTGACGTTGCCTTACTGCCCGTCAGCGGAACTTATGTGATGGACTGGAACGAAGCCGTGGCGGCCACCGCGGTCATTAAGCCCAAGCTGGTCATTCCGATGCATTATGGCAGCGTGATTGGCAGTTTAGAAGATGCCCAAAAATTTAAAGAAAACGCCAGCTGCCCGGTGGCAATTATTTAAAAAATAAACGCCCCGCTTAGTTTGATGGTTTCTGCTTTATAATCGCTAATAAAGCTCCTTACGGCTTGCCGCAGGGAGCTTTATTCATCACCTCTTTTAATTACATTTTGTCGCTAGCTATTTGATTGCCATGAACTTTTGTAATGTTCAAAACAAAAATATCATAATTTATTTGCCTTTATCATATTTCTAAGAATAACATTTACATCAAGAATAAACTGGTCACAGTCGATTTTTACCAGCTCGGTGCATCTTTCAAAAAGAGTTACCAACGGTCTATCTAATATCTTTGCCCTAAAAAAATCTAAAGAAGATTGTGTTACTCTTCTAAGTTTTTTGATAAGATGAGAATTATTCTTATCTCTTACCCCCTTATAAAAAATAAAGTCCCTAAAACTATGCGCCGTTCCTTTGATAGTAGAGAAATTTGATAAAAACTTATAGAAATGCTTGCTCCTGATAATTTTTCTTAATGCTTTCAGATGTTTTTTATCTATTTCAAAAAAATTGGCAAAATCGATTATGGCAGATTCTACTTTTGGATTCTGTAATGCTGCGTATATCCTTTTGGGTATTGTTTTGTCTTTCTGCAGAATAAGGTGGTCAAAACAGAATTCAGTTATAATATGGGCGGCCCATTCTTGGCTGAGATTGCCGATGCATTTTTTATAATCATTGATAATCTTTGATATTTCTTGGTGTTTTCCGGCAATGTATTGGTGTCCATACCAGTCTAAAGCTCGCGGCCTGTCCCCATGGAGGATTACGCCTAATCCAAAATAATAGTTTTTATTGTTTAAGTACTTAAAAAATTCCAGCCCTTTTTCATGAGATTGTCTTTCATCGACAATCCCGAATTCACAAACATCAGGGATTATGCTGCCTATAAGTAAAAGGTTGGCATCGTCTTTAGTTAATTTTTTGTCTTTGAATAGTTCCCAGCTTAATGTTGCGTGCGCTATTAGGTTCATGAAAACAAAATAAAATTATAATTTAATGAGACTTGCCGGCCGTCTAAACGGGCGCCCTTAATCAAAAAATCAATGGAAAATAAAGGAGGATTATATAATTAATTCCGGCGGAATTTTATGCTCCCCAAGGAAAGTGTAAGGTTTATGATAATTATTATAACCAATTAGTCATTTAGACACAACTTTGGTAAGAGCCCGTTCAACGGGAAAAAATTTTTTAAGATATCCCCAACTAACCCACTTTATCCAGCTTTTACAGGGCTTGGCAATAAATTATAAATCAGGGTATAATAAAAAGGCTTAAGATGGATGGGGACAACCAACGCCCGAGTTGAAAAATTCTATATATTGTGCTATAATGGTAACATAGGCTACTAAATATAGTGTTTCGCAAAAAATACTAAAACTAGGGAACCTAATTTTTTTTCTCTAAAAAATCTTAAAAAAATGAATATTTTCTCCAAAAATTCAACAGACCCGGTGACCCAAACAACCGTGGCCGATGATACAATAAAGGCTCGATCAGCTGCCAACTTCACCAAAGAGACCGAAGCCGGGTTAGCTATCCAAAGATTTTTTACTAAGGCAGGCAGCCACCCTTACGAAGAAATTGAATGGGAGTTCAGAGAGGCCTCCATTACCAACGATAAGGGCGGGGTGGTCTTTTCACAAAAAGATGTAGAAATACCAAGTTCTTGGTCCCAATCGGCCACCAATATCGCCGTTTCTCACTACTTCCGGGGACGCTTAGGCACCAAGGAAAGAGAAACCAGCGCCAGACAAATGGTCAACCGGGTGGCCAAAACAATCACCCACTGGGGCAAGGAGCAAGGTTACTTTAACACTAACGAATCCGCTCAAATTTACGAAACCGAACTGACTTATTTACTGATTAATCAATACGCCGCTTTTAATTCTCCCGTCTGGTACAATGTAGGCATTAACGAGCATCCCCAGTGCAGCGCTTGTTTCATCAATGCTGTTGAGGACGACATGCGCTCCATCCTCAACTTGGCCGTGACCGAAGGGATGCTTTTTAAATATGGCTCGGGCACCGGCACTAATTTATCAATCTTAAGATCATCTAAAGAATATTTGGCCGACTCTTCCGGTAAAGCTTCCGGTCCGGTCTCCTTTATGCGGGGCTTTGACTCCTTTGCCGGCGTAATTAAATCGGGCGGCAAAACGCGGCGGGCGGCAAAAATGGTTATATTAAATATTGACCACCCCGATATTATTGAATTCATCAACTGCAAAGCCCATGAGGAAAAGAAGGCTTGGGCTCTGATTGAAGCGGGTTACGACGGGTCTTTGAATGGTGAGGCCTATGCTTCCATTTTCTTTCAAAACGCCAACAACAGCGTCAGGGTGACTGATGAATTCATGATGGCCGTGGAAAATGACGATCAATGGCAGACCAAATACGTAATCACGCGGGAAACGGCCGACAGTTACCGCGCCCGCGACTTGATGCAACAAATTGCCGAAGCGGCTTGGATTTGCGGCGATCCGGGGCTGCAATTTGATACCACCATCAATCGCTGGCACACCTGCATTAACTCCGGCCGCATCAACGCCTCTAACCCTTGCAGCGAATATATGTTTTTGGACGATTCCGCCTGCAACTTGGCCTCGCTCAACTTGATGAAATTCCGCGGCGCTGACGGCAATTTCAACATTATGGCCTTTAAAAAAGCGGTGGAAATCGTCATCACCGCTCAAGAAATCATTATTGATAACGCCAGCTATCCCACTCAGGCCATTGAACAGAATTCTTTTGACTTCCGCACCCTTGGCCTGGGCTACGCCAACCTAGGCGCGCTGCTGATGAGTTTGGGCCTGCCTTACGACAGTAATGAAGGCCGAAATTACGCCGCCGCCATCACTTCTTTAATGTCGGGTCAGGCCTGCTACCAATCGGCTAAAATCGCCGGTTTTAAAAGACCCTTTAAATTTTACGAAAAAAACCAAGAGTCGATGCTTAAAGTCATGAGCATGCATAAAGAGGCGGCCAACAAAATAGACAATCGCGGCGTGGCGCCGGAACTACTTAACGCCGCCAAGGAAATTTGGGATCAAGTATCAGAAGCCGGCGCTGCCAGCGGCTTTAGAAACGCCCAAGTCACACTACTTGCGCCAACGGGCACCATCGGCTTTTTAATGGATTGCGATACCACCGGCGTGGAACCGGATATTGCCTTGGTTAAATATAAATGGCTGGTCGGCGGCGGACTGATGAAAATTGTTAATAATATTGTGCCTTTGACCTTAAAAGTGCTGGGCTATCTGCCAGAAGAGATTGACAGCATTCTCGATTTTATCGACAAGAAAGACACCATTGAAGGCGCGCCCAAACTAAAGGAAGATCACTTGCCAGTTTTTGACTGCGCCTTTAAGCCCAAAAACGGCCAGCGCACTATTCATTATATGGGGCATGTAAAAATGATGGGTGCCGTTCAGCCCTTCCTCTCCGGGGCCATTTCCAAAACCGTTAATATGCCCCACGAAGCAACGGCCGAAGACATTGCCGAAGTTTATCTGTCCTCTTGGAAACTGGGACTCAAGGCCGTAGCCATTTACCGCGACGGTTCTAAAAAAACCCAGCCGTTGAACACCTCGCTGTCTGCCGATGCTAAAAAAGGCTACGCCATCAAAGGAGAAATAATCCGGCCGGTCAGGAAACGCTTACCAGACGAACGTCAATCCGTCACCCACCAATTTTCCATTAACAACCACAAGTGCTACTTTACCGTTGGCTTATACGAAGACGGCGTTCCGGGCGAATTATTCATTACCATGTCTAAAGAAGGCAGTGTCATTTCCGGCCTGATGGACTCGTTTGCCACCGCTGTTTCTATTGGTTTGCAATACGGCGTGCCGCTTAAAACCCTGGTCAACCGTTTTATCCATACCCGTTTTGAACCATCGGGCTTTACCAATAATCCCAACATCAGAATAGCCAAATCCTTGGTTGACTATATTTTCCGCTGGCTGGCCATTAAATTTCTGCCGCCGGAAGAACTACTCTTTGTCGGGCTTAATAATATTGACTCGTTAACCAACGGCCACGGCAAAGGTGAGCTGAAAAATTTGGCTAAATTAGCCGATAAAGAGATGTTAGCCAAAGAAAAAAATGACGAAGATGAAACTGTCTATCAGCAAACGGCCCTGGATTTGAGTCAAAACGAGAGGAACACCTTTGATATGCAATCCGATGCGCCCATTTGCTCAACCTGCGGCAGCATGATGGTCAGAAACGGCTCCTGCTACAAATGCATGAATTGCGGCAGTACCAGCGGTTGCAGTTAAAGACTTTGCATGGCACTTTTACAATGGTTTAAATCAGGCAATGGGGTGATGCTCATAACATAAAAAGGCTAATCCCCGGCAGTTGCGCTACTGTAATCCGCCCCCGGGCGGAAAGCCAGAAAACTAATTTGAACCTGCAAGAATCTTACTGCTGACTCTTCGCAAACAAAGAGAGGTGGTAAATCAATTTTTGTTTTTCAGCCAAGTCTTAAGAAAATTAAGACTTAACTACAAAAACAAAATGATTGCCCCTTTCTCGATAAACGAGAGAGGGGCAATTTTTATCCCGCCTGGTTCTTTAGAAAATCCGCCCAGATTTGCTTAACGATTGATAGCGCTATAGCAGCAGGGCGACCGCTACGATAAATTTCCAACATTTATTTAATATTGAAACATATCCTATGAAAAAAAAATTACTCGCGGCCGGTGTAACATTGACTCTGATTTTATCTTTTAGTTTGACTAAGGCCGAGGTCAGCCCGCTGACCATTGATTATTTACGCGGGGCGCAACAAAGTGCTTTTGTCACTCAAGGATTGGCCGCCGCCGGCGAAACTAACTTTAACCTGGAGTATCTTAATGACTTCAACGGCGCCTCGGCTTTTGATTACGCTAAAGCCATCCTCGCTCTTACTGCCGCCGGCGAAAATCCTTACGATTATCATAGCACGGATTTTGTGGCGGCTCTGGAAAGCTATCACCAAAACAATCAAATCGGCGACTTAACGCTTATTAACGACGACTTTTGGGCCATATTAGCTCTGCGTTCCGCCGGAACAGACATAGGCGATACCGTAATTCAAGACAGTAAAAACTTTATTTTAAACAACCAGAATAATGACGGCGGCTGGTCTTACGCGCCCCAGGGCGAAAGCGACACCAACGATACTGCTTCAGCCATTATGGCGCTTTTGGACAGCGGACTTGAGGCCAACGGCCTAGAAATACAAGCGGCTATTGGCTACTTGCACCAAACGCAAAATAATGACGGCGGCTGGTCGTTCAGCGGCGGCGGCGAGTCGGACAGCGGTTCAGATTCATGGGTAATGGCGGCGTTATATAAATTAGGAGAAAACCCGGCCAACTGGATAAAAAATGGGCACGACCCGATCGGTCACTTGGAATCGCTGATGCTGCCGGACGGCTCCTTTACCTGGGTGGCGTCTAATCCGGTCAGCAATGTTTTAATGACGGCTTATGCCGCCATTGCTCTTTCGGAAAGTTATTACCCCGTCAACTATATTAGCGATCCGCCACCCACTCCGAATTTGCATCATTTACGGATTGAAGGGGCCAATCAGACTTATTGCGATGCCGAGGTGGTAGCCACCACCGCTTTGAATATTATAGAAAACGGCGCCTCCGTTTGCGGTTATAGTTATGTCATTGAGAACACCGAATATGGTCCTTATTTATTTTCTATAAACGGCGAAGCGGCTCAAGGCATGAGTGGCTGGCTTTACCGAGTGAATTGGATCTCGCCTTATATTGGCGCGGCTGATTATGTTCTTGAAGAAGGCGATGCCGTGCTCTGGTATTTTGGCGAATTTACCGACCTGCCCTTGAAACTGGAGTTGAGTTCAACTCAAACGGAGATCAATCAAGAAATAACGGCCAGTATTAATTATTACGACAACGGTCTGTGGCTGCCGGCCGATAACGCCACGGTCTACGCCCAGGGGCAAATATATACCACCAACGGCGCCGGCCAAGTCATCCTGACCTTTGGTCAAACTGGTAACTTTGAAGTTTATGCGGAAAAAGAAAACCATGTCAGAAGCAACAGAGTAACGGTAGCGGTCGGCAATGGCACTTCCCAAGACGTTGATTTGACCGTTTATATTGACAATCCCGGCAACGGCGGTAATACCATTTCTTTTACTCTAGACGTTGGCAGTCTCAATTTTGGCACCATGCAACCGGGCGAAACTGCGTCATCATCCTTAAACATTACCAATACCGGCGATCTGCCAATCTATGTGGAAGCAACCGTGGCCGGCGCCGATATTTTTCAAGACCACCTTTACCTTAATCAGGTTCTCTGGGAAAATTTCAGCAGCAATATTCCAATCAACCAGACCAGCAATGTGGCACTGCAATTAAATATTCCCGAGGGTTATGGCGGCAACGGCCAAAAAAACGGCAATCTGATCTT